>ENA-ORDA01003368-ORDA01003368.1-marine-metagenome-genome-assembly--contig:-NODE-3368-length-11174-cov-2.716139_pt1 | contig 11174 bp, 11 predicted proteins | sample MGYA00237778_ERZ508506 | MGnify/ENA primary metagenome ERZ508506 (study PRJEB26177, sample SAMN06267891) | marine metagenome | isolation source: Monterey Bay, California, USA | place: Pacific...
CACGTGCTAGAGCAGGCTGCGCTTGCAGGTGCGCTGGTTCCAGGCCGTGTGGATGACAATGCGCAAAGTGTAGCGGATGCTGTGGCCGAGCGGTTGAACAAAGTGTCCGAAGAATATGAGCGCGGTTGGACAGGGCGGATTACGCAAGACCATGGTCTGCGATTTGCTCGTATTCTGCGCGGTGTCGAAGAAAGCCACACCATTGATGGCAAAGCATTGCGTTCAAGTGAAGCACGTAAGCTCGGTGGTATGACTGAGAGTTTACAAGAGACATATGGTGCGTTGGCTACATTCACACGCAAAGATAAAGGGGAGCCGATATTCGGTGCGACAGACTTGTTAAACATTGTTATGAGAGAGGGTGAAAAAGGCCTATCTTTGCAGCGGTACAAAGGCTTAGGTGAGATGAATCCAGACCAGTTATGGGAAACTACGCTTGATCCAGAAGCGCGCACGTTGTTGCAAGTGAAAGTCGAGGATTTAGCGGGTGCGGATGATCTATTTACCAAGTTGATGGGTGACGTTGTAGAGCCGCGCCGTGAGTTTATCCAGCAAAACGCACTGAGTGTTGAGAATTTAGATTTTTAATTGGTTCTTTGAGCGCGCGCGCAGATTTAACGTGCAACCTTCGTGTCATGATCCTCTCTTTTCTTTGGAAAGATATTGAACATCTTTGTTATGCGTTTTTCCGCTCAGTTATGTGATTTGATGTAAAGTCGAATCTGATAAAGGTTCTTAAGGCGCACATTCTGTTAGGGTTCGGCGAGGCTAACGCTTGGATTGAGATTAGATTTGACGTGAAAAGGGGTATTTGCGCACCTCTTGGCGCTTATGTTGATGGTTTGCCTGTGTTTTTGCTTGATATTTCGGCCCATGGAGGTCATGTAACCGCGCATGATAGGTAGCCAAACGGTTGTGCTGCCCAAGCTGGAGAAAACATGGCTAAAGAAGAACTTCTCGAATTCGATGGTGTCGTTGTCGAGCTGCTGCCGAACGCGACGTTTCGGGTAGAGCTTGAAAACGGCCATGAGATTATTGCTCACACTGCTGGTAAGATGCGCAAAAACCGCATTCGTGTTCTGGCAGGTGATAAGGTTCAGGTAGAAATGACGCCTTATGATTTGACTAAAGGGCGTATTAACTATCGTTACAAGTAACGTTTTGTGGGGCTGATTCAATGAGATTGATACTCGGATCGGCAAGCCCACGGAGGTTAGAGCTGTTGGCGCAGATTGGTATTGTGCCCGAAGAAGTAAGACCAGCGGATATCGATGAAACCCCAATTCCTGGTGAAAGCCCGCGAGTTTATGTGCGGCGTTTAGCCAAAGAAAAAGCTTTGGCAATTAAGTCCGACCCGTTCGATGTGGTGCTGTGCGCAGACACTACTGTGGCAGTTGGTACGCGCATCATGGAAAAACCTGTGGACCGGGCTGAGGCGCATAAATTCTTAACATTGTTGTCAGGGCGTCGTCACCAGGTGATAACAGGCGTGGCTGTTCTTAAAGGTACTCGTGTGAGTATACGTGATGTGGTGACACGTGTACGGTTTAAACGAATATCCGACAGTGAAATGACAGCTTATTTGGACAGTGAAGAATGGAAGGGTAAGGCAGGTGGCTATGCCATTCAGGGCCGTGCGGCAGCGTTGATACCATCAATTAACGGCTCTTATTCGAACGTAGTCGGCCTGCCTTTGTCAGAGACGGCTGGTATGCTGGCAGGGACGGGTATTAAATGAAAAAGGGGCGTTTGGTAATACTTGATCAAATAGATGGTCGTGATTGTGCGGCGTTGATTGATAATGGTCGTTTGACGGATTTTCTGGTGGACCGACAAGACACAGGCCCGCGTCCTGGCATGATTTATCGTGCCAAAACAATGCGTCCAATGAAGGGACAGAGCGGCATTATGCTTGACCTTGGGAAAGGTCAAACAGGGTATTTGCGACAGGCTAAGGGCATCACGGCCGGTGAGACGTTGTTAGTGCAAGTCTCGACACACGCAGAAGGGTCTAAAGCTTCGCCAGTATCGCCTAAGCTTCTATTTAAGAGCCGATATTGCATTGTGACGCCGCATGCGCCTGGCCTGAACGTTGCCCGCAAAATTCGCGATGAAGATGAGCGAGATCGTCTGTTGGAAGTGGCAAATGAGGCACTTGACGGCGCTGACCAGGTTCTTGGGTTGATTGTTCGATCAGTGTCCGAAGGTGTAGATGCCGCTGCAGTGTTTGAAGACATATCGGCCATGCGGAACGCTGCTGAAACAGTGTTAGCTCAACCTTTAGGAGAGCCAGTATTGCTGCGGGAAGCGGAAAGTGCCGCACAGGTGGCTTGGCGCGAGTGGGTTGATCCTGATCCGGACGATGTGATGCAAGATGAAGGTGGTTTAGAGCTGCTAGGTTTTCGCGACTCCATTGATGCGTTGCTGTCGCCAAATGCATTTTTGTCAGGCGGTGCTTGGATGGCGATTGAGCCAACGTCTGCGCTGGTGGCGGTGGATGTAAACACGGGCCCGGATACGTCCTTTGCGGCAGGATTGAAGACAAATTTGGCAGCGGCCCGGGATTTGCCACGGCAATTGCGGTTGCGTGGGTTGGGTGGGCAGATCGTTGTTGATTTTGCACCTATGGCGCGGAAAGATCAGCGTCAGGTGGAACAGGTTTTGCGAGCAGGCTTTAAGGTCGACGGCATCGAAACGGCGCTTGTGGGGTGGACTGGATTGGGCCATTTTGAATTACAACGCAAACGTGAAAGATTGCCCTTATCAGAGTTGTTGCAATAATGGCGTGCCCAATATGTAAAAAAGACCCAGATGCGAAATACCGCCCGTTTTGTTCTAAACGCTGCGCGGATGTGGATTTGGGAAAATGGCTAACTGAAGACTATTTTATCCCGGGTGGCGCAACAGATGATGAAGACGGCGTTTCATCGGATCAGGGTGCACAAGAGCCAAAAGTTCACTGAGGTCGCAGAATCTGCTTGCCAGTTAATCGAGGCTATCTTAAAACGCGGAAACCACAGGAAGGTTATTTTTTCCAAACCCTGTGCCCGGGTAGCTCAGTGGTAGAGCAGTGGACTGAAAATCCTCGTGTCGGTAGTTCAATTCTACCCCTGGGCACCACTAAAATGAAAAAGTATACTAAATTCAGCAACCGCACCTTAGACAATTTAATGGTATTTCATTTAAATTTCATGTCTATAGTCAAAGAGTGTGTAACCGGTGTCACTTGGCCAAATCGTAAACGTTACGACGGAGAGCCTTAAGTCTGGTCATCTAGTTAAGAACACTGATCACTGTGTTTTTTAACCCTGCAGCTTCAACTAATGAGAATAGTACAGACGCATTGTCAGGATGTAAGCGGATGCATCCGGCTGAGGCAGGTGAACCAAGGCGATGGACTTGATCGGTTCCGTGAACGGCAAAATTGCCATCATAAAAAATTGAATATGGCATCGGAGCATTATTGTAGCGACTTGATTTATGATTCCGTGACAGCCACTTAGCCGTCCAAATACCCTTGGGAGTTGATTTGCCGGGGCGAGCGGTTGAAACTGGCCATTCAAAAGTAGCAACGCCGTTTTGGTAAACCTTCATAGTTTGTGTCGACAGACTAACCTTCACAACAATTGAAGGCAAAAATGAATGACTACTATCCTGACCTGCGGCTAACAGTGAAGAATGTATTGGAAACAGAAGCAAAACAACAGCCAAAGTTTTGAAAGTAAATATTGTGCAATACTTAGAAAGTATAAGACAAAAAGGATGAAACATTTTCATATTAAATCATTCTTATTTGTATTTTTATGAAATAGAAAATTTGATCAAAAACTCTTAGCTTAAAAGAAATGCGGTATACTATTAAAGTTAATGTTATACCAACTAACACGTTTTGCTACAATTGCTTCCGAGTATACGATACCCTTATTATCTGTAGACATGAAGAACATTGGCATTTTTTAGGAGACAAAACCCAAGCAACTCCACGACGAAAGCTTCATAAAATACAATGGGTTGAGAATTAGGCAATGTGTCGTGCTCCAGGCGCAAGGGCGTTGGGTTTAGCACAGGCGTAGCGCTTTAACGCGCTACGCTGATTTTAAAATTAGCTGTTGGCTATTTGCTTGGCTTTTTCTACCAGGACTTCGGCTTGGCGGATAGATGCGTAGTCTATCAGACGGCCGTCTAGTGAGACTGCGCCTTTGCCAGCGGCTTCGGCTTCTTCCATCGCTTTAAGGATGCGTTGGGCTTTGCTAATTTCGGCTTCAGATGGACTCATAACTTCGTTAGCCAGCTCGATTTGGCTGGGGTGAATTGCCCATTTACCTTCACAACCAAGGACAGCCGCACGATATGCCGCGGCGCGGTAACCTTCCACGTCTTTGAAATCGCCAAACGGTCCATCGATTGGGCGCAGGCCGTTTGCGCGGGCGGCGACCACCATACGGGCGAGTGCATAATGCCACATGTCACCCCAGTGGGTTTCACGATTTTCGTTGGCGTCTGGATCAGTCAAAACGGCATAGTTTTCGTTAACTCCACCGATTACAGTCGTGCGTGCACGGGTGGATGCGGCATAGTCTGCAACGCCAAAATGGAGACTTTCATTACGTTTAGAGGCGCCCGCAATTTCGGTGATATTTTGCATGCCTAAGGCTGTCTCAATGATGTGTTCAAAGCCTATGCGTTTTTTGTAGCCTTTGGCGTCTTCAATCTGAGTTACCATCATATCTACCGCATAAACGTCTGCGGCGGTGCCCACCTTTGGTATCATGATCAAATCCAGCCGTTCACCCGCCTGCTCCACGATGTCTACAACGTCGCGATACATGTAATGGGTATCTAATCCGTTGATTCGAATGGACATGGATTTGGTACCCCAATCGACTTCGTTTAGAGCCCTAATGATGTTCTTGCGGGCCCCTTCTTTTTCATCTGGCGCGACTGCGTCTTCAAGGTCTAGAAAGATTACATCAACATCAGATTTTGCAGCCTTTTCAAACATTTCAGGTTGAGAGCCTGGTACGGCAAGTTCGGAACGGTTTAAGCGGCCGGGGGCCTGTTCGATTGGGTGGAATGACATGTGATTTGCGCCTTTTTGCAAGCATTAAAACTTTGCCAAAAAAGTGTTGCTTGGCCCAGCAAGTCAAGAAATCTTTCAGTCTATCTGGGTATACCGTCTGGATCTTTTTGATTAAGCGCCAGACTTGATGAGTAAAAGAATGCGATGGCTTGAGCACGATTTTTGACAGCAAGCTTATCAAAGAGATTGGATAAATGAAACTTCACCGTGTTGATTGAAATATCAAGGTCAGATGCCAATTCACGATTGGTTAATCCTTTGGAAAGTGCTTTTAAAATGACACGTTCTTTTTGTGATAATTGGTGGATTGGATCGGTTTGTAGCTCGCGAACATCAAGGAAAGGAAACACCATCTTACCATTTGCAACCTCCATGCAAATATCGAGCAAGGTTTCAGGGGATGAGGAGCGCGGAGCAAAAGCAGCAGCACCTGCGTTCATGGCAAGGCGCGGCAGGTCAGCGGTATCTTCAGCATAAACCACCAGGCGGGGCGCCTTATCATTGTCTCGCAGGATTTCAATTAGCTTTGCGCCACCGAGGGACGGGAGGTTCCAATCAATAATTCCAATTTGCACAGGGATTCGAAGCGCCGTAGCAAAAAAACCCTCTGCCGTTGCTGATGTGGCTACTAAAGAAAAGCGCCGATCGTTTTCCAGGATTTCAGACATGGCCGTCAGCACTATAGGATTGGCATCGGCAAGGATGATATCGATGGGCTTAGTTGGTTTATCAAGAAACTGATCCATTTGGGCATTCTTTCAGTAAAACTACCCAATTGATAGCATATTATTACGTATACTGCATATATTTAATACTTAAGAGTAGGCCAAACACTACCTATTTAGCTACCCAAAGGCAGGTCTTAGGGGTGTTGTGACAATTGTCTAGTTGCTTCAAGTTGCTAGAAACCTGTTTATTTTGACCGTTAGGAGCGATTATGACTGCGTCAACTATTTTCCCCCAACTTGATATTCCTCACACTATTGCTGCTGGTCCCGGGCCTGGCAACACGGATGAACGAGTATTGATGCGATTTACTGGAGCTGGCTTGGCTGATCATATGCACCCAGATGTCTTGCGAGGCATGGTTGAATGCAAACAAATGCTACGCGACGTGATGGGGACCGAAAACATCTATACTTTTGGCGTTGCCGGGACGGGGTGGAGTGGCCTAGACACAATGTTCAGCGCTGTAATGCCTGGTGACAAGGTTGTAATGTTTGTGAACGGCACGTTCTCCGGGATAGACGGCCTTACTGTCCGGATGAAGGCTGCAACGGCAGAGGAGCTATCTGAGAATTCAATGGATCCGACAGCGGCGAGCGTTACCATTGTTAACGTGCCACACGGACAGTCTGTGACGGGTGAAATTGTTGAAAAGGCTCTTGCTGAACATAAACCAAAGTGGGCTTCTATGGCTCATTGGGAAACTGGGTCCGGCCGTATTAATGACATACGCGGCTTCAGTGATGCGTGTGTGAAACACCAGGCTATGGGATTGGTGGACGCGGTATCGTCTTTGGGCGTCGAGGATTTTAGCATTGATGATTACCCCGGAGTTCACGGTTGGGCATCTTGCCCACAAAAAGGCATATGTTGCCTTCCTTTGACCTACGCACCTGTGTCGTTTACCGACACCTACATTGAAACGCTGAAATCCACGGGAACCCGGACGTTCTGTCACCATCCAATATTAGAGGCACGTCATTGGGGGGTTCTGAATGGTGAAGACGCAGAGGTTGGTACGTATCATCGCACACATTCGGCCTATGCAGTCGCAGCGTTTCATGAAGCTCTACGGATTGCCTTGCAGCAAACGATTGCGAAGCGCGCGGAGGATTATACCTTTCATGAGGCTGCACTGCGCAGCGCAGTGACGGCGATGGGGTGTGTTGTAACATCGAATATGACCTCTCTTGTCGTGCTAAACTTGCCGGAAGATATGGCAGGTCGAGAGAGGGAATTGGTACAACATTGTCGTGCCCAGAATTTTGGGATTTGGCCAACTCTGTCCGAGCCTGTGCAGGTTCGTATTGGAATCTTAAATCTACTAAATGAAGCCGCGATCCACGACATTGTGACTCGTTTTGGCCAAGCGATGCGTGATTTGGGGGCAGAGTTTGAGCAATCCCAAGTCGATGCTGCTATGAATGCTCACTACAACCAAGCCGTTGCCGCTGAATAATCTAAAATTGTCCTTGGAGGGACATCGTTATGGATATCCATGAGTACCAAGCCAAAGAAGTTCTTTCAAATTTTGGTGTAACTGTGCCTGATGGGGCGTTGGCCTACAGTCCTGAGCAGGCTGCTTATCGTGCCCGTGAAATGGGTGGCAATCGGTGGGTGGTTAAAGCGCAGGTGCATGCAGGTGGACGCGGTAAAGCTGGTGGTGTCAAAGTTTGCGATAGTGATCAAGAAATTCACGATGCAACAGAAAACATGTTTGGACGAAAACTTATTACGCATCAAACTGGGCCTGAGGGCAAAGGTATTTATCGTGTCTATGTCGAGGCAGCCGTGTCAATCGACCGTGAAATTTACCTTGGTTTTGTTCTTGATCGAAGCACGCAGCGCGTAATGATTGTGGCCTCCGCTGAAGGTGGGATGGAGATAGAGGATATTTCTGCTAGCAAACCCGAAAGTATTGTGCGTGCGACCGTGGAGCCCGCCGTTGGATTACGAGATTTTCAGTGCCGTCAGATCGCGTTCAAGCTTGGCATTGAACCAAAGCTAGTACAGCAAACCGTGCGTACATTGCAGGGGTGCTACCGTGCTTTTATAGAGTTAGATGCGACCATGGTGGAGGTAAATCCGCTTGTCATTACGACTGACAGCCGCGTTATCGCGCTTGATGCGAAGATGACATTTGATGACAACGCTCTGTTCCGCCACCCGCAAATTAGTGAGTTAAGGGATAAATCCCAGGAAGATCCGCGTGAAAGTCGTGCGGCAGACCGAGGCCTGAGCTATGTTGGGCTAGAAGGCAACATCGGTTGTATCGTGAATGGTGCTGGCTTGGCGATGGCGACAATGGACACAATTAAATTGGCAGGTGGAGAGCCAGCAAATTTCCTTGATATTGGTGGAGGTGCAACGCCAGAGCGAGTTGCGAAGGCATTTCGTTTGGTTTTGTCGGATAAAAACGTACAGGCAGTTTTGGTGAACATTTTTGCAGGGATCAACCGCTGCGACTGGGTCGCGGAGGGTGTAATACAAGCTTTGAAAGAGGTCCAGGTTAATGTTCCTGTGATTGTGCGACTTGCTGGTAACAACGTGGAGGCGGGTCAGAAAATCCTCGCAAAGTCAGGGTTGCCTATTATTCGTGCGACCACATTAAAAGAAGCGGCTGAGCGCAGTGTTGCTGCATGGCAAAGCGACACCATAAAATCATCAACATTGAAGGCAGTATCATGAGCATTCTTCTGGATCGTAGTACAAAAGTTATCGTTCAGGGTATCACGGGTAAGATGGCACGGCTCCACACTAAGGATATGTTGGCCTACGGTACGAACGTCGTCGGTGGCGTAGTGCCCGGCAAAGGTGGCGAGACGGTGGAAGGTATTCCCGTGTTCAACACAGTTGAAGAGGTAGTTGCAGAAACGGGAGCAGAGGCATCGCTCGTGTTTGTACCTCCACCTTTTGCAGCTGACAGTATTATGGAAGCTGCTGATGCGGGTATTAGGTACTGCGTATGCATCACTGATGGAATTCCGGCCCAAGATATGATCCGTGTGAAACGCTATATGTATCGCTACCCAAAAGAGCGTCGCATGATTTTAACTGGCCCTAACTGTGCTGGCACAATTAGTCCAGGTAAAGCACTTTTGGGGATCATGCCAGGTAGCATCTATTTGGAAGGTAACGTTGGAATTATTGGACGATCTGGGACCCTTGGGTATGAGGCAGCGGCGCAGTTAAAAGATCTTGGCCTCGGTGTTTCCACATCTGTGGGCATCGGTGGGGATCCGATTAATGGATCATCGTTTAAGGATATTTTGGAGCAGTTTGAAAACGATGATGATACTCATGTCATTGCGTTAATTGGTGAAATTGGTGGGCCGCAAGAAGCGGAAGCTGCTGAATACATACGAAATCATGTTACGAAACCGGTTGTCGCATATGTTGCAGGTTTGACTGCACCAAAGGGAAGGACAATGGGTCACGCGGGTGCAATTATTTCTGCCTTTGGCGAGAGTGCGTCCGAAAAAGTAGAAATCTTGTCTGCGGCTGGTGTAACGGTTGCTGAGAATCCTGCGATTATTGGTCAGACAATTGCTAGGGTGATGGAGGCAGCTTAAAATACACTGAACTTGCAAATGCGAACGTTGGAAAACTTTGGCTTGGGGACCTCCTTTTTTAGATAGGGTTATCAGACGGCGCGAGTTGACAATACGAGCAAAGGGGTTGCACTGCAGCAGAAGATGGGTCGATTTGTGGTCGTGTTACTGGTTGGACTTCATGTGTTTATCGTAAAAGTTAAAGTAAAAATGCAGCAATGGTGCTAGAGTAGGAGAATCTTGTGTGGATACAATTTGAAAGGCCCAATTCGCAAAAAATCAGAGTGCCAAACACAAAAGTACATTCTTGCTATCCAGATGATCCCATCGGTCACAGCTTCCCGAACTACGTACAATTCTTTGATGCATGGGATCAGTCGGCTTTTAGCGAGAGATTTAAAATGTAAACATGTGGCGATTGGTTGGCTGGGTGTTGCCATCCTTCCTTGTGTGACGTGGGGCCGGATAACATATCTTTTTCGTCTTGAAATATTTGGAATGGCTAACCTCTTAAAAAGAGAAAGCTGATGGCTAAGGCTCAAAAGCGCTTTTAGATTCGTTTTCACAGAACGGATATGCTTTGTTTATTTTGGTGGAAAATGTCTGGCAGCCGGTCCAAGACATTTGTGCGATCAAGTCTTCGAAAAAAGGCATAAGGATACGATTGGCGGTTATACGAGGATTTTGGTTGCCTAAAGATGCATTATCTTAATGCCTTATAAAGTATTGTTATTATTCTAGAATAGAAGCGTGCTCTGGTTCTTTATTCAATAGAAAGACTTTGCATCAAGTTTTTCGTATAGTGTGTTTGGTGGTACCATTGGTGATATGAAGATGGCTATTCTTTCCTATATCTAAGGGAAAAGCTTGCTTTGCATTTTTTGTGGTCTATCGTGGTATCAGCCAACCAGGACAAGGTCAAAGGGACAATGACTTATAATCGTGGTAACGATGGGGCTTTTCGACACTCAATTTATCGGAAAACGTTATCGGATATTAGGACGTTTGGGCAGAAAATGCCCGCAGAAACTTTAGAGCTTCTGGCTCGTGAAGTGCTAAATCGACTGGCTTATCAGGTTGATGAAAAAGTCTTGCCTGAAGGTCTGGTACAAGATCAAGATATTGAACAGCTGTGCCACGATTTGATTTCAGACGATCCAATGGCAGGATCGGAATTTGTGACTGAATTGCGTAGTCGTGGTGTCGATCTTAACGCCTTGTACCTTGTGTATTTGGCTGGGGCCGCGCGCAAGTTGGGTGTTTGGTGGGACAGGGACTTTATTACTTTTGTGGAAGTCAGCAAGGGCACAAGCCGAATTTATGGCATTATGCGCGGTTTGAATCGGCTGTTTGCGTCTTCTTTAAGATCTCCACAGCGCTCCGCTATATTCGCGTCTTGTCCGGGAGAGACGCATACACTGGGAGTTAAAATTGCAAGTGATCTTTTCCGCAAAGATGGGTGGGACATTGAACTAAAAATTGGACGCAGCCACGACGAATTAATTGAAGAAATCAGGGAATCAAAAAGCCTTCTGATTGGTCTGTCTGCAGCGGGCGAACACTCTCTTCCAGTGCTTGCTAAACTCATTGTCGCAATCCGTGTTGTGCGGCCAGAATGTTTGATCCTCGTAAGTGGCAATATTGTAAATGTCTGCAATGAGTTGGTGTATTTAATGACACCAGACGCCTTAGCGTTTGGGTACGAAGAGGCCGAAGCGGAGATGTCCAAGCTTTTGGGTGTGGCGTCAGGTCTAGCGAGCTAGCCTGTTCATCAACATAGCGCGCGCTATTACGCGCTATGTTTGGTTTTCAAAGTA
>ENA-ORDA01003370-ORDA01003370.1-marine-metagenome-genome-assembly--contig:-NODE-3370-length-11169-cov-3.137667_pt1 | contig 11169 bp, 7 predicted proteins | sample MGYA00237778_ERZ508506 | MGnify/ENA primary metagenome ERZ508506 (study PRJEB26177, sample SAMN06267891) | marine metagenome | isolation source: Monterey Bay, California, USA | place: Pacific...
AAAGATCTAGAAATAATTTTAAAATTGGTTCAGCTGCTTCAATGCCTCTAGAAATAGTCTATGGTTTTGCTTATCTCAAAAAAGCTGCTGCTTTTACAAATACTGAATTAGGTGTTTTAGATGCAGGAAAACGTGATTTAATAGCGACGGTATGTGATGAAATTTTAGAAGGAAAGTTAGATGATCAGTTTCCACTAGTAGTATGGCAAACCGGCTCAGGAACACAATCTAACATGAATGTGAATGAAGTCATTGCAAATAGAGCCCATGAAATTTCAGGGAAAATCATTGGGGAAGGAGAAAAAACTATTCAACCAAATGATGATGTAAATAAGTCTCAATCTTCTAACGATACATTTCCAACTGGAATGCACATTGCGTGTTATAAAAAAATTGTAGAAACTACCATTCCTGGAATTGAACAATTAAGAAATACCTTACAAAAAAAATCTGAGGATTTTAAAGATGTTGTTAAAATTGGACGAACTCATTTAATGGATGCCACTCCCCTAACCCTAGGACAAGAATTTTCTGGATATGTAGCACAATTAAATTTTGCTTTAAATGCATTACGTAATTCTTTAGAACATCTAAGTCAGTTGGCTTTGGGAGGAACGGCAGTAGGTACTGGATTAAATACACCAAAAGGGTATGATGTCCTAGTGGCTAAATTTATAGCAGAATTCACAAACTTACCTTTTATTACTGCAGAAAATAAATTTGAAGCTTTAGCTGCACATGATGCTTTGGTGGAAACCCACGGAGCACTGAAACAAATAGCGGTGTCATTAAATAAAATAGCCAATGACATTAGAATGATGGCTTCGGGCCCAAGATCGGGAATTGGAGAATTGATAATTCCGGCAAACGAACCCGGAAGTTCTATCATGCCAGGAAAAGTAAATCCTACCCAAGCAGAAGCAATGACCATGGTTTGTGCACAAGTCATGGGAAATGATGTAGCCATAACCATTGGAGGAACTCAAGGCCATTATGAACTAAACGTTTTTAAACCAATGATGGCGGCTAATGTCTTACAATCAGCTCAACTGATTGGAGATGCATGTGTTTCTTTTAATTTGAATTGTGCAATAGGAATCATTCCAAATCAAAAAAGAATAACCGAATTAGTGGACAATTCATTAATGTTAGTTACTGCTTTAAATACTAAAATAGGGTATTATAAAGCTGCAGAAATTGCAAACACGGCTCATTCTAATGGTACTTCATTAAAAGAAGAAGCTATCCGTTTAGGATATGTAACCTCAGAACAATATGATGAGTGGGTAAAACCAGCTGAAATGATTGGAGGATTAAAATAATTTGTATTCCATTTTAAATTTAAAAAGCTACACACTTGTGTAGTTTTTTTTATTAAAATTTAGAACAAAAAAGGCACTGTAGTACCCTAAGAGATCATTGTTATAGATTGTGTATGTTTGCTATAACGAATTAAACCATTTTATATGACTCAATTATTTATCAATATTAAAGAATTAGTCCAGGTTAGAGATGCTGCAATAAAAAAAGTTTCCGGTATTGAAATGAAAAAATTGCCAACTATTAAAAATGCTTTCTTACTGGTTAAAGATGAATTAATTTTTGATTTTGGTACAATGGATAAAATCCCTGATTTATCTGTTGATGAAATTATTGACTGTTCCGGTAAAATAATTCTTCCTAGTTGGTGCGATTCTCACAGTCATCTTGTTTTTGCTGGTAATAGAGAACATGAATTTGTAGACAGAATTAAGGGGCTATCTTATGAAGAAATTGCAAGGAATGGTGGTGGAATATTAAATTCTACAAAAAAAATAAAAGAAACCTCAGAAGAAAGTTTATATGATCAATCTGCTAAAAGATTGAAAGAAGTTATTGCTCTAGGAACTGGTGCAATCGAGATAAAATCTGGTTATGGATTAACTGTTTCTTCTGAATTAAAAATATTACGAATAATCTATAGGTTGAAAAACAACTTTGATATTCCAATCAAAAGTACTTTTTTAGGAGCACATGCTGTTCCCGAAAAATTCAAGAATAATAAAGCAGCATATATTGATTTAATAATTGAAGAAATGCTACCTAAGATTGCGAAAGAAAATTTAGCAGATTTTATAGATGTATTTTGTGAAACGGATTATTTTTCAATTGATGATACTAGGAAAATTCTAACTGCAGGAAAAAAATATAATCTAATACCAAAAGTACATGTAAACCAATTCAATAGTATTGGTGGAATTGAAATTGCCTCAAAAAAAAATGCTTTATCTGTAGATCATTTAGAGGTCTTATCCGATCGTGATTTAGAGGTTTTAAAAGAATCAAATACCATACCTGTAGCACTTCCCTCCTGTTCTTTTTTTTTAAGCATTCCTTATACTCCTGCTAGAAAATTAATGGATAGTGGCTTGGCTATGGCCATAGCGTCGGATTACAATCCAGGCTCATCCCCCTCTGGAAATATGAACCTAGTTGTTTCTTTGGCTTGTATAAAAATGAAAATGACTCCTGAAGAAGCCATTAACGCGGCAACTATAAATGGCGCATATGCTATGAATTTATCTGAAAAAGTAGGGAGTATTGCAAAAGGTAAAATTGCAAATTTCTTCATACTAAAAGACGTACCTAGTTATCATTTTATTCCTTATTTTTTTGGTAGCAATCGGATTAATGCAGTCTATTTAAAGGGGAAAAAAGTTGACTAAATACGGTGCTTATTAGTTACTTATTAGATTTTAAAAAACGAATTATCTTTGAAATGATACCATTTTTTTGATCATTTTCATCAGCACCATAACCATAGCCATAGTTGTATCCATAGCCATAACCGTAACCGTAACCATATTTCTTTTTAGAAAAATCATTTAATACATAACTAATATTGGTTACTTCTTTATTTTTATACTTATCCTCAATCATTTTCATCATACCTTTCTCAGAATAGTCCTGTCTTACAACATAAATGACTGCGTCAGAAAATTTAAACAACTCTAAAGCATCAGAAACCAATCCTACTGGAGGAGTATCAATAATAATATAATCATAGGTATCTTTAAGAATTTCAATCATCCTGTTTGCCTTTTCATTTATAAGAAGTTCAGAAGGATTAGGAGGAATTGGTCCAGATAAGATAAGGTCAAAATTTGGAATCCTAATAAGACCTAAGTCATCAATAGGATAGTTTGAAAAATAACTATTTTTTGATGTTTGACTGCTAAAAATTTGAACTAAACTTTCGTCATTAGAAGTAATACCAATAAACAACACGTCATTAACTTGTAATTTGTACGGTATGTTATTGATTCTTTTAATTTCTTTTTTCTGAAGTGAATCTCCTTGCAAGTAAATTGAATTTTTGACAGATACACAAGAAAAAATATAGGGAAATATAAAGAACAACAGAAGGTGCTTTCTCATTTCAATATTTTCTTTTTCAAAACAAATATACCTTTAAAATATGGTATTCTATAATTTTTTTTATTTTCGCAGTAAATTAGAAAATGATCTCCATCATTAGAGAGTATATAAAGTTCATTTCAAAATCTTCAAACCAGCATGGAGTTCATTCTCCTTTTGTATATCATTTTGTAACCAATTGTTTGTATAAGAAAAGAAATAATGAGTTTCAAAAATTGTTTTTAAACTGTAAAAATCAGTTATTAAATAATAAAAAAACAATTACGGTAAAGGAGTTTGGAATTGGTAGTACCTTCTTTAAAACTAATAAGCGCTCAATTGCTAGAATTGCTAAAATTGCAGGAATTACAAATAAAAAAGCATCAATTCTAAGTGGTATAATTCATTATTTTAAACCATTAAATATTTTAGAACTAGGAACCTCTTTAGGTCTCAGCACCTCTTCCATTAAAATTGGAAATAAGAAGTCTAAAATAATTACACTTGAAGGCTGTTTGGAAACAAGTAAAATTGCACAACAATTATTTGATCATCAAAACTTTGATGGTGTTGATATAGTGATCGGTGATTTTGCAGAAACCCTTCCATTGGCTGTTAAAAACAACCTATTCGATTTTATATATTTTGATGGAAATCACACAAAAAAAGATACATTAGAATATTTTGACTATTGCTTAACCACATTAACGAATGAATCTATTTGGATCTTTGATGATATTTATTGGAGCAATGAGATGAAGGAAACTTGGTCCTTAATTAAAAAACATCCAAAAGTAACTGTCACAGTAGATCTTTTTTACTTTGGAATTGTATTCTTCAGAAAAGAGCAAGCTAAGGAGCATTTTAAAATAAGAGTTTAATACGTTCCTCGAGAATAAACTTTGTAACTTTGGTCTGTTCAATATTGAAATTTTAAAAATGAAAATATATACTAAAACTGGGGATACTGGCACAACTTCTCTGATAGGTGGAAAAAGAGTTAAAAAAAATAATCTGCGTATTGAAAGCTATGGAACTATAGATGAACTTAATTCATATATTGGTTTGATAAAAGATCAAGAAGGTATTGCAAATGGCGACAAAGATTCTTTACTTAAAATTCAGAATGAATTATTTACGATGGGTGCAATGTTGGCTACTGCTCCGGAAAAAGAAACTTTAAAAAATGGAAAAGAGAGACTCACAATTCCTAAAGTGAATGAACAATCAATCCTTTTTTTAGAAGATGAAATCGATAAAATGGATAAGAATTTACCTCAAATGACTCATTTTATCCTTCCCGGAGGTCATCAAACTGTGTCATTCTGTCACTTAGCTAGATGTGTTTGTAGACGAGCAGAACGTTTAATCGTAGAATTGAATGATAAAGAAAAAGTGTCAAATGAAATTCTTATCTACTTAAATCGACTTTCTGACTATCTTTTCACATTGGCACGAAAATTGACAAATGATATGCAAATAGAGGAAATTAAGTGGATTCCTGAAAAAAAATAATACGTTCTTTTTTTTTCGATTTTAAATACTTTACAGATGATTGTATTGTAACCAATGCATTAATTTTTGATAGATAACGAAATTTAAATTTGTGACAATCGTAAATTTCTTAAAAAAGGCTTGCATAATTGCGTAAAAAAATTATTTTTGCACAAATTAAATAACATAAAAAATGTATTGGACTTTAGAATTAGCATCTTATTTAGCAGATGCACCTTGGCCAGCAACCAAAGATGAGTTGATAGATTATGGGATTAGAACTGGAGCTCCTCTAGAAGTGGTAGAAAATCTTCAAGATATTGAAGATGAAGGCGATTCATATGACTCAATTGTTGAGATTTGGCCTGATTATCCGACCGAAGATGATTATCTTTGGAATGAAGATGAATACTAACTCTACAAAAATATTAAGTCTCTAAAGAGGCTTTTTTTTTTCAATGAAAAGAAAAAATCGGGTTAAAAAAACTTGAATTCCAATAGAAATAACACAGTTATGTAAATAACTGAAAAACGAACAAATAATGAGTATTTTAAATTCAGTTATAAAGCTTTTTGTCGGCGATAAGCAACAAAAAGATTTAAAAGGGCTACAACCAGTAATAGAAAATGTAAATAAATTCGAACTGGCTTTTTCTAAACTTTCTCATGATGAACTTCGTGAAAAAACAAGAGCGTTTAAAAACAAGCTCAAAAATGCTACCAAAGAAGTTGATGATCAAATTGCAACGTTAGAAGAAGAAGCTAAAACTGCACAAATAGACCGACAAGAAGATATTTATACAGAAATAGATACTCTAAAAGACGAAGCATACACCATTTCTGAAGGAATATTAATAGAAATTATGCCAGAGGCTTTTGCGGTAGTTAAAGAAACTGCAAAACGATTTGTCGAAAACGAAGAAATTGAAGTAACAGCAACTCCTTATGATAGAGAATTATCTGCAGAAAGAGAAAATATTACTTTAAAAGACGAGTTGGCTTATTGGTCGAATTCATGGGATGCAGCAGGAAAACCAATTACATGGGATATGGTTCATTACGATGTCCAGTTAATAGGTGGTTCTGTTTTACATCAAGGTAAAGTTGCAGAAATGATGACAGGTGAAGGAAAAACATTAGTTTCTACCCTCCCTGTATACTTGAATGCTTTAACTGGAAATGGGGTACACTTAGTTACTGTTAATGATTACTTAGCAAAGCGAGATAAAGCCTGGATGGCTCCTATTTTTGAGTTTCATGGTTTTACGACCGATTGTATTGATTATCATCAACCAAACTCTGATGCACGGAGAAAAGCCTACAATGCAGACATTACATACGGAACAAACAACGAATTTGGTTTCGATTACTTACGTGATAATATGGCTAGTTCTAAAGATGATTTGGTACAAAGAACTCCAAATTATGCCATTATTGACGAAGTAGATTCTGTTCTAATTGACGACGCAAGAACTCCGTTAATCATTTCAGGAGCTGTACCTCAGGGAGATCAGCATGAATTTAACGAATTAAAACCATTAGTGTCTGATCTAGTTACTTTGCAAAAACAACACTTAGTGGGTGTTCTCGCTGAAGCTAAAAAATTAATCTCAGAAGGAAATGATAAAGAGGGTGGATTCTTACTTCTACGAGTGTACAGAGGTTTGCCTAAAAATAAAGCTTTAATTAAATTTTTATCACAAGAAGGAGTTAAACAGGTTTTGCAAAAAACAGAAAATTTTTACATGCAAGACAACAATAAATTAATGCCAGAAGTTGATGAAGATTTATGGTTTGTCGTGGAAGAAAAAAATAATCAAATCGATTTAACAGATAAGGGAATTGCTGATTTATCTAAAAAAACATCCAATGATAACTTTTTTATTCTACCGGATATAGGAGTTAAAATTGGAGAAATAGATACTTCAGAAATGAATTCTGAAGAAAAAGCATCACAAAAAGAAGAACTATACAAAGACTTTAATATTAAAAGTGAACGAATTCATACTATGAATCAACTTTTAAAAGCATATACTGTTTTTGAAAAAGACGTTGAGTATGTGGTAATGGATAATAAAGTAATGATTGTTGATGAACAAACAGGTCGTATCATGGACGGTCGTCGTTATTCAGATGGATTACACCAAGCAATTGAAGCCAAAGAAAATGTAAAAATTGAAGATGCTACGCAAACCTTTGCTACTGTTACTTTACAGAATTATTTTAGAATGTACAGAAAGCTTTCTGGAATGACGGGAACTGCAATTACAGAAGCGGGTGAATTGTGGGAAATTTACAAGTTAGATGTAGTTGAAATTCCAACAAACAAACCTATTCAAAGAAATGATGAAGAAGATTTAATCTACAAAACAGCCCGTGAAAAATACCAAGCTGTTATTGAAGACATCGTAAAACTAGTAGCACAAAAAAGACCTGTTTTAGTTGGTACAACCTCAGTGGAAATCTCTGAATTATTAGGGAGAATGCTGCAAATGCGTAAAATTCCTCATAATATTCTGAATGCAAAACTACACAAACGAGAAGCAGATGTTGTCGCTGAGGCTGGAAAGCCTGGGGTGGTTACAATTGCAACCAACATGGCTGGTCGTGGAACAGATATAAAATTATCTGAGGAAGTAAAAAATGCTGGTGGTTTGGCAATTATTGGTACCGAGAGACACGACTCTAGGCGTGTAGATAGACAGTTAAGAGGACGTGCAGGAAGACAAGGAGACGTTGGTTCTTCTCAATTTTATGTAGCTTTAGACGACAACTTAATGCGTTTATTCGGTTCTGATAGAATTGCTAAGATGATGGATAGAATGGGGTTAAAAGAGGGCGAGGTGATTCAACACTCTATGATCACCAAATCTATTGAAAGAGCACAAAAGAAAGTTGAAGAAAATAATTTTGGGATTAGAAAGCGATTGTTAGAATATGATGACATCATGAACTCTCAACGTGAATTTGTGTACAAAAGAAGACGTCATGCATTGGATGGAAAACGATTGCAAGTAGACATCGCAAACATGATCTATGACACCTGCGAATCTATCATTAACTCAAACAAAAACGCTAAAGATTTTCAGAATTTTGAATTCGAATTAATTCGTTTTTCTTCAATGACATCTCCTTTTACTGAAGAAGAGTTTGGAGCATTGGCTGAAAAAGAACTCACGAATAAATTATATGAATTTGTTACTGAACATTACAAAAATAAAATTGAAAGAAATGCTGTTTTAGCATTTCCTGTTATCAAAGATGTTTTTGAAAATGAAGGAGATCGCTATGAGCGAATCGTAGTTCCTTTTACAGATGGAATTAAATCTTTACAGGTAGTCACAAACCTAAAGGAGGCTTATGAAAGTGATGGAAAAACCTTAATTACAGATTTCGAAAAAAATATTACGCTCGCCATTATTGACGAAAAATGGAAAGATCATTTACGTAAAATGGATGATTTAAAGCAATCGGTTCAAAATGCATCTTATGAACAAAAAGACCCCTTATTAATCTATAAATTTGAAGCCTTTGAATTATTCAAAGTCACTGTTGATCAAATAAACAGAGAAGTGCTCTCTTTCTTGTTTAAAGGAGAGTTACCTACACAAGATAAAAATCAAATTTCTGAGGCACGTCAACAAAAAAGAGCGCGCTTAAATACAAGTAAAGCTTCTGTTCAAAATACTTCTGAACAAGCCATTCAAAACTCTAGACAACCATCTTCTGAACCTGTTGAAACTATCGTAAGAGAACAACCAAAAATTGGTAGAAACGAGAAAGTTACTATTAAAAATATCATGAGTGGTGAAGAAAAAGAAGTGAAATTTAAACAAGCAATTCCTTTAATCGAAAAAGGATCATGGGTTCTCATTCAAAAATAACCTAGTTTTAAAAAACTTCACTAAAAAAACCGTTTAGAAATTCTAAACGGTTTTTTTAGTGAAGGATCACTTCGTTTTACTCTTTCATAAATTTTGTTACAAAATATCCTTCTTTAGAGAAAACTTTAATTAAATATAGTCCACTAGACAAGTCATCAACATGGATGTATTCTATATTTGAATGAACTACTTTTAACTTTTTACCAAGTAAAGAATAAATTTCAACCTTTTCTAGGGTTCTTAAGGGTGAATCTATATTTATAATACTTTTAGCAGGGTTTGGAAATAATCTAACTGATTGCATTAGTATGTTGTCTTCTATATTTAATGGACAATTATCACCCACCTTATATGAAAAATATTTTGTTACCGCTAACCCACCAGCAAAACCAAATTTACAAGCGTAACGAATGGTTTCTCCATTTGTAAAACCACCAACTGTTTTTGTAAACTTTTTTCCACCTGCATTGTCCATTTGAATTTCTCCGAAAGGAGTTTGTTTCCATAAGTAAGCTACAACACCAGTTTTATCTGTATCTAGCAACTCAAAAGTAAACTTTACGTTGGTTCCAATTGTTTCAAAATTATAGGAATATCCCGAACTAAAAGCGCCTTGCTGAGCTTCTCCAGATGAACCAGAACAGGATGTGTTGGTATCCTCTGTCGTAGTTGCTTGAAGAACTATTGAATTGTTAGACGCAGCATTCCCGAGCATATCTTTTGCATTTACATTAAATGTATATGAGGTTTCTGGAGTTAGATTATTGATGATTAAAGAGGTTTCAACACCAGAATCTCCTTTTATATCCTGTGAACTTGAACCATATGAAACCGTATATACAACACTACCAGAATCATCTGTCGCATTTAATAAAATTTCGATAGATCGAGATGTTTTACTTCCAATACTGGCTGTAAAATTCTCAGGAGCTTCCTCATCTGCACTACTTCCAGAGCAATCATTTCCTACAACATAACTAATATATTTAGTCACAGCCATTCCTCCAGCATAGGCAAGCGTGGCGCAGGCAAATCCTCGCCACTATCCCCAAAAAGGCCGCCTTGCGCAGAATTACGTTGCTCATGAGTCGCAGCAGAATAGGCGACAATCGCATCAACGCTCTCCACACATTTGCGCCGATTGCGATCCAATTGATCAAATGCGCCAGATCGGGCCAGCATTTCCATTGGACGTTTGCCCACACGTTTTAAATCAACGCGTCGTGCAAAATCAAAGAGATCCGCGAACGCTCCACCATTTTTACGAGCCTCAACGATCAGCTTCATCGCCTCAATACCAACGTTTTTCAAAGCGCCCAACGCATAGTGGATTTTACCATCCTCCACTGAAAACGTCTGATACGATTGGTTCACGCAGGGCGGCATTATCTCTATTTCTAAATTTCGTTTGGTTTCTTCAATAAACACCCCAAGCTTATCAGTCAGGTGGATGTCACAATTCATTACCGCCGCCATGAATTCCACAGGGTGGTTCGCCTTCAGCCAGCCAGTTTGATAGGACACCACTGCATAAGCAGCAGCGTGCGATTTATTGAAGCCATAGTTGGCGAACTTATCAAGAAGGTTCCAAACCTCCATCGCCTTTTTTGCATCCACTCCATTTTTACCTGCTCCGTCCAAAAACTTCGGCCGTTCTGCATCCATCGCCTCTTGAATTTTTTTACCCATAGCACGACGTAGCAAATCGGCGCCGCCGAGTGAGTAACCCGCCATTTCCTGCGCAATCTGCATTACCTGTTCTTGATAAACGATAATGCCTTGCGTCTCATCAAGGATGTGATCAATCGTTGGGTGCAATTTTTCCCGATCCGATTGCCCGTTCTTCACTTCACAGAACTTTGGAATATTCTCCATTGGGCCAGGTCGATAAAGCGCCACTAGTGCAATAATATCCTCAATGCAGTCAGGCTTCATGCGCCGCAGTGCATCCATCATGCCACTAGATTCTACCTGGAACACCGCCACAGTTTTAGCATCAGCGTAAAGTTTAAAGGTCTTTTCGTCATCAAGGGGTATGGCGTTTATCTCATTAACCGCACCCTCTAGCGGCTCATACAATTTGGACCCATCTGGCCCAATGTGTAATTCGCGCCCAGACCTATTCACCAGATCCAAAGCGTTTTGAATAACTGTTAAAGTCTTTAGGCCCAAAAAGTCGAACTTAACAAGACCCGCCTGCTCCACCCACTTCATATTAAATTGTGTCGCAGGCATGTCCGAACGCGGATCTTGGTACAACGGAACCAGTTCGTCCAGCGGCCGGTCCCCGATAACAACCCCCGCCGCATGGGTGGAAGCATTACGTAACAATCCTTCGACCTGCTGCGCATAAACCAGCATCCGGTTAACCACCTCTTCGGACTTTGCCTCTTCA
>ENA-ORDA01003377-ORDA01003377.1-marine-metagenome-genome-assembly--contig:-NODE-3377-length-11158-cov-8.084830_pt1 | contig 11158 bp, 9 predicted proteins | sample MGYA00237778_ERZ508506 | MGnify/ENA primary metagenome ERZ508506 (study PRJEB26177, sample SAMN06267891) | marine metagenome | isolation source: Monterey Bay, California, USA | place: Pacific...
AAAAGATCAATACCACCTTTTACCAAGAGCTCTACCATGTTATCCAACGATGAGGAGTCTGATCCTTTCTCGTTTACCAGCTCCTTAAATGATTGTATTTTTGGAATATGTGGTGTTGTAAATTTATTAGATCTTGCCTTTACCCAATTACGATTACCTCGAATAGCATTAATCTCTCCATTGTGTGCAAGCAACCTAAATGGCTGAGCAAGGTGCCATCTTGGGCTGGTGTTTGTTGAAAACCTCTGATGGAAAACACATGTTGAAATTTCAAATTTGGGATCTTGAAGCTCTGTATAAAAATCTTTTAAAGCGTTAGGAAGCATTAAACCTTTGTACACTATTGTTTTGGGTGAAAAGCTGCACAAATATAAAGTTTCATCGTCTGCATAGATTTCTTCAATAAATTTTCTAGCTTGAAGGATATTTGACTCAAACTTTTGCTCATTAAATACTTCATCACTAGAGCCAACAAAAATTTGATAGATGTTAGGGCAACATTCAAGTGCAATGTCACCTAGAATATTTTTATTTACAGGCACTTCCCTTAGTGAGATTAATTTTAATGATTCTTGCTTTAAAATTTCTTCTAATTGCGGGACTAGTGTATCTATAGTTTGTGTGAGGAATAGTTGGCCAATAGCAAACTCTTCGTCAATAAATATATCTTGCTCCTGTTTAATTATGTTTCTAAAGTAGTTATGGTTGATATCAAATAAGAGTCCACACCCATCACCTGTCTTTCCATCAGAGCCTACTCCACCCCTATGCGTCATACTTACAAGAGCATCTATAGATTTAGTTAAAATAGAGTGAGATTTAATGCCATGAGTATTTGCTATGAGCCCAAACCCGCAGTTATCTCTAAAATCTTTTTTATTAAATAGTTGTGTCATATTTTTTCAAAAATGATTCTACCACAACCGCCTACCATTTAAAGACCAAAAGTGTCATACTGCGTCATACAAAAATCCCAGCTATGCAAAATAAAAATAAACAATACAGAGTAGAAAAAGGGTTGCTTCTTTTTACTCAGCCCAAGTCACCTTATTTTTATGGAAAAATAAGATTAGATGGTAAATATATTACTAAGTCTTTTGCTCCTATATCCGATTTAGATGAAGCAAAGGTGGAGTTATTTAAATGGCGTGATTCATTAAAAAATAACTCCATACAACAAGCCAATTCACATCCACAACAGCAAAATTTAAGAGATGAGTATATTGATCACCAAGAAATTGAAAATGATTTTCAATTTCTTGAGGTAGGAAGATTTGATCCTACAAAAAAACCAATTGAAGAGAGAAAAATTAGTTTTGTAGAAATCTATAATGAATATAATCAGGTGGAGGCATCAAATCAATCGCATAGATGTCTTGATTGTGGAAATCCTTATTGTGAATGGAAGTGTCCCGTCCATAATTACATACCCGATTGGTTAAAGCTTGTTAATGAAGGAAATATAATAGAAGCTGCAGAGTTATGTCATTCAACAAATAGTCTCCCAGAAGTTTGTGGAAGAGTTTGTCCACAAGACAGGCTATGTGAAGGCGCATGCACATTAAATGATGGTTTTGGTGCTGTTACGATTGGTTCAACTGAAAAATACATAACTGAAAAAGCTTTTGAAATGGGTTGGAAGCCAGACATGTCAATGAGAAAGTGGACTGATAAAAAAGTTGCGATTATTGGTTCAGGCCCAGCTGGAATAGCGTGTGCTGATGTTCTTACAAGATCTGGTGTCCATAGCCATGTATATGATAGAAATGAAGAAATTGGAGGGCTTTTGACTTTTGGTATACCTGAATTCAAGCTTGAAAAAAAGGTTGTCAGAAGACGAAGAAAAATTCTTGAAGAAATGGGCGTAGAATTTTTTCTAGGCAAAGAAATTGGAGTAGATATTCCATTTCAACAACTCTATCAAGACTATGATGCAGTATTTTTAGCGATGGGGACATATACGTCATTAGAAGGTGGATTTGAAGGTGAAAAACTTCCAGGTGTTTTTAAGGCAATAGACTACCTAGTTTCAAACACAAATAATTTATTAAACATAAAACAGCAAAACCACGGATTTATTAACCTTAAGGGCAAAGATGTGATTGTCTTGGGAGGGGGTGACACTGCAATGGATTGTAATAGGACCGCAATAAGACAAGGAGCAAAGTCTGTTACCTGTTTATATCGAAGAGATGAGGAGAATATGCCTGGATCAAAAAGAGAGGTTCAGAATGCAAAAGAGGAAGGTGTTGATTTTAAATTTAATATTCAACCCATTGATATAATTGGATCTGATACCGTTGAGGGAGTGAAAATAGTTAATACTCATCTAGGCGAGCCCGATCAAAATGGAAGAAGAGTTCCCGTACCTGTTCAGGGTTCAGAAAGAATTTATAAAGCTGATGCAGTTATAGTTGCATTTGGATTTAGGGCCAGCCCCTCAGATTGGTTTAAAGATTTTGAGATTGAAACCAAAAAAAATGGCCTTGTTCTCGCTGAAGAAAAACAGGAATTCAAGTTTCAAACCACGAATAATAAAATATTTTCTGGAGGTGACATGGTAAGAGGCTCGGATTTAGTTGTCACCGCTATATGGGAAGGCCGCGAAGCAGCCAAAAGTATTATAAAATACGTCTCATGATAGAAAACTCTCCCTTTATAAAAGCATTAAAAAAAGAACCTTTAGAAGTACCGCCGATCTGGTATATGCGACAAGCCGGCAGGTATATGCCTGAATATAGAGCTGTAAGAAGCAAATTTAAAAATTTTTTGGACATGTGCAAAAATCCTGATGTCTGTTGTGAACTTGCAATGCAGCCCATTGATAAGTTTAGGCTCGATGCGTCTATACTTTTCTCAGATATCTTAACTATTCCTGATGCATTTGGACTTAAAGTTGAATTTGTAGAAGGTGAAGGTCCTGTATTTAGGAATCCAATTAGAAAAAGATCTGATATTGAATCTCTTCCTGAGTTTAATCCAGATGATTTAGATTATGTATATAAAGCAGTAAGTAACATAAGATCTGCACTACCTTCACATATACCTCTTATTGGTTTTTGTGGAAGTCCTTGGACCTTAGCAGCATATTCAATTGAGGGGGGCTCATCTAAAGACTTTGCATTTACAAGAAACTTTGTAGCTGAAAATGCTGACATATCTGAAGTTTTTTTAGAGAAACTTACTAATGCTTGTTTTATATATTTAAAAAATCAGGTTATTTCTGGTGCAAATGTTCTTCAAATTTTTGATTCTTGGGCAAACCTTCTTTCGGAAGCAGATTATTTCGAATATTCTCTTAAACACATCAATAAATTAATACATATGATCAAAAGTGATCCTGTTACTGCGGCTATTCCGATTATTTTATTTGCAAGAGAGCCTAAATGTGAACCCATTGTTCTTGCAGATAGCTCAGCTGACTGCTTGAGCCTTTTTTGGTCCATGGACACAATAGATATAAATCAATTTAAATCAAAAATTTCTATACAAGGAAACTTAAATCCAGCAATTCTATTAGAGAGCAGAGATGCTATCAAAAGAGAAACTTACAAAATTTTAGATAGATACAAAAATTATCCTGGTTATATTTTTAACCTAGGCCATGGAATAACTCCCAATATTAATCCTGAGAATATAAAATATTTAACTGATTTGGTTAGATCGTATTAAGACTTACTTGGCCACTGCCTAATTAATCCCTCTTGAGCACAAGATGCAAGTAAAACACCAGCCTGTGTGTATATTGCTCCTCTTGCATAACCTCTAGCATTTCCAGATATAGGACTGTCTATTGAGTACAAAACCCAGTCATTAAGATCCAATTTTCTGTGAAACCACATTGCATGATCAAGACTGGCAACTTGTAAATTATCATTCAAAAAATTAACCCCATGAGGATTATTTGCTGCAGCTAAAAGCCCCATATCAGAAATATATAATAAAAAAGCTTGTTGTATTATTTCATTATCAGGAAGATTTCCTTCGGGTCTAATCCACGTATTCTTATAAGGAGGTGTTTTTTGTGGATTAGCATAATCCTGAACTTCAATTGGTCTCATCTCAACCTCGCGCTTTCTCAAAAATAAAGGTGCTATTTTAGGATCAATATCATTAGCCATTGCTTTTCTAATTTCATGTTCGTTTTTCAAACCATCTGGCAAGGGAAAATCTGACATTTCAATTTGATGCTCTAGGCCATCCTCATTCTTTTGAAATGAAACAGAGCAACTAAAAATAGCCTCTCCATCTTGTATAGCTTTTACCGTTCTGGTGGTAAAGCTCTTTCCATCTCGTATTCTATCGACAGTAAATGTAATAGGTTTATCCATTTGACCAGGTCTTAAAAAATAAGAGTGGAATGAATGTGCAAAATGATCTTTGTTAACAGTTTTGTAGGCTGCAACCAAAGTTTGAGCCATCACTTGGCCTCCAAAAATTCTTGCCCACCCAACGTTTTTGCCAGTCCAGGTATAAATATCTCTATCAACTCTGTTCAGCTCAAATAGCCCTAAGCAATTTTCTAAAAGATTTTCTTTGTCGGGCATTCTGGTTCTCTGTCTAAGTTATAATGGTTTACATCTTACATTGTTTGATAAAAAACTAGAACTTTGATATATCAAAAGGTAGGATAATTTTAAAAAATAATGGGAAAAAAAAATAATGTCTAATTCTAATATTCAACTTCCACAAAAACCCAATGCTGATTTTAAAGTATCAGAGGTATTTAAAATAAAATCTGATTTGGTTGTTAAAGGTTATAAAGAAAAGACAGAGTGGGTTCCAGAAGTAGATAATAATTATGTTTTTGATCAAGAAACAACTTTGTCCATCCTTGCAGGATTTCAACATAACAGAAGGGTCATGGTTCAGGGTTTTCATGGAACAGGAAAATCCACACACATAGAGCAAGTAGCGGCAAGATTAAATTGGCCTTGTGTGAGAATAAATCTAGATAGCCATATAAGCAGAATAGACTTGTTGGGTAAAGATGTAATTAAACTTAAAGATGGTAAGCAAATTACAGAATTTCAAGAAGGTTTACTGCCGTGGTCTATTCAGAATCCTGTTGCATTAGTTTTTGATGAGTATGACGCCGGAAGGCCTGATGTAATGTTTGTAATTCAAAGAATTTTAGAGGTTGAAGGAAAGTTAACGTTATTAGATCAAAATAAAGTGATTAACCCTCACCCATCTTTTAGGCTTTTTGCGACAACTAACACAATAGGTCTTGGAGATGTGACTGGTCTTTACCATGGCACTCAGCAAATCAATCAAGGCCAGCTTGATAGATGGCATATTCTCTCATCTTTGAATTATCTAAGCCCAACTCAAGAATTTAATGTTGTCTCTTCAAGGCTTAAAAAACTAAAATCTCAAAAAAATAAAACTTTAATTAAAGATATGATCCAATTGGCAAATCTTACAAGAGCTGGATTTATTAATGGAGATATTTCGACAATTATGTCCCCTAGAACTGTAATTTCATGGGCTGAGAACTTCACTATATTTAAAGACATAAGCGCATCATTTAAACTTAGTTTCTTTAATAAGTGTGATGATACGGAGAAGCCTATAATTGCTGAGTATTATCAAAGGTGCTTTGGTGAAGATATCCAAGAGAAAAGACCAGATTAAAGACTTATTATGAATTGGAAAAAAAGAAGGGAAATGCTGCATGAAGCTGGGATTTCTTCTTTGAAAGCCATATCAAATAACAAAGAAATCGAAACAAAAATTGGCTCTCCTTCAAGGCCTCCACAATTTAATGAAGCAAAGATATCTCCCGTCCCAAGATCTTCAAAAAAACTTAATGCATGGAGGGCTGAATCAGATTTTCAAGCCTTCTGGCATACTTTCCATAAGGAGCTTATAAAACCCAATATCAATTCATTTGCAAAAGACATAATAAGTGAATTAGAAATATCTAGAGTTGAGATTTTAGGAAGTGCTCAATTTTATGGCTCAAAAAAAAATATTACTGAGTATTACAATGTCATTGCAGATGAGCTTTATGATATTCATGAAAACCCTCCAATGGTGTTCAACTTATGGCTTAAGCAAGCAAGCAATCACCCTTTAAACCAAAAATCAAAAAAACTTATTAGCGAGCTAGAGAAAGAATATGCAAAAGATAGGCTTGATGAATACAAACAAGGCTTATTAAAATCTCTTGATAATCAAGATAGCTTTACCTCATTAGCAATTAAACTTTTAGAGTCACTCGACCTTATCAAGGTTGAAAGTGTAAGTGAAGATTCTGAAGAGATGGCTGATGACGTAAGTCAGTCGAATGAAACCACACATGAAGATGACGCAGAAAATAGAAGTGATGACAGTGGTGATGATATTAATTCAGAAGAAATTCTTGAAGTAGAAATGGATATTGATGAGTTGCAACAAGAAGTCACAATTTCTTCAAGCGAAAGCTCGATTGATGAAGAAATTGAATTAAGCAATATCAATAACATTGATCTCATTGGTGCTAGTGAAAAAAATTATAAAGTTTTTACAAATAAATTTGATGAAGTAATCGAGGCGCGAGATCTAATATCACCAGAAGAGGCAATAAGACTGAGATCTCAACTCGACAATTTAATAAAACCCCATTTAACAACAATAGGAAAGTTAGCCAACAGATTGCAGAGGCTGTTACTGTCTCAACAAAACACAAGCTGGAATTTTGATCTTGAAGAGGGAACATTAGATACATCTAGGCTTCATAGAGTTGTAGCAGAGCCAGGCTACCCTCTTAGTTATAAGCAAGAATCTGAAAATAAATTTAAAGACACGGTAATAACATTATTGATAGATAATTCCGGCTCAATGAGAGGAAGATCTATAAGTCTTGCGGCTATATGCGGAGATATTATCAGCAGTACTTTTGAAAGATGTGCTGTTAAAACAGAAGTTTTGGGGTTTACTACCAAAAATTGGAAAGGCGGAAGTTCTAAACAAGAATGGGTAGATAAAGGTCAGCCTGCAAATCCTGGCCGATTGAATGACTTGAGGCATATTGTTTATAAAAGTGCAGATAATAGTTGGCGAAGAGCAAGAAAATATTTTGGCGCAATGTTAAGAGAAGGTTTGCTTAAAGAAAATATAGATGGGGAAGCCTTGCTATGGTCTTATAGCAGGCTAATGAAACGGCAAGAGCAAAGAAAAATTATTATTGTTATATCTGATGGTGCTCCAGTAGATGATAGTACCCTTTCAGCTAATTCAGAAAACTACCTAGACGGTCATTTGAAAGATAGTATTGAGTATATTGAGTCTTCAAAAAATATAGAGCTTCAAGCTATCGGCATCGGTCATGATGTCAATAAATACTATAAAGACGCTATCACTATTCATAGAGCCGAAGAACTTGGAGAGGTATTGCTTGAGAAATTAACAAAACTTTTCAAAACAAGCTAACTACTATAGAATGGATGTATGTTTACACTGTAAACATTGAATTACTAATAGTTGAGGTTACATGAAAATTAATAAGCAAGATGGTCCCCCTAAAGATTTACTATACTTTGATGATGAGCTAGATATAAAGCCTTCGCATGTAGAAGATGTGGTGGAAATATTTAACACGCCGCTAACAGGCGCATATAATTGGGACTACACAGTTGCTGATAATAGAATAAAAAAACTATATGAGCTTGGTAAGGAATTAAATTGGAACGGTTCCATAGATTTACAATGGGATTATAACCACCCTGCTGATGAAAAGCTTGTTGACCCTGATGAGCAGTTACCACATGAAACTTTAGCAGCCTATGAGGCCCTATCAGACGAAGATAAAATTAATTTTGATAGGCATACTACTGCGGAGCTTTTGAGTCAGTTCCTTCATGGTGAGCAAGGCGCTCTTCTTGTTGCTTCTCAACTTGCTAGTTGTGCTCCAACTTATAATGCAAAACTGTATGCAGCATCACAAACCTTTGATGAGGCAAGACATGTAGAAGTTTTCAATAAGTATTTACAAGATAAGATTGGAATACATTACCCAATCAACCCATCATTAAAGCTTTTATTAGACAAAATCTTAACAGATGAGAGATGGGATCTTAAATTTATAGGCATGCAAATTATTATTGAGGGATTAGCTCTTGCAGCTTTCCAGATGTTAAAAAGTATTACAAAAGACCCTCTTTTGAAGCAGCTTTTGCATTATGTAATAAGGGATGAGGCCAGACATGTAACTTTTGGTATCAATTATCTTGAAGACTTTGTAAAAACCTTAAGTCCAGAAGAAATTCAAGATAGAGCTGAGTTTGCATACGAAGCATGTGTTATTTCACGAGAAAGGCTGATCAATACAAAAGCTGAGCAAAAATATCTTAAAATGACAGCAGAAGAAGCTAGAGATTTTCAGATGCAAACCTCATCTTTTGAGATGTTCAGGAACTTTCTATTCTCAAGAGTCATACCTAATCTTTCTAGAATAGGTCTTTTAACTGATGAAATTAGACCAAAATTTGAAGCATTGGGCTTGCTAGAGTATGAGAATGCCCCAGATGACTTTGAGTGTGACTGGGCTGAACTAAATAAACCTCTCGAAAAGTTTGATGAAATACCTGAAGCAAGCTAGTTTTTGCCTCTTACTGATTCATAGCACTTTATTATCTGCTGATCTAATTGAGGTATCACCAAGCACCGACCCTTACTCGGAAATTCAAGAAGCCTTAATACTCGCATCCTCTGGAGACATAATTAAGCTTTCAGATGGATACTACGAATTAGAAGATTCACTATCCATAGACGTTGACGGTATTACTTTGGTTGGCTCTAGTATGAATGGCACAATAATCTCATTTGCAAACCAACAAAGTGGTGCTCAAGGCCTTCTTGTTACTTCAGATGATGTCACTTTAAAAGAATTCACAATTCAAAATGCCAAAGGTGATGCTATTAAAGCAAAGGGTGTTGATAACATTAAATTTATTAAAGTTAAGACTGAATGGACTGGTGGCCCCAATTCAAAAAATGGTGCATATGGCCTATACCCAGTTGAGTCTACAAACGTTCTTATTGATGGTTGTGTTGCAATTGGAGCCTCTGATGCAGGGATATATGTGGGTCAATCTCAAAACATTGTAGTCAAAAATAGTACTGCTGAATTTAATGTAGCTGGTATTGAAATTGAAAACTCTTACTATGCCGATGTGTATAACAATACTGCTACTAATAATACTGGTGGAATTCTTGTCTTTGATTTGCCCAGCCTTCCCCAGCAAGGTGGTCATCATGTAAGAGTTTATGATAATGATATTGTGAACAACAATACTGATAACTTTGCTCCAGAGGGAAATATTGTTGGAGAAGTTCCCAGAGGTACAGGCGTTCTTGTTCAAGCAAACTCTGATGTTGAAATTTTTAACAATAATATTGGTGGCAACGAAACTATAAATATTGCAGTGGTTACCTACTCCTATGAGACAGATGACGAGCAATACAATCCACATCCTTCTAGAATACAAATCCATGGTAATAAATTTTCTAAATCTGGGCATAATCCTGATCTTGAAACTGGAGAGCTTGCTAAAATTTTATATGAATTATCTGATGGGAATATGCCAGACATCTTCTGGGATGGAGTTGTTCCGGTATCTAAGATATTTTCTTCAAAAACTAAAAAAGAAACAATAATTTTAGGCGATAACGGAGATGCAACGTTTCTTACCATAAGCCCACTAAAGTATATGCTTCCATTATTTGATCCTGTTGTTAGGGATTATGACTGGTACGTTGGGGGAATTTCGCCTCTTGAAAGAGTTGTTCTAAGTGAAGAATAATAAAAGCTTATTTTTTCTCTTTCTATACTTTTTAACTATTCCAGGTCTAGTCTATGCAACAGTAAATGATTCTGTGGTTTTAGCTAGCAAAATGCCAAAGAAACTTTCTGATTTTGGTTTTTTCTCAAATATGAAGTTGCAGACACCGCAAGATGGTGTTTTGCCATATGATCTTGTAAACCCGTTATTTACAGATTACACAGATAAATTAAGATTTATTTACATTCCTGCAGGTGGAAAGGCTGAATATAAAGAGAACCATGTTTTTAATTTTCCGGATGGATCTGCCCTGATTAAAACATTTGCATACCTAAACAATACTAGTGAATCAGAATTAGAAGAGCAGCTACTTGAAACTCGTTTGTTAATTAAAAAAGGTAATGCTTGGAGAAATATTAGCTATGTATGGAATGAAGAGCAAAGCGATGCATTCTTAAATATCGCAGGAAAGACTATAAATACTTCATTTGTAAATGACAAAGGAGATATAAGAGAAGTCCGCTACAGAGTGCCCAACATCAATCAATGTAAAGAATGTCATCAATCTGGAAAAGAAATTAAGCCTATAGGCCCTAAGGCTAGAAATCTTAATCATGATTATGATTATCAAGATATAAGCATGAATCAGCTTAATAGATGGGCAAATGAAGGTTGGATAGATTCTCAAATAGACTATAGCACCATGCCTGATTGGTCTAATACATCTATTGATCTTGATTCAAGGGCTAGAGCATATTTGGACATCAATTGTGGTCATTGTCATATACCTGGAGGCTCTGCAGATACTACAGGTCTTTATCTTAACTTTGCTGAAGATAGAAGTGAGCATATAGGGGTTTATAAAAAGCCAGTTGCAGCAGGTAGAGCAAGCAATAATTTTAAATATTCAATTAAACCAGGCGCGCCCGAAGAATCAATTATGCCTTTTAGAATGCAGTCACGAGATCCGGGTATAATGATGCCTGAGTCTGGTAGATTTCTTAATCATGACGAAGGTGTAGCTCTTATAAATAAATGGATTAAAAGCATGTAAAGCCTTTTAATTTGTTTATTTGTTACTAGATAATTACTATATACATATTCATATAATTAGGAGAATATTAATGTCCAAACATTCAGCACTTAATACATTTGGTAGATCTGGTAACCCAGCATTTACTAGAAACTTCACATCGAATGATTCTACACTTGCTTCAAGTGAAAGAATGACCCTTGATGGAGCAGTCAATAAGACATCTATCCTACTTGTACTTTGTTTTCTAGGGGCTGGAGTTGGCTGGAATATGCCTGTATTGTCTTTGCCAGCTAGATCGGAAGAGCGTCGTGTAGGGAAAGAGTGTAGATCTCGGTGGTCGCCGTATCATTAAAAA
>ENA-ORDA01003380-ORDA01003380.1-marine-metagenome-genome-assembly--contig:-NODE-3380-length-11156-cov-3.037639_pt1 | contig 11156 bp, 14 predicted proteins | sample MGYA00237778_ERZ508506 | MGnify/ENA primary metagenome ERZ508506 (study PRJEB26177, sample SAMN06267891) | marine metagenome | isolation source: Monterey Bay, California, USA | place: Pacific...
CAAGCGACACCGAGCGCATGCGTATCAGCGCCTCAGGAAACGTGGGTATTGGTGCGCCCTTCCCTATGGAAGACCTATCAATCCGTGCTTCATCCACCACGGCAGGGTTCAGCATCGCCGCTGGTAATACTCAATGCTTCATGAGATACAACAACTACTGGGACGGTAGCTCAAAGGTGAGTGACGCTTCCAAAGGCACTGCATCGGTAGGTCTAGGTAAGAGTAGTGACGGTGTTATTACACTGAACACAGCCGCAGCGGGTGCTGGTACGCCGATTGAGCGTATGCGTATCGACAGCGCAGGAAAGGTGGGCATTGGTATCCAAGCTCCACAAAAGGCATTATCAGTCTATGGCGGTATACTTGCAGCATCAGGGACAGGAGCCAGTACATCAGGCATTACCATAGACAGCACCGCCACGTCAGGCTACGCGGCAACAATAACACACACCGACTCTGGAATGGAGTTCAGCAACAACGCTTCTAACCGAGACTACCTATTTGGCCTCAACGGCGGGAAGGTTGGCATCAACGAGGCAAACCCTAGTTCAACCTTGGATGTAGGCGGAACCTTCCGTGCCACTTCTGGATCAACTCGTTACGTAGTTGACCCAACCGTAGCAGGCAGCGGCTACGAAGCCTTGGTGTCTATGACCGACACAGGGTTAGAGCATACGCTGAACTCAAACTCACGCGGGTTTGTATGGTCTAACGGTCGGGGCGAGCACATGCGTTTAGACGCCGCAGGAAAGGTCGGTATCGGCACTGATAATCCACAGCAAACCCTAGTAGTCGAAGGTGGTGACTACACAAACGATCCTACTGTCGGAACCCCCGGCTGCCTTGGTCTCTACTCAGGCTCTGCTCCCGGATCAGGCGGCTCTGTCTCCTTTGGTTCTCTACAGAATCCAGAGGGCTTCGCGGCAATCAAAGGCCGGCTGGTGGGTGGTACTGGTAACACCCGTGGTAGCTTGGACTTCTACACACGCTCTGACGCCACTCAGGCGAGTATGACACATAGGATGCGTATTCAGGAATCAGGGGCAGTAGCTATCGGAACAGGTGGCAGCACTACTGCTACCGGCGCTAAGTTTCAGGCGAACACCCCCAGCAGTTCTACACAGAAGATCGCAGCGTTCACGAATGAAAACATGTCATTCAGCACAGCAGCAGGTGCTTATATAACGGTAGGCGATGGTGCTACAACGACTCGCTCTCTTGATCTCGGTATGAACATGGGTTCTGCTAACACATGGGACGCACATCTTAGAGCTAACGAACCGAATGCGGGTGTTACTATTGGAACGTCGTCGAAGCCAGATGCTGTACGTATCGACAATAGTGGTCGCTTATTGATTGGCTCCTCTGTTGCTCCCCCCACTACTGGTCAGTCCCTGCATATAGAGGGCAACGGTGGTCGGCCGGGTGTGAGTATGGTGAACACAGACGCTGCCGCAGGAAAGTGGCGACGACTGTACACCGGCACTAACAACTCATTGTACATTACAGACGACCAGAACTTGGGTGTAGCTCTTTCCGACGGGGACACAGCTTGGATAGCTGCCTCTGACGAGACCCTGAAGGAGAACATCAGCGACGTTGGCCCTGTGCTGGACACCATTAAGGACTTCCAATGTGTCAACTACAGCCTTAAAGCCACTGCGTCTGAAGCTGCTGATAAGGTTGGCTTCATCGCACAGGACTGGGAGCACACGTTCCCTAATGTCGTGGCTGAGTCTGAAGATGGAACCTTAGCAATGAAGTACACGGAGACCATTCCTGTACTGCTGAAGGCTATCCAAGAGCTGAAGGCCGAAGTGGAGGCGCTGAAGAATGCCTAAGTGTAACGTAATTGAATCAATTAACTATTAAGGGGACAACAATGTCTAACTACAAAGAAACAAGTGCCGAAGGTACTACATACACACGCGCCAGAACAGTCGTCCTTAATAACAACTTAAACTATAAGGGCATTGAGTTTATTGAGGAGAAGGTAACGTCTCTTGAGAACGGAGAGGTGATAACGAGAGGCGCCGGTTCCGTTAATGAGGTGTTTAACGTGGACACAATTGATACCGAGTTCCCGCTGCTAAACCCAGAGACAGGGGAGCCGGTGGGCTCATCTATTAAGTACGGCGAGGTGTACGCCATAATGTTCAGCCTATATATGTCATTAGCTGTCAAGCGTGACGTTAGGGCTGCGGCTGAGGCCGCCGCTGCTGAGGGCGTTACTAACACGGACGTATCCGGAGAATAAACTATGAGTTTCTTTAATTCCTCAAACACTACTGAAACCACTACTACGCCGTGGGCCGCAGCGGCTGGTGGTATGCAAGACTCGCTGAACTCTATCACGGGTCAGCAGTGGTCAGGATACGGTGGCCCTTGGGCCGCTGGGTCTAATCAAAATCTAGACGCCGCCATGGGGCAGGGCTTTGGCTACGGCCAGTCTGCCCTACAGTCTGGTCAGAACTTCATGAACCAAGGCATGCAAGGATATGCCGACAAGCTAGGCGCTATGGGCAACACTGGTCCACGTCAGTTCCAAATGGATCAGGGTACGTTCAACCAGCAGATGCAGAACATGATGCCCGGTATGCAGGGCGCAGCTGCCATGCAGGGCCTGATGGGCTCTAGGGCCCTACAGTCTAACTTAGGTCAGCTCACGTCAGCGGCAGGTCAGTCCGGGTCATTCGGGTCTAACCCATTGTCCAAGCTGGCTAACGGGGCCGCCTCAGCTACTGCTTTGAACAATGAAGGCGTACAGCGTAACGTACAGAATATGTATATGAACGCAGCCGGTCAGGCTAACCAAGCGGCCATGGGTGCCGGTCAGGCTAACCTACGATCCGGTCAGGCATTCGACACAGGGCAGCTGTCTGGCTACGGACGCCTAGGCGCTTTGGGTCAGGGTATGGCTAACTCAGGTCTGAACAACATGTACAATGCCGGTAAGATGCAGTACGGTCTCGATCAGGCACAGGTACAAGGTGGACTTGCTAACTATAAGAACAACATGTTCGGGCAGCAGCAGTTCAACACCAACCGATTTAACCCGGCGTTAAGCGCAGCGAGTGCGTTCGCGACCACCAACACCACCAACACAGAACACATGAGCGGCCTAGGGAAGCTAAGCGCACTTGGTGGCTTTGGCTTGGACATGGCCGGTGGCATCATGGGATTGCCGATCTAAGGAGATTGATATGTACTTTGATCCATATATGCAGAAAGCTATCCTCTTGGATGACGATGATCCTAAGGCTCTCCTACAGGCCACAGAAGAGCCTGTGAGCAACGCACCGGCACCCATTAGTGTTGGTACCCCTGAAGTCGTAAACGCCCCTCAGGGGGCTCCTGCGGCCCCTCCGGGGTACTCCCAGTTTCAACCTGACCCTATGCTACAAGGACTTGCCGGTATCCGGAGTGCTTTTAGCAATCTGGGTACCTATGCAGGCCAGCCTCAAGCTGAGAACATATTCCAGAATCAAATAGACCAGCAAGCTCTTTCGCACAAGCTGGCTACTGAGCGCATACGTGCGATTGGTGCGTCTAAGAAGGATGACCCCTTCCATGCCTATGAGGAGGCTAAGGCGCGTAAGTACTTTTCCCTAGGCGAAGGCGAGACCGAGGAACAAGGCTTGCGTAGATTCACTCAGGAGCAATTCAAGGACCCCACTAAGTCAGTATACTCAGAGAAGATGGATAGCCTAAAGTCCTTCCTGCCAGAAGAGCAGGCAGCTGGTCTGATTAACGGAATCAATGAGGTACGTACAGGGCCCGGAGGTATCTCTGAGCTGATCAATAAAGCTACCGGTGAGGTTATACGTACCCTATCTGCCGAGGAGGCTGGTCAAATTGAAGGCGTGGTTGCACGTGAAAAGCAATTTGGTACAGACATTCAGGGCAAGATCGACGGATTCATAACTGACCTAGACGAGATCCAATTGGCTCGTGAGGAGACTGCCGACCTGCAAGAGTTTAGTAAGGGCTGGTTTGACCGGCTTAGTGCTAAGGATGCTGACGGCAACTTCACGCTAGACACAGGGCCCATTCAGGGTCTCATGGGCAGTATCGGTCTAGGTGGCTTTGAGATAGGCGAGCTAGGCGCTGATGATATTCAGAACCGGCTGGCATCTTTGCAGATCGTAAACTTAGCCCCAGTAACGCAGCAGGAAATGAAGGCAATGGGAATGCTATTCGCTAACCCAAGCCAGCTTAATGAGCAGAACTTAGGTGCCATTAAGTCATTCATGAACAAGCTACAGCGTGAGCAGAATAAGCTCAACCGCCGAGAAGGTAGGGCTAAAGCTAAGCTGGACGCTAACTACGATAACATGGAAGACTATGATCGGCAGTATCTGGACTCATCTTACGGTGACTGGAGACCCCTAACCGCAGACGGAGTGGATTACTAATGGCACGTAATATAGCAGACGTACCAACGGAGGAGCTTGAAGCTGACCTCCAGAGGAACCCGGTGCCTGCGCTGCGTAAACGCATAGAGGCTGAGCTAACTAGCAGGCCCGCAGCTACGCAGCAGGGTAACCCTCAGCCAACCCCTGCGCCAGCCCCTGCGCCAGCCCCTGCGCCACCACCACAGCAGCCGGGATTCTTGGATAACTTGAAGACGTCAGGGACTAACTTCCTTTACGACACAGCCGCAGGTCTAGGTGATCAGGCTAAGTTCATGCAGAACCTATTCTTCAACCCCGCACAGGCACAGGTACAAGCCACAGGTTACATGGATGCCCTCAGCGGCATAGGTGACTACGCCTCAGATCGCTACGGTAGCTTAAGCCAGTTTGGTGAGACTGCATATAACGATCCTGTGGGCACAGCCGCAGACCTTGGAGCTGCCGGCGCAGCTGTAATGACTGGCGGTAAGGTGCTGGGTCCGCTAGCCGCTAGGGCTGGTAAGATTCCCGGCGCTCTGGCTAAGTCAGTAGAGCAGGGCGGACGTGCCCTGTCTAACCTAGATCCAATCACGGGTCTTACGACAGCCGGTCAGGTAGCCTTAGCGCCCAGTAACGTCGCTAGGTTCATCGGCAGCGAGTACACCAAGGGTTCAGACGTAAAGACTACGCCAGCCCTAGAGGGTGGCATACAGACCATGCTAGACGAGGGCTACACCCCTGATGTTGAGGGACGTAACCGATGGGCTGGAGACAGGGATCAGGCTGGAGCCGACGTGGATGCCGCTTACCAGATGGCAGACGCACAGGTTGCGTCCGGTCTATCGTCAAGCCCATTCACAGCTGATGCGTTACGTGAGAAGCTAACAGCCCAAGCCCCTGAGGTTACAGCCGACAGGGCAGCATGGGACAGAGGCGTAAACGCAGCCATGGAGACGTTTGAAGGTGAGCTGTCCCGCTTAGGTACAGACTCTATGTCACCCTCCCAGATGCGTGAGTTTAAGCAGACGCTAGATAAGGCTATCACAGACGCAACCAGAGAGGGTTCGTCTACGGCAATCAACCCACAGGTAAAGAACGCTGTGGCTAACGCTGTGCGAGACTTGATCAACAAGCAGTTCCCAGAGGTAGCAGATGCCAACGCTAACTTCAGTAGGCTCCAAGGTATGTCAAAGACCATGGAGAAGACCGGTATGTCAGACATAACTGACTTCAACCGCGTGGAGCTAAGCGCTAACATGGTAGTTGACGCAGCCCGTAGGCTTACTACAGGCGAGTCTAAGGTTGCCCGTGCCAGAGGCTATCAAGCCTTGCGTACAGGGGACTACACCGGCTACCTGTTTGACCACTCAGGCGCTAAGTCTCTTATGACCTTGCCACGGCAGCAGGGTGCCCTTGAGGAGCGACTAGATCGTAGTAGGCAATACACAGTAGGTATACTTGAGGATTAACTAATGCCAATACCAAAAGTTCGAGTAGGACGCCTTGCTCCCGATCAGGAGGCGTTAGATTATTACGACACAGAAGTAAAGCACTGGACTCCGAACTCATGGGATCAGCTAGACATGGGCCGCCTAGACATGGGGTTGCACACCGATCCCACTAAGGGCGGCGTTCAAGCCATGGATCGTAGGTCTACCGCTAAGATTAGAAGTGGTGAACCCGGTCTAGGTGCTGACGAGACGCGTGATATGCGTATCCACATAGGCAACGAGCTGCGTTCCAACGACGCAGGTCTATGGGACGTACCTGAGGAAGCCCGTAGGACTATCTCTAACGCCCTAGCCGATGAGGACTGGGAGTTAGGGGAGCTGTTTGAGGAGACGTTTCCCGGCGGCTCTATGAGTCGTCAGTCTACCCTTAACGGTAACCCACGGGCTATCGAAGACCAAGCGGCTATGCGTCAGTGGCTTATGGAAAACGACTTCGACACCATCACGTATAAGAATCGTGAGGAGGGCGTGGATAATGCCGTCGATGCTGCCCTCAATAACGATGACTTTATCAAGTATGAGTATGAGACCAAGCAGAAGATCAAGGACCTCGAGATGCAGGCGTCTGAAGCGGGACGCCGTGGGGACCCTGACCTAGAGGAGGAGCTAGACCTTCAGGCTAACGCCCTAGATGATGAGCTACATTATAACCGTGACGACGCCATGCGCCAAGCGGAGGCTGAAAACATTAGCCACATCTCGCTTGACCCCGGTAACGTCCGGTCAGCCGATGCCGCATTCCAGAAGGACGCTATAGGCAAACCCGATATGATGGGCTCAGCTACGGTACCCACCATGGCTGGCTCCGCTGCCCTCGGTGGCTTAATGTCGCTAGCACAGAATGACGACATACGACAGGGTGCCTTAGACGTAGGCGCAGGGGTTCTAGACTCAGCCAGCCGCTTTGGTGAGACTATTGTCAATGACCTCCTCACAGGCTCTCAGATGCTCTCTAACTCATTATATGACACAAGGGATGCTGCCCCACAGGTTCAGTTTGCACCCCGTACAGAGGCCGGTAACACGCTCTCAGAGGGTATCATGAATGACGTAGGGTCAGCCTTGGAGTCTAAAGGCTTATTCGGCGAGGCTCTTGGTCTTCCTAGCGGTATGGATTTAATCAGGGGTGGGATGAAGTTTTACAAGGATGAGGTAAAGCCTTACCTGTCTGATCGGCAGGAGCAAGCTTTGGGAGGCACTGCCTTGCTGGGTAGCATGATTGGCTTGCCCGGTAAGGCTTCCATGCGCGACGTAGCTGTAGATACCGCATCAACACGACTAGGCAAGCAGACGCCTGCTGCCAATCGTCGTTCTATGGAAAATCAAGCCACACGAGTACGTGAAGCATTAGCTGAGGAAGGAGGCTACGAGACTACAGGCTCTGCCGTAGACTTGCAGAGTCTTCCTGTGCTGAGCCGCAGTGACCTAGAAGGTGGCGTTCTTATGCCCACAGCTGGTGACATGACCATGAGAGGACCGCTGGATAAGGCTAGCGGCATTGACGTAGACCTAGACCTACAAGGAGGACCCGGATACGGAGCTGAGCTGGGGTCGTGGGAATCTACTGAGGACATAGCTAGAAGTTATCAAGACAAGGTGCAGCAAGTAGCTGAAGATGCAGGAACCGATAAGGTTTTCGGAACCTACAGTCCAATGCGCTTGGAGGCTGCTGGCTTCTCTACAATGCCGGCAGAGGTAGCGGCACGTCAGATGAATGCCCTTATTCAGGCTGGTGCACAGTTCGATCCTGCTATGATTGCTCAGCTAGATGCGCTGGTCCGGAAGTCTGGAATCACAGATACAAACAAAGTAGGCAACGCAGCTTTCCCCGGAATGCTTAGCGACGAATTGGAAGAGTACCTCATACAAAGAGGGCCTACTGCTGTGTCGGCGCGTAAGTCTATGCTTGGAGAAATGTCTAAGGCTTCATACAGGGACGCTGGCTTCCCTCTGGTAGAGCAAATCTACCGTGACGTTGCTTACCCTGAGTTACACGGACGCGACATAGGAGAGACTGGAGACTTGATCCTACGTCTGGATCCTGACGCTGAAGTTGGCCTTGGCTCTGATCACCGATCCTACGGTACGATTATCCCCGGTCAGGGCGCAGGAAGACTAGACGGTACTATGCCGTTCAGTGATCTGTACCGAGACGCTTGGGGAGAACTTCTGGGAGCTATGACGGAATCCAAACTGGTTAAGAAAGGTAAGAACAAAGGCAAGTGGACCACGCCTAGGCTGCTAAACCAGCTAGAGAAAACAAACTCCATTAACTGGAATAAACCCAAATCAAAGGACGCAAGGACGCGTGGCTATCAGCTTATCGACGACGAATTGCTCGATGGTCTGGAGAGTCGGGGCCTTTTGAGGCCATAAGGAGAAGTAATGGATGATAAGGATATAGATAGACTTGAGCGTCGCATAGGTCACGTGGAGAGAGAGTTAGCGGCACACGGCGGTCAGCTGGTAAGAAACGCGGAGGCTATTGAGTATCTGAGAGACTCTAGTGACGAGAGATTACGTTACATAAGAGAGCAGTTTGACGACGCAAAGAAAAGAGACGAGGCGATCATAGACAATCTGAGGGGGAAGGGGGAGAACAACAAGTGGTTGTTTAACGTCATCCTCTCAATAGTCTTTGGCCTATTCGTAGCCATAAACTATGCGTACGTTGAGCCGATAGTGGATACGATAAATGCTGTGGAAAGGAGGTTGCTTGATGTTGAGAAGAATATCAATAGGAGCGTTACTACTGATTCTCCTGAGTAGCTGTACGGGTGTTGGGGGCGAAGCTCTCAGGCAGGTAGCTGGAGCGGCCATAGGAGAGCGTACAGCGGGCATACAGGCACGCATTAACGCGGGGAAGGGTGAGGCAGAGGGTGACCAGAGCGTCGCTCAGAACGCCAATACGGCCCTCTCAGGGCAGGTCAACGATACTACCAATAGTGACTACGGGGAAGTGGGACAGGTAGTCAACGAGTCGGGACTAAAGGTGCACGAATTGCTCCTATTAGTCCTGCTCGCTGGCTGGGCGATACCGTCGCCCTCGGAGATGTTACTTAGCTTGGTTAGAGTGATACGCAACGCTAGGTACGTGTGGCGTCATCAGCCCCCACCCTAGCATCCACCACCAAAGGTTAGGCTGTCGCATTCGGCAGCTTCTTCCTCTGGTTCTTCAACGACCACCTCTTCGGTGCATACCTCAGAAGCCCCGCCAAAGGTAAAGCCACCGTCTACGCACGTCTCGGTAACCTCAACGACAGGGGTAAGCGGACGTAAATCAAAGCCACCCTCATCGAACCTAGTGAAAGACCACACGGTACCGTCGTCGATATAAACCTTAGAGCCGACCCCTAGGTCGATCTGGGTTCCGTCATCGAGGTACAAGGTCGCCGCGCCAACCGACGCGGATACAAATAATAATGCTAATAAAATGTTTTTCATTGTTCAATCCTCATTGATTATCTTACGGGCAAACACATGGTCAGCCCAGTGGCTAAGCTCGCAGTGGCTAGGCTGGAAGAAGAACAGCGTGTCTATTAAAGCTTCCGCTGTGTGTCTCCCCTCCCTATGGCAACGTCCGCTTATAGTTTCGTTAGGGTCGCCGCAGAACACCACGGCATTCAGTAGCTGAGATAGCGCAGCCGCTACGTTGGAGATATAGTTCATCTCTTCAGCTCGTCTGGGTGATTCTCTAACATGTAGAGCATTTGTAGTATGTTGCACATTGCGTGCCCTAGGTGGTTCCGCTCACTCTCGGGGTCTAGGTCTTCGCCGCTTTGCCATGCAGACATGTGTCGCATAAGGCATGCGTAGGATACCCGCCAGTCTGTCGGCTTCATCCAATTGTCTATCTCGTACTTCGTTGCACCATACTCCAGTACGTGCGCTGCCTCCTTCATTGCTGCCATTGGTATCAGTGAGTAGTCGGGTTTGCCTGTGTTGTGACGTAGGCTACGCTCTTGAGGCTTCATGTAATCCATCATGCGCTTGTCGTACTCATCGTGTGCCTTGGCCCGAGCCGCCTGCTTCTCGCCCTTCGGCCTGATGCCTGCCGCTGCGAACTTGTACTCAGGCGTCTGGTCTAGCGGTAGGTTCCTATCACTCTTCGTACTCATCATCATCCCCTCCATACATGTGCAAGTTAACCACTGTCTGCTGAACCATCTGTAGCAGCATTAGTATGTCTTCATAGCCGCCGGCGTTAGACCGTATGGTCAGCCCGTCAGCCCCGAAGGTGATAACTAAGGCGTCCGTATGCGTGTCGTCCTCATCTAACTCCTCAACACGTCCCTGAATAGTCGCCTTAGCGTTTACCCTAGGTGGGTTATTGAATAGGTCTACGACGTTACTCATCGGTCATCTCCTGTAGCTCTTCCTTGGTAGGCTCTCTAATCGAAAGGTGCCATGCACGTGCCCAAGAAAAGGCCGCTGCGATAGCGACCACTCCTGAGGTTACCGTTAAGGCTGTGGTTCCTACAAGAGCCGACACGGGCAATGCTACGCCCAGTGCCACAAGGCTCCTGAAGTCTCCTACCTTTACCATATATCCCTCAATCTCTCTCATCCCTGTTCTCCTCAAGCCAGTTGGCACAGTAGTCTGCTAGAGCCTCCACCAGTACCGATGAGTCGATGCCCAAGTAATCCACGATCTCGTCTGGATCCTTGTTATCCCTCAGGTACTCCATGAACTCTACCAGCTCCTCGTTCACGCGTCACCACCCTCAACCGCTGCCGGTGTCGTCGTAGTTGTCCACCACTCAATCTCCTTCTCGGGCTCTACCGCGTCTTCCTCTTCGGCAGGAAGCATAGCCTTGTAGATGGCAGCCCGTAGCTCCGGCTTACTAAGTTGATGTACCGACGCTAACACGTGGACAGCATCATGGACGTTCAGCCCAGCCACCTCGCCACAGTTACCGTCTACATACCTCTTAACTACATCGTCTAATGTCATGCGGTTCTCCTAATTCTTTTACCTAAGTTCATATATTCAATGTGTGGCTCGCCGTCGATAACGACCCCGCAAGCTATGATTGGCTTGTTAGCGAAGTGCTTGCCATAGGCGAACGCCATGTGTTTTTGATCTACCCCACAGCCTACGCCCATGCCCCATACCAGCTCCTGATCGGTAGCCGTAGCAGAGATACCAGCGTTACTGTGGTTGTGACCTGAGACTGTGCAGCGCATACGCTTCTCGGCATCCTTGCGGAATCCATTCACGCCACCCGCTGTCTCACCATGGTGGTACAAC
>ENA-ORDA01003381-ORDA01003381.1-marine-metagenome-genome-assembly--contig:-NODE-3381-length-11156-cov-2.551584_pt1 | contig 11156 bp, 7 predicted proteins | sample MGYA00237778_ERZ508506 | MGnify/ENA primary metagenome ERZ508506 (study PRJEB26177, sample SAMN06267891) | marine metagenome | isolation source: Monterey Bay, California, USA | place: Pacific...
GATAACGACCATTCCACTCTGCCCAGCGATCGTCACCAAAAGAGCCAACCTGATAGGCGCCGGCTGCATCCCAGGCTTCTGCAATGATCTTGGTGTCAGCCAACAGGGGATCTTCACCAATCGCCTCAACAAGCGGCGGGTTGGGGACTAGCTCGCCATTACGATCGCGACTCAGGATAGAAGCCAGGTCGAATCGAAATCCATCGACGTGATAGTTATGCACCCAGTGGCGGAGGCAATGGAAAATCATTTCCCGAACGATGGGGTGATTGCCGTTGATCGTATTTCCACACCCGGAATAATTTTTATAGTTCCGTTTGTCGTTTTCCAGCATGTAGTAAACCGGATTCTCAAGCCCTTTAAAGCTCAGGACTGGTCCACGGTTGTTTCCTTCGCAGGTATGGTTGAAGACGACATCCAGGATGACTTCAATTCCTGCTTCATGCAGGGACTTAACCATTTGCTTGAATTCAACAACCTGGGAGCCCGGTTCTGATCCGGCAGCATAGCCTCGATGGGGGGCGAAAAACGCGAGCGGGTCATAACCCCAGTAATTTGGTTTGTCTGAAGCAGCGCCGTCCATCGCGAGGATTGGGAACTCGTGGACTGGCATGAGTTCGACGGCAGTGACCCCTAATGATTGCAGGTAGGGAATTTTTTCGATGACTCCCAAATAAGTGCCGGGGTGCGCAACGCCACTGGATGGGTGTTGCGTAAAGCCTTTTACGTGCATTTCATAAATAACGGATTCGGACATGTCCCGGCGGAGATGGCGATCTCCGCCCCAGTCGAAATGGTCGTCAACAACGACACATTTGGGCGGGCGGATAATTCCGTCACGGCTCTGCTGAAAGGTACCGGCGAGAGCCTTAGCGTAGGGGTCAATTAATCGGGCATTGGGATGGAACCGAAGACCGCGGTCTGGGTCGTTGGGGCCATTTGCTTGAAAATGATAGAGTTGGCCAAACGAGATCTGAGGAACAAAAATGCTCCAAATGTCCCCCCACCGGTCACTGGCGGGGTCAAAGGTGATGATCTCTGTCGGTTCCGTATCTTCGACCGACTGGTAAAGCAGCAGTCTCATTTCACTTGCGTGACGACTAAAGATTACAAACTGGACCCCGTCGTCGTGAACGACCGCACCGTAGGGTAATTGGTGCGTGAATTGAAATTTTGGTAGAGGTTGTCGCATAGGTGTAAACATAGGTCGATTTTGACTCTCGTGGCAATCCCACCCTTTTTTTTCAATTGTTTCCTTTGCGCCCGGGTTAGCTTAAGGGCGGATTAAACGCGCCGTCGATGGATGCATGGGGAGAAATTTTTCCACGATTTCATGTAAATATTTCATCGGTTTTTTTAAAATGCCTCACAGATTCACTTTGCCATTGGTTTTAGTTGTTCAATCGGCACGGTTGCCGGATTCGAGCCAATCGACGAAACTATAGGCAAGTTAATTCATCCGAAAAACAACCCAACTCGCTGAGTTGGCCAGACCGATCCGCGAGCTAATGACAGGCGTTTCCTATAAAGATTCCGGCGTTGATCTCGAAGTTTACAACGAGGCGATGAAGCGACTCCCAAAGTTGATGCATCGGACCTTTTCACCTCGTGTCCGGCAGCTTGATGGCGGATTTGCCGGGCTGTTCCAACTGGACTTTGAAAGTAAGCTTTTCCGAAGAAATTATCAGGACCCCATGCTGGTGGCTTGCACCGACGGTGTTGGGACCAAGCTGAAATTGGCGCAGATGCTCAACAGCCACCGAACGGTGGGTATTGATTTGGTGGCGATGTGCGTGAACGACGCGATTTGTTGCGGAGCGGAGCCGCTGTTTTTCTTAGATTATGTGGCGATGTCCCACGATGACCCCGTCGCACTTGAGCAAATTGTAAGCGGTATCAGCGATGGTTGCCTGGCCGCCGACTGTGCACTGTTGGGCGGAGAGACGGCGATCATGCCTGATCTCTACCAACCGGGAGATTATGATCTGGCTGGTTTTTGCGTGGGAGTGGTTGAACGAAATCATGTAATTGACGGCCATTCCATTGCCGACGGGGATGTTGTGATTGGTGTCGCATCTAGTGGTGTGCATTCCAATGGTTTCAGTCTCGTTCGCAAAATTGCATTTGATGTTGGTAATAAAAAACCAGAAGACTTAATGGAAGGTACGGATCGGTCCATTGGTGACGTGTTAATCGAGCCGACCTTGATTTATACCAAAGCAATTCGGGATGTTCTTAGTCATTACAAGGTCAAGAACGTTGTTCATGGAATCGCGCACATCACCGGCGGTGGTCTCGAAGAGAATATCGAGCGAATCACCCCTGAAGGCATGGCGATTGATATTGATGGCCAAGCGTGGGAACGTCCACCAGTTTTTGATTGGCTGCAAAAACTTGGGGAAGTAGAGACCGAGGAAATGTTCCGCGTGTTTAATATGGGGGTTGGATTGGCAATGATCGTAAGTCCCTATTATGCCGAATCGATTCAGCGATCATTGAACAAGCACGGACACGAAAATTGGGTGATCGGCACCGTCAAAGCGGGTGAAAAACGAGTCACAGTTCACGACAAAACGTTGTAGTCAAATTGCGGTTGGACACGTTCCAAGCATCCGAAAGGGTCGGCGTGTGTCTAAGCAGGCGCAATGGTTAGTTCGCTATCTCAAGCTTGATTACTTAGAAGCTTCGACGACCTCTTGGATTCTACCGAGGATTTTCAATGCTTCGGTCGGCCCGAATAGCGTATCGATCATAATCGCTGGCTCATCCGGATAGTTCGGTGGGTAGATCACGTTGACTGGAATAATAGATCGGTTGACCCGTAACAAGTCCAAGGCTATTTCAGGTCGTCGCTTGGTATCGTCAACTGAAATGAATTCAAAGTTAAGTTCTTCTAATTTCGCGAGAACATCTTTGTTCGAAAAGACACGCTTTTCGTTTACTTTACAAGTCGGTCACCAATCGGCGGTATAGTCCACCCAGATCGGTCGGCCGTTATTTTTCAACGTGTACTCGACTTTCCCTGGATTCCATTCTTGCCAAGCGAGCCCACCCGCGTTGTGAGCACTACTGGAGACTAGGTTTTTAGATTCCTCGACTGCTCCGTAGCACATCCAAATGCCGATCGAAGCGATCGCCAGAGGTAAGAGATAGCCGACGGTCAATCGTTTTGAGAACTTGACGCTTGATTCACTCCACTGACCGTAGCAGTAAGCGGCAAGTCCAATGACTACGAGTGCCATCACAAGCCAGCTGAGGCCGCTGACTCCGGTCTGTCCACCAAAGGCCTGCATGAAGAATGCAACGGTTGCAAAAAGTGTAAATGCCATTATTGCCTTGAAAGTTTCCATCCAAGGGCCGGGTTTGGGAAGCTTGTAAATGAGCGTCGGGAAAAATGAAAGCACGACGTAGGGAGAAGAAATTCCCAACGCGAAAACGGTAAAGAGAAACATGGAGGGCAAAGGGTCTTGTGCCAGCGTGTAGCTCATGGCAGCACCCAAAAACGGACCTGAGCAAGGCGTGGCAATCAACGTGGTCAGCACGCCGGAAAGAAACGAGCCGGTGTAGCCTTTTTTCTGACCACCATCGACGCCAGAAAGTGATGTTCCGATCTCAAAAACGCCTGCCATGTTCATTCCCAAGAGGAAGAGCAGGACGATAATGCCGCATACGAAATATGGGTTACCCATTTGGGCTCCCCAGTTAATTGCCTCGCCGAAGGAAAGCTTGATGAAGAGAACGGTTCCCCCAAGGATCCACATCGAAACGACCAGTCCAAACGCGAAGGCAATTCCGTGCTTGCGAATTTTTGCCGGTTCGCTGCCGGCCTGCATCACAAACCCCATCACTTTTAATCCAAGGACAGGAAATACGCATGGCATTAGATTCAGCAGCATCCCCCCAAAAAATGCTCCGAGGAGTGCGGTAATGAAGGTTGTTTTCCCGAGTGTGCTACTGCCACCGGTCCCGACGGGAAACTTATCGAGATCATCGAACAGGATGACCTTTTGTTTTTCGTTAGGGTCATAAAGACTGTTCATGATTGCAATTTGCTCGGGCGAATCAGCAAGCAAGGCGACTGCCTCATCTTCCGCTTCATCTTCATCGTCGACTTCATCGCCAACTGGAAGTACCCCCCCTGAAATTCCGTGCGGTTTGTTCGCGTTTTCGGCGGCTTCGTAGGTAGAGTCACTCCAAATAAGCGGAGCAGCGGCGACTTTTCCAAGATTAAGCAAAGCGGAGAATGCGATACCAGTGGGCGGATCGCAGTGAGTTTCATCACAGGTTTCGAGGCCAATGATTCCGCTAAATTGGAAAGGTTGATTTTTCTTCGCGTTGCGAGGAATAGTAATGTAAAAATCAAGCGTCACTGGTTCGTAATAGGCGAACATGGGATCCCCAAACGCTTCGCCAGCCTCAGGTTCTTCTGAGAGTTTCGGTCCCACAACGCTCCAGCTGTTTGTTTGAGTCAGGCCAAGAATCGTGGACTTGATCCGTGTCTTTTCGAGCGAGTAAGCATAAACGTGCCAGTCAATGTCAGGTGTGATGGTTATTTCTAAGCGGGCGACGTCGCCTGGCCGGAGCGGTTTGTCAGTGCCGGAGTTTCGAATAATTTGTCCACGGATTTCCGCGTGTGCTCCACGGATTTTTTGGTCTTCGATTTTCAATTTTGGCTGAATGAAATCGGGTGTAATGGTGAGTTCGTCGCTAACGCCATCGAACTTACTTGTAAGGTTGTATTCGAATTGTTTGCAATTGCCATTCGTTTGACAGGTTTGCCCGTTGATCACCAAATTAATTACTAGTGTGTCCGGGTTGATTTCAGTCGCGATTTCAAACGGAGCGGACCACGACACACTGCCTTCAAATTCCTCGCAGGGATTGTCGAACCCCTCTTCGGTTACGATGTGTGGTTTTCGATCCGGACGAAACTTTCCAAGTAATTTGAAGTCATCCGATTCACCCACGCTGATATTCGTGGGGATGGGGCCGTCAGTATCTTTCATCGAAAAGACATGCCAATTTGGAATGATATCGGCAGTGACTTTAAGAATCCCCTGGCGTGTCCCGGTTAGTATTTGAAAGCTGGAAGTTGTGGATACTGGATCGCTCGACTGGATGTCGCCAAATTGATCGAGTTGGTCTTGCAGAAAAAGACCTTGTTCTTGTCCCAGACAAGGTTGGGGTTTTCCGAGGTCGCCCAGAGCAAGCGCAAAGAATACGAAACAGAGAATGTAGTGACGGTTCAATAGTGACTGCATTGAAAAATGTCTTCCCGGGTTCAAAGCTTAAAACAAAATTTGCAAGTCTTAAGTCGTTTACGTCTGATCGTCTACAGCAGGTCTCTTAATCAAATCACACGATTAAGTAGTTTTACCCATCGGGCCGTACTCAGTGCCGGAGTCGCCGTGATGAATCGAGGATTATCGTACCAAAAATTGCTCGATCGCTCCATCTATCCCGTTCGGCGAGGGGCGGATTTATCGCTCCGCAAGCTCACGGTTGGGAACTTGTGTGACGAAGGACACATCTTTTCTGGAGAATCCCTTGCCTTAATTTTTTCGGGGCGTCGTCTTTTTGGGTCCACCCGTTTTTTCATTACTTGTGTCAAAAAAGCCAGCGAATTTCGCTGTTGTTTTTTTGCTGGAAATTGGCAGGCAGGTTGTCTCGTTACATATTTGCCCGTCGACCTCACACTTGATCAGCAGTTGGTTGGCAGCGATTGTTTTCTTCAACTTTATGGGGACAAAAAACTGAACCACCCCAGAGTGCTTCTCTAATCGTTTGCCAAAATCGGGGTCTCTCTCAATGATTTTTGGCTTTTGATCCGGCGTAAAAGTCTGTTTGCCAATTAGTGAGAAATGTGGGGAAGCAGCAACTGTAATTTTCGTTTTTACGAATCCCTCAGGTTGGGTGAGTGAGTAAATGTAGCTCTTCTTAGGCAGTTCGAACTTTACAATCAAATAGCCTTCATCCGATCCTTTTTTTAGATGAAATCGAGATGAAAGTCGAAAAGGTTTTTTGGCGTCGTCAGTTGTCTCGCCTTTGATCTTGGGAGTCGAGCGTTCCTGAGGCGTGTGTCCTACTGTCGTATATGTGGAATCGACTGTTTTTAAAGGAATTGCTTGGGCCGAACTGGTCCCATTTTTAGGAGTCTGGCAGTAGAACAAAACCATCGCGGTTAACGCGAAAGCGATGGGAGATATCAATGATTGAAACCGCATTAGATCATCCTTGACCGTGGCGAAATCCGCCTTTTATGCTTAAATTGAACCGTCATTTCCGGCGACGGAGAGTACCAAGGAGCAAGTCGCTGTCTCAATGGCATTTTTAGGTGAATCTCCAAATTCTGGGAAATGGAAGTGGCAAATTGAATTTTGCTATCACCTTTCGTTTGAATTTTCGAAAAAACATGCCCGATTTACTATTCGCGTCCTTTTTATGGATCCGAAAGTTGCTCTAAATTAACGGCGCATAACCAGCAGCCGTCTATGAAACTGGCGAGGCTTGTGTGTACAGTATGGCAGGACGGTTGGCGTACAAAAACAGAGCGACGAAGCGCACAACCGATAAGCGACCTGAAGTCATCGAGGGGCAAATGATTATTTTTCTGACAGCGGATCTGATGATGGCCTCTACGGCGAGTTCCCATGCTCGTCAAAACGATGTCACTCTGCAAACTGCGACTAATGCCGAGGCGGCAATCACGTTGGTTCAGGAAGTCCGCCCCCATTTGTTGATAGTGGACTTGCAGGCTCCAGGCTTGGAGATCACCGCTTTGGGCGATGCGGTGCGAGGGCTACCCGACGCCGTTTGCCCGATGACAATTGGTTATGCTCAGCATGTCAATTTAGAGTCGTTGGACGAAGCTCGTCGAGCGGGTTTTGATCAGGTTTTAACTCGCGGTCAGTTCAATCAGCAAGTTGGTGCCATCATTGCCGACGCAAAATGATGTTGCTGGTAAGCCTGCGTTGGTGCGATCAATTGTTTTGGTCGAAGAGGCTGTCATGATAAGCAAATACTGCGACTCCGAGTTTTTCAGCGGCTCGAATCGTCTCGCTTTCCTCAAGTATAATTGTACGATCGGCTTCAATCGCGAGAACCCGTCCTCCCTCGCGAGCAATGGTTTCAATGGTTCCCACTCCGATGGTCGGTACATCGAAACGCATGTCTTGGTTAGGTTTTGAAACTTTAACAACCGTAAACCCGCCTGCGCAAAGTTGACCAGCTCGAGCAATACATTGATCGGTTCCTTCGATGGCTTCCACGGCCAGCACTGCTTGATTCTTGACAACGACAGTTTGCCCAATATCCAACGCACCCATCGCTTTGGCCATTTGCCAGCCAAAACGAATGTCTTTTAATTGACTGTTGTTGGGTTTGGTTTTTGTCAGTGGCCCTGCTTTCACCAGTAGCTCCGGAGCAAAATCAGTTGCGGGGGAAAATGTGATTCCTTCTGATTTATACAAATCAACGACCGTACCAAGGAGGGTGTCGTCCCGCCGGTCTTTCGATTTTGAAAGAACGATCGGATAGAAGTGTCGCCAGAATACCAGATCCGGGAAGTGCGTTATCAATCTAGATTTTTTTTGAAAGAGAAGCGTTTTAAATATTTTGCCGGCCATGGTTGCGTGAGCCACACCCGCTTTACGGAAAAAACGGCACTGGGCTCCCATCCGTCCCATGCCAAATACCCGATAAGACGTGCAAATTTCTTTCAACACGGGGTCGGCATGGTCTTTGATGCCGGTGCAGTGGACCTCGTAACCCTGGGCAATCAGTGTGCGTGCGATGCAGACTGGAAAGTGCCCCCAACCCGCGACCAAGCCAATTTTTTTGATCGGAAGGTTAGCTGGATTAGAATCTTGGGTGACAGTGGCCATGGGGAATTTTGACGCGGAGATAAGGGCTAGGCAGCTCGAGACCCGTTGTCTTCAGAATCGTTTAGTTGATCAAGTTGTTTGGACAGCTTTTTGACCGTTCGTCGGAGTTCTGGAAGTTTAGAAGTGACCGCCTGAATTTGCATTTCCGTTCTCGCCGGTCTTGCGGGAATTCCAAAAATTCGCTGGTTACTTTCGACGTCGTGCATCAATCCCGATTTTGCACCGATCGAAACATGCGAACCGATATTTAGGTGGTCGGCCAATCCAACTTGGCCTCCCATAATGACGTAGTCACCAGTTGAACAACTTCCGGCAATTCCAACCTGCGAACAGAGCAAGTTATGTTCTCCAATCATGCAATTGTGACCCACCATCACCAAGTTATCGATTTTGGTGCCTGCACCAATTACCGTCGAATCATAAGTTCCTCGGTCAATGGTTGTGTTTGCACCAATTTCCACGTCTTCGGCAATGACTACATTGCCAATTTGAGCGGAGAGAACATGACGACCTGTGTTGGACTGGTAGCCAAATCCAAAAGCCCCCAGAACCACGCCAGCGTGGAGAATGGAACGGTCGCCGACGATGGTATTTTCGTAGAGTACTGAGTTGGGAAAGACCTGAACATCTTTGCCTAAGATGCAGTTTTCCATGATCGTGACATTGGGGTAAACGATGGTCCCAGATCCAATTTGGACATTGTCCATGATGACCGCACCGGGATGGATGCAGGCCTCTTCATGGATCGTCGCCTTGGGACTGACGATCGCTTGATCACTAATGCCAGACTGAGTGCGCTGTACGGTTGGTTTAAATCGCTCGGCAATCTCGACAAAAGCTTGGGTAACATCATCCACGATCAGGCAGGCCTTTTCGGGGGGATCCGCATCGAACCCAATAACCGCTGCAATTGCAGGGCTATTTAAGAAGTCTTCGTAATACTTTGGGCTGGAGACAAAGGTAATGTCGCTCGCTGTTGCCCGCGAGATAGATGCCGCCCCGGAAATTTCGAGGTCTGGGTTCTTCGTTAATCGCCCACCGATAATTTCGGTGAGTTCGCCTAAAAGCATCATGATTCAGGCATCCTTTCCTAAGAATCCAGCACAAGTTTCTAAATCGAGATTGAAGCGTTAAATGTAAGCCAAATGTGGCTTCCATGGCTATACTGATTTCTGATAGCAATTGCTGAAGCTGTTCTACGGGTTCGCTGTGAATTGACCGGGTTGAATTTCATCTCTAGAACGAGTGGAATGCTGCTGGATGCAGTGAATTTCTATTAAAAAAGCGAGCACTTCGATGAATCGAAGGCTCGCTTGTTTTGCTTTTTCTAATCGCTTTTTTTCAATCGCCTTAGTCGTGCGATTTAAACTGCGTCTGTTTCTAAGAGACCAGTTCTTTGATGACCTTACCGCCATTGGCGATTTTCATCGGTCGACCACTTTGGCTAGTGAAGGTTGTTTCGAGTGAAATTCCCAGCGAGTGGCAGACTGTCGCCATCAAGTCTTCTGAAGACTGTGAAGGACCGACAACGCTGGTTCCGTCTTCGTTGGTTGCACCGACGGCGATTCCTGAGTTCATTCCCGCTCCTCCGACGACTGCACTCCAGCTTCTCGCCCAGTGGTCACGTCCAGTGTTGCCGTTAATTCTTGGCGTTCGGCTGAATTCTCCCATCCAGATCACCGCAACATCATCGAGCATATCCCGGGCTGCCAAATCTTCCATCAAAGCACTCATCCCGCGATCGAGTTCAGGAAGTTTTGTGTTTTCGAGAGTCTGGAAGATGTTTTGGTGGTTATCCCAACCGCCAAGACCAACCTCAACGAAAGGCACGCCCGATTCGACCAAACGACGTGCCATCAAACATCCGCGTCCGAAATTAGTTTGTCCGTAACGTTCTTGAACGTCTTCAGGTTCCTGCATGACCTTGAACGCCTTCATCTGTTCGCTTGTCATTAGACTAAGGGTCTTGCTTAGGACTTTCGCGTGCTCACCAGCGGCAATTCCGCGATTTGAATCGATGAAACCGGACTCCATCATCTTAAGAGCCTGCATGCGCTGAGTCAGTCGGTCAGGTTCGATTCCCATGTCTAGATTGCGAACTTGTCCGTTCGAATTGACTGAAAAAGGAGCCCAAGCCATGCCAAGGAATCCAGGGCCTTCACTGTTACCGCCAACGGAAACAAAAGGTGGAATCTCTAGGTCTTCACGTGTGGCAGAAAGTTCGTGGGCAATCACCGAGCCATAACCCGGGTGCTTCACGTTTGGATTTGGCACGTAGCCCGTGTGCATGTAGTACCGCCCACGGTTGTGATCGGCTTCACGCGTCGACATGCTTCGTACGACCGACAGATGCTTCATCTGCTGAGCGACCATTGGCATGTGCTCACAAATTTGCAGGTCACCGGTGGTTGAAATTGGTTTGAACGGCCCGCCGGTGGGTGCGCCGGGCTTGAGATCCCAAATGTCAATCGTTGCCGGTCCACCCCCCATCCACAACAGGATGGCTGACTTGCCGTTCTTTCTCATCTCATCAGCATTAGCCTTGATTGCACCACCCATCGTCATGGATGCCGTTGCGACTGCAGAGGAGCCAGCGAGGTGCTGCATGAAATGGCGACGTGACATCCCATTCGGAGTTTGCCAGTTATTGAACATATGAATTAGCCTTTGAGGAAGAGGGGTTTTGTTCGTTGTTGTGAATACTTGAAAGATGGAAGCTTGCCGCAGGTCTAATGCTGCATGATGAATTCGTTGCTGTTGAGGATTGCCCACCACATGTCCTGCAACATTTCTTTTTCCTTACCCTTCCGTGCGATCAGTAGTTTACTGGCGATCGTCATTTCGTTTCGGCTAGGTCGTCGAGCAAGCCCGGCGAGGAACAACTCGTTGACTCGATCGCGAGGTGACTTTCCAGTCTTTGAAAGTCGATCAATGTAACTTCCACCGGAGGTGCTAATCGCTTTCTTGGTCAAGTCACCGTTGAACAGCATCAATGCCTGAGGAATCGAACCATTGAAGGTTGTCGCTTCATCGCCCTCGTCAGTACCGAAAGCCACGACAAACTGCTGCAACCATCGGTTTCGCTGTCGCTCCTGCTCTTCATAGCTGCCCTGCGAGCTAGCATCAGTTGCCGTCACGAGCGACTGATACAGTTGCTCAGCACTCATCTGACGGAGGTAGAAACGGGAGAACTTTGGCATCTCTCCAATCGAAGGATCGTCGATTTCATTGTTCGATCCAAGAACCGGAGCAAGGTTGTAGGGTCGGCTCAGC
>ENA-ORDA01003383-ORDA01003383.1-marine-metagenome-genome-assembly--contig:-NODE-3383-length-11152-cov-6.637562_pt1 | contig 11152 bp, 7 predicted proteins | sample MGYA00237778_ERZ508506 | MGnify/ENA primary metagenome ERZ508506 (study PRJEB26177, sample SAMN06267891) | marine metagenome | isolation source: Monterey Bay, California, USA | place: Pacific...
TGGGTACCGACATCCTATCCGAAGGCTACTTCGGTGACCTAGGCATGCTGGCTTACGTGCGTGATATTCAGCGCCGGGAAATTAGGCGTGACATGTCGTCCGTGAAGCACCAAGACCTCGCCGGTTCTAACATCGGAGACGATCATAAGGAATACTTCTCAGGAGACAACGCTCTCTTAGCGGGTGGTAAAGACAACACAATGAATCAGTTCTAAATATTTTTCTGTTTTCCCTTAAAGGCGCTTTCCTCTCGGATAGCGCCTTTTTTTTAGCATTTTTTCGATCTGCTCAAGGCTGCATCCAATTTGGGTCGGTAGGTATGCTCATCTTGATTTTTAAGGGTTCAGTCGGATTCAATGCCCAAAACATACTTTACCGCAGGTGGCTTTGATACTCTTTTCATACTCTGATCGGAAGGCAGCAGGACGAATACTGCGAGTATGGATAGCGATCGACAACACAAGCGCAGTTACCTGAGACGACTTTTCACTGATCCAGTCAGCATTCTGCTGATGACTTTACTCGTGGGTGGAACTCTCTTCTTCTGGTCACAAAGTCGGCTACCCGCGCTTGATCAAAAAGCTCAGATGGCTGAACGAAATAATATTACTTCGATCGCTTTTGACATTGTCTATCCTACCCATGCAGACCAACCTATGGTTGAGCGTGTCGCCAAGACAACCGTCAACTGGAGCTATACCAATTGGAAAGGCATGACCTTTGGTTTATTTTTTGGCGTCCTTGTCCTCAGTCTGTTGCAGTTACATCCCCCTCCTGATCAAACAAAAAATCCACTCCTTAACAGTTTGATTGGCATCACAAGCGGCGTTCCTCTAGGGGTCTGCGTTAACTGTGCCACACCGATTGCCCAAGGAATGTATCTGAGCGGCCTAAGGCTCGAAGCCGTGCTCGCGACATTACTTAGTTCGCCAACACTTAATGTCATCGTATTAACTATTTCATTTTCTGTTTTCCCTGCCTACTTTGTACTCACTAAAATGCTTGGCTCACTCATATTTATCCTGCTAATTGTGCCGTTAGTTATTCGTCTGACCGGTCCCAACGACAAGAACGAGGTCGTACCGCAACGCCTAGCGAATCGGATGGGAAATGCCAGCCAAGGCATGCAAAGGTTCAATCAAAAACAACAGGTTGTGATTCGCGGCGCTGCCCCTGAATGCCTTGCAAGTGTTGCGCGCTTATTGGTCGACAATACGATCTATCTCTTCAAAATTGCGGTTCCGATGATGTTGGCGGCCGGCTTCTTCGGCGCTGCCCTTATCGAGACACTGCCGTTAGAAAAACTGACTTTGCTCGAGTACTCACTGCTCTCGCTCACTTTCGTCGCAATTATCGCCGTGTTGTTACCCGTGCCTATCGCGTTTGATGTCATCGCCGTTAGCGCACTACTTGCGACAGGTATTTCGCCAGGCATTGCGATGACCCTGCTATTTTCCCTTGGGGTTTTTAGCATCTATCCCGCTATGATTATTGCCAATATCGTTTCACTTCGACTGAGTTTGGGTTTAATCGGCGCTGTTATACTTTTTGCCGTTTTGCTTGGAGCACTAACAGAACGGATAAGCGAAGAGAGAAGTCAGGACAAACAAGAATTGCTGCGGGAAGCGCTAGCGCTCGTTGAACCGCCCGAGAATAACTCGCTTAAACATCAAGTGGTAGCAAAAGAGATTTGCGTCGCATCAGCATTTGAGAAAATCGATGAGTGTTACATCGCACTTATTAAATCGGGTAGCCTAGGTCAGCCTAACCCTGATCTTTGTAACAAATATTTAGGCAACTCCGCTGCTATTTCATCGTGTCAAGCAAACATTGCTGCAAGACTTGCCACCAAAGCTGCTTTGTTGGACCAGAGTGAGCAACCGTGCGCTGATCTGAAGCTTACCCCCCAGAGAGAAAGCTGCATCATCAGGGTGCTGACCACACAAAGCTTTAGCACGAATGTCATTGGCAAATGTCGAACGCAGGTTAGCTCCGCTCGTGTCGACAACTGCCTGGAAAATATCTATTTGAAGAGGATTGAAGGGCTCGCCAACGCGACCGCCTGCGCTCTCAATCTAACCAGGCAGGAGAAAAACCATTGCCTCGCGTTACTTAGGGGGTACCAAACTGCGGAAACCAAAAACCTCGCAAACTGCGCATCTCTTGCACGCACGGAACCCGGCGGCACGATTAAGACCGAGAATGGTCTTGTAAACACAGCAGCAACCCGGCTGTGCTATTCCCTCATCTTTTCTGAATCCCCCGAGAAACAAACAGTTGAGTTCTGTCGCACTCTGGCATCCATGTCCAACAAACAGGATTGCCTAGACGAAATAACATTAAGATTAGCAGTAGATGGCGATCGTGAAGCGCAATGCACAGAAATCACAGCTCCCTGGCGAGAACTCTTGTGCCAACGCAGTATCGTCGCTCGCAGATTTCAGCGCCTTTTGCTGCAACGTAGCACCCATAGTCTTGCCTCACACCATGCGCCTCCCGAAAAACTCGAAGCTTCCACTTATTTACCTGACTACATTTCAGCACCACAGTACGCTCGTTATCAAACAAATTCGAAGAGCTCCCATATCACTGTTCAGGTCGCACCATATGTCAAAAATGACGTGCTAAGCCTGAAAAAAGGACTGGCCAGAGAATTTGTACAACATCCAGGCGAGTCTGTCGGTTTACTAAAACTCTGGCAGTTTAAATTCACAGATTTCTTTGACCCATTTGTACTGGGACGTGGCATTGCCTCCGGCGACTTTGATAATGATGGCTGGAGTGATATCGCGATTTCAACCAACGACGGCATTATTCTTTATCGAAACTATGGTGGCCTTCGTTTTGGCTTTTACAAACGATTAAATTTGTCTAAGCCACTCGATGCTTTTGTCGTAGCACTCGTCGATCTAGACAACGATGGGTGGCTAGATGTATTTGTGACAGCCTACGGCGGCAGGTCAATCGTTTTTAACAACCAAAAAGGCAGTTTCAACCAGAGCAGAAGCAAAACATTCATCAACCAAGACGCTAATGTCACGCTATCCACCGGCTTCGCCGACTGGGACAAAGATGGCGATCTTGATTTTTTACTGGGCAATTGGTCATTTGGCACGGAGGAGAACTTCCGAACAACCTTTTCGGCGAACCAGAGAGTGATAAATGATGACGGCCATTATCTGACAGAAACAATCGATGAAATTACCGGAGATACACTGTCGATTTTAATTTCGGACATCAATAATGACCATGATTTGGATATTATTCTGGCGAATGACCGCCATGTACCGGATCTCTGGTATTTTGGTGAGGCAGACGGGTTTGCGCTGATATCGACCACTCGAAACGATGTCATAACATCATTGAATACAATGAGCTATGAATCCGCAGATTTTAACAACGACCTGATTATGGATGTCTATTCTTCAGATATGTCATTCGACGATGACGGTGTAACTTCCTATTGCCATCTGCTTGAAGAGACAGACGCTAAATCATGCGCAGAGAAATTGGCAGGTGCCCGTGCGATTCTCGACCTCGATATTTCATGGTGTAAGCGCCTAAAGGCAAATCACGAACGCTCATCCTGCCTTGAAGCAATGACGGTAAAGTTAGCTGCCTCAGAAAAGAACCCTAAACTTTGCGCTGTCCTCATAGATGATTCTGCAAGACAGCTATGCGAGCGGCTGACAAAACGCTATGCACCAGACTCACCCATCATTTATGACCAATATCCAGATCAGGAAATGAGCAACAAATTATTATTAGGACAATTAGATGGCACGTTTAAGGATGCCACTTTGGAAGCCGGTGTCCAGTCAAGTTATTGGAGTTGGAGCGCAAAAGCGGCTGACCTCGATAATGATGGATATCAGGATATATATATCGGCAATGGCTATGAGTTTGGCAATCCGGTACAGCTCTTTTCAAACGTATTCTTCCACAATGACGGGGGTAAGCGTTTTAAACGCGCTGAACAGAAATTCAATCTCGATTTTATGCCCAACACCTCAAGCTTCACCTATGCGGACTTTGATCGTGATGGCGATATAGACATCGTTACGAGCAGCGTGATGTCACAACCTTTTCTCCTGGAAAACCAAGTGAACAAAAACCGTAGCATTCAGTTTAGCTTGATGGATAAACAGGGTAATAGAAATGCTGTTGGCGCAAAAATCACCATCCACTACGGAAACCAGCGTCATCAAATGCGAGAAATAAAGCTAAGTGGTGGTTATCAATCTTTTGACGAGACGGTGGTAACCTTTGGCTTGGCGCATCACAGGACTGTGGGTCAGGTTGAAATTCATTGGCCTAGTGGAGAAATTTCAGAATTGAACAATCTTCCAACAAACGCCAGATACCTAATTACACGCAAACAAGAGCCCTGAACATTAGTTGTTGAGGCGTAAAGCTTACGCTAACCTTCCATAAAACTTCTTAGTTGTTCAGATCTTGCTGGGTGCCGCAGCTTTCGTAGCGCTTTCGCTTCGATTTGACGGATTCTTTCTCTCGTGACAGAGAACTGTCTTCCGACCTCTTCGAGCGTATGGTCAGTATTCATGTCAATACCAAAACGCATCCTTAATACTTTTGCTTCACGCTCGGTGAGTGCAGTCAGCACATCCGTTGTTGTCTCTTTCAAGCCTGCACCTGTTGCATGGTCAACCGGCGACTCAACCGATGTATCGCTAACAAGATTCCACATCGTCGAATCGTCATCGTCTCCAACGGGCGTCTCTAGAGAGATTGGTTGCTTGGCCACATCCAGTGCTTTTAACACTTTGTCTTCCGGAAGCTCCATTTTCTCACTGAGCTCCTCAATTGTTGGCGCTCTGCCATATTCCTGAACCAACTGTCGGGTCAGTCGGTTCAGCTTATTCACCGTTTCCATCATGTGAACAGGCACTCGAATCGTTCTTGCCAAATCAGAGATTGAACGGGTAATCGCTTGGCGAATCCACCATGTTGCGTAGGTTGAGAACTTGAATCCTCTTCGATACTCAAATTTATCAACAGCCTTCATCAAGCCGATATTTCCTTCCTGAATCAAATCAAGAAAATGCAGACCACGATTGGTATATTTTTTCGCGATTGAAATAACCAGACGTAAATTGGCCTCTATCATATCTTTCTTAGCAGCGCGGGTTTTACCTACCGCAACAAAAAGACGGCGGTTAATCTCTTTAATTTCCACGACTTCCATTCCGGTTCGCTGAGAAATTCGGCTAACGGTCTTTAGCGCATGACGAAGTGCCACGCGGTTTCTAGCGAGATTTTCGGACCAAGGTTCATCAGCGCTTATCTGTTCATCTAACCACTCGACGTTAGTCTGATTATTCAGATAGATTTCCAGAAATTTGTCCTTCGGCATGCCCGACTTGCGAACGCACAGCTCTCGAATCGCTTTTTCCTGCTTCCTAATTGTGGTCATGTCGTCGCGCACACGATCGAGCAAAGGCTCCATACGGGTCGGAACCAGTTTTAGCGAACAAAAGGCTTCGCCAAGATCATCGAGCGCCTTGACGGTTTTACTGTCACTTCGAGAATGCGTCTCTAGCAGTTTTGCGAGTTTTTTCTGGGCGGATTTAATCGCTCGGAAACGTGAGTGAACAAGTACTTCGTCTAGCCCTTTCTTCTCTTCATTTTCATCAGCCTGGTAGTTGCCGCTAGACTTCGCCTCAGCAACCTTTGACATGTCCGGAATACTGTCTTCTGGATCCAGAAAGCCAGTGATTAGGACACCCAGGTCACCTTCTTCTTCGACAATCGTATCGTAGGTTCGAACAACCCCGGCTGCGATATCGGGATAACGCGCCATGATCGCCATACTTTCACGGATGCCTTCTTCGATACGTTTGGCAATAACTATTTCACCCTCGCGCGTCAGCAAAGGCACCGTACCCATTTCGCGCATATACATACGCACTGGGTCGATGGTTCGGCCCACCATTGATTCTGCAGTGCCAATCGTGGCGGAGTCAGGGTTGGGCTCCTCGCTCGTCATCTCCGTCAGACTATTATTCTCTGGGGCGTGTTCATACACATTGATATTCATCTCACTGAACATGTGCACAACACTCTCGAATTCATCGGACTGAATGATGTTGTCCGGCAAGACCTCTAGCAATTGGTCATAGGTCAGGAATCCCTGCTCTTTACCCTTGTCTATCAACACCTTGATACGCGATTGTTCCGCCGTTTCCTCGCCTTCTTCACCCTCAACGCCTTGCTGGCCAGCTTGCGTCAGAGAGTCAGAGTCAGAAATAACGTCGTCGAGATTTTGCGATGCATCTTCAAGCGTGTCATCGTCAAGGATTGACTCAAAATCACCTTCTCGTACATTACTGGTCATAGAACTAACTCTCCATCAGAGTCATCGGGGCTTTTAAAGATCGAAAAAACAGTACCTGTCGATGAGAGCCGCGCTCTTAAAGGCAAGTGCTTAAGTGTCTGTATACCTAACGGTGCTGTCGTATATGGGGGCTTGGGTAGCTGATTTAAAGTCTTCGAGATCATTGACCCCATCATCAAGGGTCGCTTGTGCTGTGTTAATTGAAACACATGCAAGCACTCCACGAACTTCTCTACTATATTCATACCCAGCTTTTGCAATAAGCACATTGACGGTAAGTGCGTTCTCTTTGAACGAAAAGACGATAAGAATAGTTTATACGGCATACTAACCCAGATTGGATTATACCACTTGTCATTATCGGTGTGTCTTTTGATCATGTCTATCACTATTTCAGATTTCTCACCGAGCGCTTTGCCTTTTTAGTGCGAGGAGGCCGCTGTTTCTCTCAATATTGATACTGAAATATCTTTTACTTAAGCCCCGCACGACATGAATATTATTCTCGACCTGATTCAGAAAAGAAAAGCACGCCAGCGGAGAGACATTTCTTTCCTGAATTCAGAACCTTAGCGATGATTCCTGAGACAAAGATTATCAGAATCGCAGAAACCTCCATTTTTCTCCTCTTTTAATCGCGAGATTTTGTGCGTATATTTACAACCCTCGCTAGCTCAAGCTGTATGAATATACAGTATTCTCCTCGGCAGGATGGATGCGCGTACAGCTTAGCTAGCTGAGACCAAAGTCTCGACGGTCTTTTTTTCCTCCTCAACACCAACCCTTGATCAAACATTCTTTCTGTCTGTGCTTTCTTTTCTGCAGCCTGTTTGCGGCCTATCTGATTGCGGCCTATGCAGTCTTGATCAGCTTTTGCCAATCGAAATCCGGATCCCCGATAACATGGAAATATGGATTGAGCAGTTCATCTTTCTGGTTATAGCGAAGAGGTTCAAAATTTGCGTCAACAACCAAACCACCGGCCGCCTCAACAACCGCATGGGCAGCAGCCGTGTCCCATTCACAGGTGGGCGCCAGTCTCGGATACAGGTCGGCTTGCCCTTCTGCTACTAAACAAAGCTTAAGAGAGCTACCCATGTTTCGGGTCTCAAGATCAGGGTAGGCATTATTAAGATTACCCATGCAAACCTCCATCTCGTCGCTGCCATGCCTCCTGCTCGCCACCACCGTCACTGGCTCAATACTCACACCAGTATTGGGGCCGCCAAACCTGTCCATTGTGCGGGTCGCAATCTTTCGACGTTCCCCTTTTTCTTCAACCCAGGCGATACGTTCGCTCAACTCAGCCGGGCTATATCCTGCGTACATTCTGTCAATGACTGGCACATAGACGATGCCAAGTAGAGATCTCCCGTTTTCAATCAGGGCAATATTTACCGTGAACTCACCGTTACGATTGATAAATTCCTTGGTGCCGTCTAACGGGTCAACCAGAAAATAGCGTTGCCAGGTTCTACGTTGCTCAAAAGGGAGAACCTCCGATTCCTCAGAGAAGCAGGGTATGCCGGGGTATATTTTTTCCAGTGATTCGCTGATTATTTTGTGCGCGGCTAGATCCGCCTGAGTCAGCGGGGAATCATCCGACTTTTGTTCGACGCCAAAATCCTCTTTCTGATATACCTCAAGAATCGCTTCCCCTGCCTTGCGGGCGATTTCCGTTAAATTATCTAGCATGTCTTGCATAATGTTTATCCGATCAAATTTGGAAAAATCCGAGTATAGCCATTATCAACGTGTCTGTAATTTCCTCTGCCAAATTCCCACTTCGCTTAACCAGCAGACTGTCTGTACCTTCGGGCAATTTCCTGCCAGACTTTCCGCCGGTTAACGAGGAAAACCCTCTAATGAGTACTGCAAATAAAGTTAGGCTTGATAAATGGCTTTGGGCTGCCCGTTTTTACAAAACCCGTGCGAAAGCCAAAGAGGCAATCGACGGGGGTAAAGTACATATTGACGGCACCAAAGGTAAAGCATCGAAGGAACTACAGGTGGGTATCGAAATCCGGCTGCGGCAAGGCTGGGATGAAAAAACAGTGATTGTAAGGGCGCTATCAGATCAGCGGCGTGATGCGTCAACTGCCGAGACACTTTACGAAGAAACCCCTGAAAGTCTCGAGCACCGACTCCTCGAGGCCGCCCAACGAAAATCCGCAGGTCAACAAGCAGTTTCCCGGGAACGACCAAGCAAACGAAACCGTCGGCTGATTCACCAGTTCAAGGATAAGAATCTGAACGCGAGCTAAAACCTGACAACAAATTTATTCTGAAATTAATCATGGATATCAGGGCATCGTCTTGATTACCATTCATACTGGAAAGCCGGACATTAATTAATACTGGCGGGAACAGAGCAAAGACCCTATGACAGAGCAGATCACTGAGAAATTGAGTTTTCTGGCAAGTGCGTATTCGAGCAAAAGATTCAGCACACTGCGAGGGCTTGAGCGAGAGGCATTAAGGGTCGATGCCGCGGGACACGTCTCAGCCAAACCGCACCCAAGGTATCTTGGCTCAAAGTTGACGCACCCGTTGATAACGACAGATTTTTCCGAGGCACAGCTCGAACTCATCACACCGGCGGCCGAATCTATTGACGATACTTTGTCCCAGCTGGAAAAGGTTCATCAATTTGTCTATCGCGGTTTAGACGACGAAGTCATGTGGTCGGCAAGCTTACCCTGCGCTTTGCAGGGCGATAGCAATATACCACTTGCTACCTACGGCAAATCAAATCTCGGCAAATTGAAAACCACTTACAGAAATGGCTTGGGTAATCGTTATGGCCGTTTGATGCAGACTATCTCTGCTGTTCACTACAATTTTTCATTCAGCGATGAATTCTGGCAAGACCTTGCCCAACATGAACAACGTGACAATTCGCCTGCGTGGAGGTCAAAACGTTACTTCGATCTGATTAGAAATTTCAGACGATTCTCATGGTTACCGATCTATTTGTTTGGCGCTTCTCCCGCTGTTTGTGAGTCATTTGTAAAAGGCACACCTGCCGAGAAAAAACTTGAGGCGATGGGGCGAGGAACTTACGGCCTTTCTCATGGCACGTCTCTGCGCAATAGCAGCATCCTCGGTTACCAGAGCAAACAGCAATCCGAATTACTCAATATTTGTTACAACAATCTCGATAATTACGTCAGTACTTTGACCCAAGCCGTTTGCACACCGCATCCACAGTTCAAGAATCTCGATGAGATGACTGGCGGCATGCACACCCAAGTCAATCCAAATATCCTGCAATCTGAAGCCGAGTTCTACACAACCATTCGGGCAAAACGAGTTGCCCGCAACGGAGAAAACTTCCTCGATTGCCTGCATCGAGATGGCGTTGAATATATTGAAGTGCGACTGCTTGACGTTAATCCGTTCTCTCCAGTTGGTTTCACCAAAGAGCAGGCTAACTTTATCGATACGCTGTTACTCTACTGCTTGTTATTGCCGAGCCCAGAGCACAATAACCAGCTATGTGAAACGGTTGCCAGCAACGTTGAAGAAGTTGTTGAGCAAGGTCGGCTGCCAACTACATTGCTGGAAGACGGGCCAAGAAAACGTTCGGTAAAAGATTGGGGGCTCGAACTTACCAAAGAACTCGCGCCGGTAGCGAAGCTACTGGATCAACTGACCGCGGGCGGGGAACACCTACAAAGTTTACAGAAACAATCGGCTCGCCTCGAAGACAGCAGCCTTACTCTAAGCGCCCGCGTGCTCGCAGAGATGGAAAAAGAAGGAATTTCGTATTTTAGATTCGCAATGAACAAGTCCATTGAATATCAAACGCATTTTCAGCAATCCCCACTTTCGCAAGACGTCGCAGAAATGTTCAAACTGATGTCGAGCAAATCTTTTGATGACCAGCGAGCGATAGAGGCGAAAGACGAGGTTTCATTCGAAAAATATCTACGAAATTTGCAAACCTCATATTCCGACTTGTTATGAGTCGCGAGCTATGAAAAAGCTAATATGAATCATCTGGCACATTTTCTTTTATCAGCATCAGACCCTGCCTTGCTGGTCGGTGGCTTTTTAGGCGATTTTGTGAAGGGGCGATTGAATGGTCAATACCCGCATGACATTGAAAACGGCATAAAACTGCATCGCGCGATCGATGCTTTTACCGATAGACATCCAATTGTCAGACGAAGCTGCCTGCGACCTGACAACGAGTTTCGTAGGGTCGCACCCATTATGATGGATATCATCTATGACTACTTTCTCGCACGACATTGGCACAGGTTTCGCGTGGACAATCTTGAACAGTTCAGTGATCACGTCTCTGGCACAATTTTAAATTACGACACGGAACTGCCTACCAGCGCGCTTAGATTCATTTCATACGTTGCGGAACACAAGACCTTAAAAAATTACGGCACAAGAGAATTTGTTCAACGATCTTTTGCTCACTTGAACAAGCGATTGACCCGTGAAAATCCACTGAATGTCGCTTTTACACAATTTGTAAGATATGAGCCGGCGCTCGAGCAAGATTTCTTGGCTTTTTTCCCAGAACTGCAGCACTTCACGGAGACTTGGCAGCAGGCAAACCAATCTACCTCAGAACAACAAACTCCCCGGGTAGGAGATCCTCAATAACTGCCACACCCTGTTCTTAACCTTTTAACCTTCACAACCCTGTCAGCGCCTTTCACCATGCTTTCGCGTTCTGATTAATACATAATAGCCGAACAGTTAATTTCCGAAGCGACAGAGCATCCAGCAATATGAACTTACCCTCGTCCCGAACCATTTTCCTCATTGTCTTTTTAG
>ENA-ORDA01003387-ORDA01003387.1-marine-metagenome-genome-assembly--contig:-NODE-3387-length-11140-cov-3.394920_pt1 | contig 11140 bp, 8 predicted proteins | sample MGYA00237778_ERZ508506 | MGnify/ENA primary metagenome ERZ508506 (study PRJEB26177, sample SAMN06267891) | marine metagenome | isolation source: Monterey Bay, California, USA | place: Pacific...
ATGTTGCCGAATAACCGGAGGCCGAGCGAAAACGGCTTGGCCAACAAGCCGACCACCTCCATGAATAAATTCACTGGGATAAACAAAGGGTGGTTAAACGGGTTAAGCGTGAGCTCTTTGACGAACCCAAAGCCTTTGACTTTAATCGAGTAGAACAACATCAACACAAAAACGCCAATCGCCATACCCATTGTGATATTGGGATCGGTAGACGGCACAATTTTTTGATACTCAACGCCAGCCAGCATCAATGAGTGCGGAATCAGATCAACCGGTATCAGATCCATTAAATTCATCATAAAGACCCACACGAATATCGTCAGGGCTAGTGGCGCAACCAACGGGTTACGACCATGAAAGGTGTCTTTGACGGTGCCGTCAACAAACTCAACCACCATTTCAACAAAATTGATCCACCCGCTGGGGGTATCGGACGAAGCTTTCACCGCAACACGGCGAAATAGCCAACAAAAAATAAGCCCTAACCCGACCGACCACAGCATGGAGTCAACATGGATCGCATTAAAGCCCATGACCGACATCTCGTTTGGCCCGTGAGCCAGTGTCCACTGCCCGCCCGCAGAGATAACAGTGCCGTCTTCCCGCTCAAAACCTTCGGGAAGCTTGCCATAGGTCAGATTCGTCAGGTGATGGACGATATACTCTGATACGGTTTGATTGTCGCCGTTTGCCGCCATTCTTGCCGTGTTACTCCTGTGCCCCTGCGAGGCGTTAACGTCTCTTGTGTTCTTTCACTTACTCGGTCGTTGCTGCCACGCCAACACGATAGGCGGTATCAGCAATGCCAAAATACTGCCAAGCAACACCATTCCTGGCGAGCTGCTTGGCCTCAGCGCAAACAACAGGGCAAAACCAATCGCCGCAGCGGTGTAGCGCACAAGCCCCAACCAGACCGCGCCGCTCGCTGAACGACGAGTTGTCAGGCTCAGTGCCACCCAAAAACTGGGCACCAACACAACCACTGCACCGAGCACCAGGTCTAACCCGCCATCAAAGCTCTCCATCACACCAGCAAACACTGCCGCTGCCGAAATGATGACCGCCGCAACTTTCGTGGCATGCAACAAGCGCTTCCTGGTGCCCTCAAACGGCCCAGAAGCCACAAATCTGGCCAAAATGGGTTACGCCCCCCTCTGATGCGGGCCCGAGTGTAGTGGAAAGGCCTAAACCCTTCAACACGTGAGGTTATCGGATTTTCTTTAAAACACCGTCTAATTCGTCGAGCGTGGTGTAATGAATTTCAAGCCTGCCGCGCCCATTTTGTTGATGTTTGATTTTTACCTGCGCACCGAATTGGGTGCTAAGGTCAGCTTCTAAGCGGCTAATGTTCGGATCTGCCTGTGTTTTCGCGGACTTATCTGTCACCACAGGGCGCACGAGCGCTTCTGTTTGACGCACCGAGAGCCCTCTTTGGTAAACCTGTCGCGCCGCTCGGATCTGGTCGCCACCGGTTAAAGCCAATAACACTTTAGCGTGGCCAGCATCGATTTCTTGTCGCTCTAGCATTCCGAGCACCTCGCTTTCGAGCTGCAGCAAGCGCATCAAGTTGGCCACGGCGGGACGTGACCGACCCACCGCGTTGGCAACTTGTTCCTGATTGAGGCCAAACTCCTCTTGAAGTCGCCTCAACCCCAAACCTTCCTCAACCGGGTTTAAATCTTCTCTTTGAATGTTTTCAATCAACCCAATGGCGATAGCGGCCTCATCGGAGACTTCTTTTATGACGACCGGAACCGTCGCTAACTGAGCCAATTGTGCCGCTCGCCAGCGCCGCTCGCCGGACAGGATCTCAAAACCCCCGCCCGCCTGAGGCCGCGCGACAATGGGCTGCAAAATGCCTTGCGCTTTTATGCTGTCCGCAAGGCTTTGCAACGCATCCTGGGCAAAGGTACGCCGCGGCTGATAGGTGCCTCTTTGCAACTGCTCAATGGGCAGCTCAGTCAACGGGGTGGTGCCGCTCGAAGCGAGCTGCCCACCTGTCGCTAGCGGGGCCGCAGTGTCGGCATCTGGCTTATTGAGTAAGCCCGTCCCCAACAGCGCTTCAAGGCCTCGATTGAGCTTTCGCTTTGGCGCCATCAGCTAGGATCCTTGCTATCTTGTTCTTGTCTGCGCATAAACTCACCTGCCAATGCCATGTAGGCGGTCGCGCCTCTCGATAGCCGATCATAAACGATACCCGGCACCCCATGGCTAGGCGCTTCTGCTAATCGGATATTTCGTGGAATGACAGTGCGATAAACTAAGCCATCAAAATGTTCATATAGCTGTTCTGATACCTCGTTCGTTAACGCATTCCTCGGGTCATACAGCGTGCGCAAAATACCTTCAACGGTGAGATCTGAATTCACGGTTTGCCGCACCGAGTTGACTGTATCAATGAGTGCCGACAGTCCCTCTAAGGCAAAGTATTCGCACTGCATGGTAATGAGTACGGAATCTGCGGCGACCAGTGCGTTCAAGGTCAACATGTTCAGCGACGGCGGACAATCGATAATCACGAAGTCATAATTAGCGTCGTCAGCAGACAGAGCTGTCTTTAACCGCTGTTCACGAGCGTCCATCGATAACAACGCCACTTCAGCCGCAGTCAAGTCGCCATTAGCTGGAATACAGTCTAGCGCCAGTTTCGGTAGGTGTGTGACAGCGCTGTGTAACGGGATTTGATCGACCAACAGATCGAAAATAGTGACCTCAGCAGCCGCTTTATCGATGCCAACTGACACCGTCGCGTTACCTTGCGGGTCGAGATCAACTAACAACATTCGCTTACCCATGGCCGCCAGTGCCGCAGACAGATTCACGCTTGTCGTTGTTTTGCCGACACCACCCTTTTGATTGGCAACCGCAATAATTTTCATAATGCCGCCTCAACGCGAGGTTGGACCGCCAACAATTGGAATGGCCAGTCGCGCCCTGGTACGTTGATGTTTTGAGCTGTCACCTGTCTCGTCGCATCTGGCAAGGCGTCGATCTCGTGCTGCGCTTGTTCCGTTTTCATTGCATACACCATGCCTTGATCGGATAACACATGGTCAACCCTTGCTAGCGTGGTAGCTAGATCAGCAAAAGCACGCGTCACTACCGAATCAAAACGCCTCGTCGGTTGCCAGGACTCCACTCTTACCGTTTCAATCTCAACATTGGACAACATCAGTGCTCTTTTCACTTCGAACAGAAACCGGGACTTTTTGCCATTACTATCGAGCAGCGTGTATTGCACTGCAGGGTTCGCAATTGCCAAAGGAACGCCTGGTAAACCGGCTCCCGACCCGACATCAACCACCTGTCTGCCGCGAATAAACGGACTGATAGCCAAGCTTTCAATGAGATGTCTACCCAACATCTCAGAACGAGAACGAACAGCCGTCAAGTTATACGCGTGGTTCCATTTTTCGAGCAAATCAAGATACGCGATTAGTTGCGCCGTCTGATGATCGCTCAAAGCAATACCAATATCGAGGGCAGCTGCCAGTAATCGCTCAGTCTCTACATTAACCATTTGCTGTGGCTCGAAGTCTGCTACCGAGTTCTCGCTTCTTTAAATAAATCAGTAAGATTGATAGTGCTGCAGGAGTCACGCCGGGGATGCGTCCCGCTCTGGCTAAATTACTCGGTGCTACCTCTTGTAGCTTTTGCCGGATTTCATTGGACAATCCATCAATTAAGGAAAAATCCAAATCACTCGGAATTGTCATCATCTCATGGCGATGCAAGCGATCAACGTCTTGTTGTTGACGCTCGATGTAACCCGCATATTTACATTGTATTGCGATTTGATGGGCCACTGCCTCTGCAACCGGAGAAGGCGCTGGGGCAATACGGTTAAGCGCATCGTAATTGAGCTCAGGGCGCTTCAATAACTCCGCCAATGAGTATTCTCGGCTGAGTGGTTTAGTCAGCAGCGGGATGAGTTGTGCCGCTTCAGTGCTGCCCGCCTGAATAAAGGTTTGTTGCAAACGACGTTGCTCTCTCTCAATCGCCTCACACTTATTGTTAAAATATTCCCACTGGGTGTCTCCAATCAAATGCAGCTGCCGTCCTATTGAGGTCAAGCGAAGATCGGCGTTGTCCTCCCTGAGTTGAAGTCGATACTCAGCTCGAGAAGTAAACATGCGATAGGGCTCGGTCGTTCCCAGCGTCACCAAATCGTCAATTAATACGCCTATATACGCCTCATCACGTCGCGGTTCCCATGCTGGCAAATCCGTGGCTTGCCGTGCGGCATTAATGCCTGCGAGTAAGCCTTGTGCCGCCGCTTCTTCGTAGCCTGTGGTGCCATTGATTTGACCCGCAAAAAACAACCCGGAAATCGACTTGGTTTCTAAGCTGTGTCGCAAATCTCGGGGATCAAAATAATCATATTCAATGGCGTATCCGGGTCGAGTAATATTGACCGATTCCAGACCTTTTATTGATCGCACTAACGCGAGCTGAACATCAAAAGGCAATGAAGTGGATATGCCATTAGGATACAGCTCTGTCGAAGTCAGCCCTTCCGGTTCGATGAACAATTGGTGAGCGTCTTTGTCCGCAAACCGATGAATTTTGTCTTCAATGCTCGGGCAATATCGCGGGCCAACGCCTTCGATGGTGCCAGAGAACAGAGGCGACCGGTCGAGCCCTGCTCGAATAATATCGTGGGTCTGCGCATTAGTTTCGGTAATCCAACAACATCGCTGCGTGGGGTGATCTTGCCTGTCGCCCTGAAACGACATGACGGGTCGTGGCTCATCTCCCCATTGCTCTGTTAACACACTAAAATCAACTGTGTTGGCGTCTAAGCGGGGGGGGGTGCCTGTTTTTAAGCGCCCTACTCTAGGACACAATTCCCTTAATTTGTCGGCCAGACCCAGTGATGCCGCATCGCCCATCCTGCCACCACTAGACTGCGCTTCACCAACATGTACTTTGCCGTGTAAAAAGGTGCCCGCCGTCAGCACGACCGTCACGGCATTAAACGTAATGCCCGTTCGCGTCACGACACCGGATACACGATCGCCCAGTAACAAGATATCTTCTACCGCATCTTGAAAAATCTGCAGATTCACCGTCTCTTGCAGCGTGGTGCGGACCGCTCTGCGATATAACACACGATCAGCTTGCGCTCTGGTTGCTCTGACAGCCGGGCCTTTACGAGCGTTAAGCACCCTAAATTGAATGCCCGCTTGATCCGTTGCTCTGGCCATTAAACCGCCCAGTGCATCAATTTCCCTGACTAAGTGACTCTTGCCAATCCCACCGATTGCTGGGTTGCAAGACATTTGCCCTAAGGTATCGATCGAATGAGTAATTAATAAGGTGCGCACGCCGGCGCGCGCAGCGGCCAAAGCGGCCTCTGTTCCGGCATGCCCGCCGCCAATAACAATGACGTCGTAGGTATTAGGATGTGTCATCATAAAAGCGCACCAGCGCATGATGGGCCGCACAGTATAGACGCGCGACGAGAGTCGATGGAATCTTGGTTTTGGTGAATCTGGAAAGAAATGTGCTAACCACGCCGTGCGCACTAAGCAAAGCTGAGCACAACATCACTAACAACAAAGCTTACTAATAATCATATTATTAATGACTAATAATCTTAATATAGTAATTATTAGTGGCTAAGATAATTGTTGAAAAACAGAAAATTCCTATATTTATCAATAATATGAGTACTCACAAAGCGCTGTGATAAGTCCTTTATTGACGTTGTTTTGCCTGTTGGTAGCCAGAGGATGAAAATAAAGAAAAACCTCGGTTTCTTTTAATGGTTATTTATCCTCATTGTATGGCTGCAGTTATCCCCAGTGTTTGACGCAAATGTGATGCTAATTTGTTGCGTTCAGGCGAAATCGGTATTGATGTGGATGATCAGTGGGTTGTCCGTGGATAGGGTGTGATGATGAAGTTTTTCTAACCGCTATTTACCAATGCAAAAAGAAGCGAAAATTTCGCCAAGTAAATCATCAGCACCGAAGGTACCGGTAATGGTCCCTAATCGCTCATGAATAACACGCAGGTCTTCTGCTAACAGCTCTCCGGCACCATTAACGGTGAACTGATTAACAGCTTGGTCTAGTAATCCGGTAGTCTGTTGAAGTGCAACAACATGACGTTCTCGAGCGCTAAAAGCAGAAGTCGCACTTGTATCGGTTAATCCCAAATAATCAACGATAAGTTGCTCAAGCGAAGCAATACCCTCCCCCGTTACCGCTGATACGCCTAACGCATTTCCAAGAGCAGCGTCGTCAGTGACTTCACCGGCTGGTCGCCCCGATAGATCAATTTTATTGTAAACGCGCAGGGTGGGGGTTTCTGATCGCGTGAATACCGAAGTAGCTTGCGTGGCGGTATCGTCTATCACCTCTAAGATGATGTCGGCTCTGTGCAATTCATTTCGAGCGCGATCGATACCTTCTTTTTCAATTTCATCGCGCGCATCGCGCAATCCTGCGGTATCGGAGACCTCAATGGAGATGCCCTGAATACTGATAGTTTGTCTAATAACATCGCGGGTTGTGCCAGGGATATTGGTCACGATAGCAATGTCATCTTTTGCTAGGCAGTTTAATAAGCTGCTCTTGCCTGCATTAGGCGCGCCAGTGATCACTATTTGAGCGCCTCGATTCATGAGTGCGCCTTGTTTTGCAGAGGTCAGCAGACGATGTAATGTGGTTTGCAATGTCGACAGTGTGTCGATCACCTTGCCCTCGGTTAAAAAGTCGATTTCTTCCTCTGGAAAATCTATCGCGGCCTCTATGTAGACGCGTAATTCGATTAACTGGGCGGCAATGCTGGTAACTTCAGTCGAAAAGGCGCCCCTTAAAGAGGCGCTGGCCTGTCGAGCGGCTCGTCGAGTCGGTGCATCAATAAGGTCTGCTAGGCCTTCTGCTTGAGCCAGATCCATTTTGTTGTTGAGAAATGCACGCTCGGAAAACTCGCCTGGTCGCGCCAAGCGAGCCCCCCTATTGAGGCAAGTTTCTAACAACATATCGGCGATGACGACGCCACCATGGCCATGGAGCTCTGTCACATCTTCACCAGTAAACGACGCAGGTCCGCCAAAATAAAGGGCAATGCCCTCATCGATGGCCGTATTGTCCTGGTCAAAAAAGCGAGTCACTACTGGGTTGCGATGTGTTAGGGGTCGTTGTGCTATGTGTTCGCCGATCGCTTTTGCGGTTGGACCCGATAGGCGGATAACACAAATGCCACCACGGCCACTCGGTGTTGCGATGGCGGCGATCGTATCGGTGTCTAGCGCGTGACTGCCGGTAGTCAACGGGGCGAGTTCCTAGCGGGCTCTAAATCGTGCCGCGATCGATGCGGCGGTTGATGATGTATTGCTGACCCATCGATAAGAGGTTGTTGCAGAGCCAGTAAAGAACCAAGCCGGCTGGGAACCAAAGAAAAAAGAAGGTAAAGACGATAGGCATCCACTGCATTATTTTTGCTTGCATAGGATCGGGTGGAGCCGGGTTCAACTTTTGCATGTAGTACATGCTTGCACCCATTAAAATGGGCAGTACGAAGTAAGGATCCATCACAGAGAGATCCGTAATCCACAGCGCAAAAGGTGCTTGTCGAAGCTCAACAGACTCCATTAATACCCAGTAAAGGGCTATAAAAACAGGCATTTGCACCAAGATGGGAAGACATCCGCCCAAGGGATTAATTTTCTCTTTTTTGTACAGCTCCATCATGGCTTGTGATTGTTTTGCTTTGTCGTTGGCATACTCTTCTTTGATGGCGGCCATACGAGGTTGCACTTTGCGCATTCTCGCCATGGACTTATAACCTGCGGCTGAGAGCTGGAAGAAGGCGAGTTTCACCAGCAGCGTCAGGCAAATAATGGCGACGCCCCAATTGATAACGACAGACTGAATGGTGGTGAGCAGCCAAAATAGCGGCTGAGCAATCCACCACAGCCAACCGTAATCGACAACTAAGTCTAAGTGTGGGGCGAGATCACCCAGAACGCGTTGGTTTTTAGGCCCGACATAAAGCCGATTAATAATACGGGTTGTTTCGCTGGGGGCGATGCTAAGTGCCGGACCGGTGTAACCGACGATATTGAACCCAGCACGAGTTTGTCGCGTGCTGTAGCGGTAAGTGGCCGTATCGTCTGGTACCCATGCCGTGACGAAATAGTGTTGCAGCATGGCAACCCAGCCGCCCGTAATATCTGCCTTAAAGGGCTCGTCCGCCATGTCATCAAAATCAAATTTTGCAAAGCGTTGATCCGGCTGTGTCAGGGCGGCGCCCAAGAACGGCTGCATACCCATTCCAGAATCATTGCTCGCTGGAGCGGGCGAGGCGTCCCGTTTGATTTGCGCAAAAGGTGTGATTTGGACGGTATTAGGCGAGGCGTTAGTTGCTTCATGCAAAACGGTAATGGTGTGGCTGCCCGCTTCAAAAATAAACACTTTTCTGACAGTCAGTGCGCTCGCTTTGTCGTCGAAGGTAAGCACAACTTCTAAGGGAGAGAGGCCTGTTTGCTGATACTCGGATCGATCTGCGCGATAAAGCGCGCGATTAGGTTGATCAATACCATCGCGACCCACTAAGCCTGACTGGGCAACGTAGGTTCGCTGTGAATTGCGTTCCAGTAATACGAAAGGTTCCGAGGTGTCCGCTAGGGTTTTAGGAAAATCCTTAAATCCAGCGCCAACGACATCCCCACCCTGTAGGTCAATCATTATCTCAAGCACGTCGGTATGGACGGAAACGAAGCGCGATGGTTGATCATTGTCTGCGAGTGTGAGCGGAGCTGGTGTTGATAAGCTAACGTCAAGTGAAGCAGGTAAATCTGGATCCAAAACGCCAACAGCTGACGTGTCATCTTGAAGGGGCGCCAGAGGTGTTTCTGTTATTGCTGCGGCAGCATCGACCATGGGGACCTGTAGCCGCTGCGCAGTGTTGTGGTCGGCGCTGTAGCGAGTCCATTCTCCCAGCAGCATAAAGCCCAGTAAGGCGCTGGCGGCTAAAAGGGCATATCGCGGGATATCCATGGTAACGGTCTCAGTTGTGGTCGTGGGGCTGCGGTGTGCTCGGGACGGGATCGTACCCACCCTCGCAGCCGGGTCGGCAACGCAGCAAGCGGTGTACTGTAAGCCAGCACCCTGTCGCTGCACCATGAGTTCTTAACGCTTCGATACCATATTGTGAGCAAGTCGGGAGAAAGCGGCAACGCCTTCCGAGCCATGGACTGAGCGTCAGCTGGTATCCTCGGATCACTATTGCGAAGGCGTTGGCAACGTGTCGATCAATTGTTTTTAGCCAGCCCATCGACGCTCCGCCGTTGCGTTGATTTGATGCCATAACTTTTCGATGTCCTGCCAAACAGCAGGATTGTCCAGCTCGTCAGCAGGGGATCTCGCCAATACCACCAGGTCCATCGACGGCCCTAAAGGAGAGAGCCTAAACTGTTCCCTAACGATCCGCTTAATGCGATTTCGCCGTGAGGCGAGGCGAATATGTTTTTTCGCCACAATGATCCCGAGTCGAGACGTCCCGTCGCTATTTTCTACGGCTAATAACAGGAAGGCTTTGCTGCTGGCTTTGACATTGGGGCCATCAAAGACGCGTCGGTAGTGACAAGGTTGCGAGAGTCGTGCTTTAAACGGAAAGGACAGCATGCGCTGCTATTGCGCCTTGCCCATTGAAGTCAAGCAGACAGACTGTGTCGACCTCGAGCGCGGCGACGTGCCAACACTTTGCGGCCCGCTTTGGTTGCCATTCTGGCGCGGAAACCGTGGCTGCGTTTACGCTTAATAACGCTGGGCTGAAATGTACGCTTCATGGCACTAACCTTCTTAAAATGCTGAGCTCTGGCTAACACGCTTTGGTGGTGCTCGCATTGCCAGAAGCGGGTCAAATCGTCATCGGGCGCGGATTATAGGAGCAGCCGAGGGGGTTGGCAAGACCCCAGCAAGCGCCCGTCAGCGGTTTAAGGCCGCATAAGAAAAATAAACGTTCCACTGCAGTCCAACGAGCTTATTCCCCTATTAAGCGACCGATGAGCTGCGCGTAACCTAATGATTCCGTTTAGCTATTAATTTGTGGTCGGTCGTTTTGAGCGTTGACGAGGGCGAGGGTGTTGGGCGACGCGAGCTGCATAAGACACAGGTTTATAAAATGATACTAACAGCTTACCCACAGCCAGATAAAAATAAACTTGCAAACTGGTTTTTGATCCTCTAGGGGGGATAAAAAAACATAAACATCTGATTTTTATGATTAAAAAAGGTGTTGATAAAGGTTTTTCTGTGTGGATAACTAGGCGTTCTTTACGTCGGTTGGCAAAAAGCGGCATCAACACTCCGTCCATGCCAAACACCCTCGTTATGATGATATCGCCCTGCTTAGGAGACAGCAAATTGGCCGCGCTTCAGCCTCTCACCGACCCCTGGGAACACTGTTTAAATCGTATCGGCAGTGATATCCCCCAGCAGCAATTCAATACATGGATTCGTCCGTTGCAGGCGCAATGGCAGGGGTCTGGGTTGATATTAGCGGCACCCAATCGATTTATTAGGGATTTTGTCACGGAAAAGTATGTGCCGATGATCGCCACGTACTTGCTCGATATTGTTGCGCCGGCCTCTGCGCAGGTTTCGGTGACGGTGGTTGGCGGCGGTGCAGTAGTGCCTCCCCAGCCTGTTCAACCCATGTTGGAGCCGCCGGCAGTGACATGGACAGGGGCTCTGACTGAGGCACCGAGCCCCCCTGTTGTGAAGAAGCCAAGCCCGGCGGCATCGTTATCCCCTTCTAATTTAGTGGCTGGCTATACCTTTGAGCGGTTTGTCGAGGGAAAAAGTAATCAGCTAGCATTGGCAGCGGCACAGCAGGTTTCTGAACACCCGGGGGACTCTTATAACCCGTTGTTTCTCTATGGCGGCGTCGGGCTTGGAAAAACCCACTTAATGCATGCCGTTGGCAATGCGATGCGGCGTCGGAATCCGGATGCAAAAATCGTTTATTTGCACTCTGAGCGGTTTGTTGCTGACATGGTTAAAGCATTGCAGTTAAACGCGATCAACGATTTCAAGCGGTTTTATCGTTCGGTGGACGCCCTGCTGATTGACGATATTCAGTTTTTTGCGAACAAAGATCGGTCTCAGGAGGAGTTTTTTCACAC
>ENA-ORDA01003389-ORDA01003389.1-marine-metagenome-genome-assembly--contig:-NODE-3389-length-11138-cov-7.222403_pt1 | contig 11138 bp, 13 predicted proteins | sample MGYA00237778_ERZ508506 | MGnify/ENA primary metagenome ERZ508506 (study PRJEB26177, sample SAMN06267891) | marine metagenome | isolation source: Monterey Bay, California, USA | place: Pacific...
TGTCCCTGTTTTATTAGGAATGATTATTAGATATTTCGCTGAAGTTTTTATTTTAAAAAATGTTTTATTAATACAAAGATTATCAATAGCTTTATTTGTTTTAGTATTTGTTTCTATTTATATTGAGGAGTGGGATAAAATTGTTAGCTTTATAACTCGCGCTGGTTTAATTGCTTTAGTCCTTAATATTGTAATGATGATTGTAGGGTTTTATGTTGCCAAATTTTTTGCATCTGGAGTTGCACAACAAAGATGTATATCATTAGAGTGTGGCTTGCAAAATGGTACTTTAGCAGTATTTGTTTCAACACAATTATTTGATGAAATGGTTTATATTGTCCCTACAGCAGCTTATGCATTAATAATGATGGTAACTTCTTTAATTTTTGTCTTTGTTGTAAGAAAGACTAGCTAGCTAAAATTTTATTTATTTTTTGAGTAATTATTTAAATTATAAATATCGGCAATAAATTTTGATAAATTTATAAAATTTTTTTTTTGTATTTCTAACATCGTCTTTATGTGGTGGCCTGATGAGGCATATTGTTTTTTGTTATTAATTTTTAAAAACTTTTTTTTAACCAAGTTATTTAATTTTCTGATGACAGTTGCTCTTGGTATGCCTGAAATATCTGAAATCGACATAGCATTTACACCGGTTTCTTGATGATTATCTGTAAAGATATATTTATCTAAATAATATTCTTTACTCATATGACTATTGTCACTTCTATTTGAGTTTATTAATTGATTAACTAAACAAATACCCCAAATATGAAAAGTTTCTAAATCTTTAAATATTTTTTTATTATTTAATAACATTGGAATTTGCATATCATAATAGAGTTTCCAAACATGTGAAAAATATTCTTTAATTGTTTTTGATAGTTGTTCAGAAGAAATTGGTTCTATTATTAATTTTTTTTCAAAAAGAATTTTCGAAAAAGTTGACAAAAAACGTGTTAATCTTTTTATAGTCTCAATGGGTTGAATATTTGGCCAAGTACTGTTATCTACGACTATCTTTTTTTGTAATCTCTTAATGTGTCCAAGTTCTTCTAATTCTTTGATTTTTCTTCTAGCTGTTTCTTTTGGTATATTAAGATTTTTTGCTATATCCATTATATTGTATTTTTCTATTTCAATCTGACTTTGATCAAAATATTCTTCATAAGATAATTTTACAAAATTTTTTGAATAAAATTCAAATGTCTTAGATAATAAATGCACAACGATCATGAATTTTTCATAGTCTTTAAAAGTAGTATAGACGCCATTCAACCATTGCACTTGTAAAGGAGTCCAAATTGGAACAATCACTGAGTAATTTTCTTCAAATATATCAAGTATATCTTTGGAACGAATTTGTTCTTTAAAGCTTGGAGTAGAAAGCGGCATAAGTTTATAAATTTTGAAGTTTGTACCCAAAATGAACACCCAAGTAAACAAATTTAACCCATTATGAACGATGGTTAAATTGTGTTTATATTAAGAAAGTGGTCTATTATTGCCATGAGCGCAGAAAAACTAGTTAGAACAGAAACTCAAAATCTTGCACAAGCTTCTTTAGCGACCCCTAAAGAGACTGTAAATAAGTTCCCTGGTAGAGTTGATATAAATGATTTGCTAGCTAGAGTCAGGGAAGAAAAAAAGAAAGAAAACAAAGTTAACCTAGTTTTCTTTAGTTTATTTGCATCACTTATCTTTGTTGTTGGATTAATTTTATCTTTTTAGATAATAAACTTTAATTTTTACATATTTCCGTATTTTGGTCCACCACTACCTTCGGGTGTAACCCATGTAATATTTTGAGAAGGTTCTTTAATATCACAAGTTTTACAATGAATACAATTTTGTGCGTTTATGACAAATTTATTTACATCATTTTCTTTTTGAACCTCATAAACACCTGCAGGACAATATCTTTGCGCAGGTTCATCAAATTTTTCTAAAGTATAATTTATTGGTAAATTTGGGTCTTTTAGCTGTAAGTGCACAGGCTGATTATCAGTATGATTTGTTCCCGTTAAATAAACTGAACTTGTTTTATCAAATGTGATCACGTTATCTGGTTTGGGATAATCTATTTTTGGCATTTCATTTGCTGGTTTTAAAGTTTCATGATCAGCATGTTTGTGTTTTAATGTAAATGGTAATTTACCTCTAAACAAAATTTGATCAATTCCAGTAAATATTATTCCTAAGATTAAGCCCCAACTAAAACTTGGTTTAACATTTCGTGCACTATGTAATTCTTCGTAAACCCAACTTTTTTTAAATTTATCCTCATAAATTGATAAGTCTTTATTTTCTTTTATATTTTCAAATATCGTTTCTGCAGCGATCATTCCACTCTTCATTGCAGTGTGAGATCCTTTAATCTTAGGCATATTTAAAGTTCCTGCATCACAACCAATTAATAGAGCTCCAGGCATAAACATTTTTGGCAAACTTTGAAGTCCACCCTCAATTAAAGCACGTGCTCCATAAGAAATACGTTTTCCACCTTCAATTACTTTTTTGATTGCTGGATGAGTTTTAAATCTTTGAAATTCATCAAAGGGAGAAAGATGTGGGTTTTTATAATCAAGACCAATTACATATCCTAAAAAAATTTGTTTATTTTCTGCATGATACATAAAGCTTCCACCATAAGTATTATTATCTAGTGGCCAACCTGCTGTATGCATGACCATTCCTTCTTCATGATTTTGTTCACTGATTTCCCAAATTTCTTTAAATCCAATTCCGTATTGTTGAGGATCTTTACCTTCTGACAAATTATATTTTTCAATTAATTGTTTTCCAAGATGTCCTCTGCATCCTTCTGCAAAAACAGTAACTTTTCCTAAGAGCTCAATACCAGATTCAAAATTATCTTTTTTGTTACCATTTTTATCAACTCCCATATCTTGAGTTGCAACTCCCTTAACAGATCCATCTTCATTGTACAAAATTTCACTTGCAGGAAAACCTGGAAATATTTCAACACCTAAAGCTTCGGCTTGTTCTGCTAACCATCTACATAGGTTTGCTAAACTAATTATGTAATTATTATGATTTTGCTGAACTGATGGTAGTAGCCATGTTGGCCAGCTTAATGATTTTGACTTTCCTAAAAATAAGAATTTTTCTTTAGAAACCTTAGTTTTAATTGGTGAATTAAGTTCTTTCCAGTTTGGTAATAGTTCGTCTAACGCTCTAGTTTCAAACACATTACCACTTAGAATATGCGCACCAATCTCTGAAGCTTTTTCAAGTAAACATACATTTAATTCTGGATCTAATTGTTTAAGTTTAATTGCCGTAGATAGTCCTGAAGGACCACCCCCAACGATTACCACATCATAATCCATTGCTTCTCTAGGCATATCTTGAATTTTTACAGTACTGATTATTTTTGTATACTATTTAATTTATTCAATTCTTCTAAGAATTGAGGTAACGCCTCAAATAAATCAGCTTCTAAACCATAATCTGCAACACTAAATATTGGTGCTTCACCATCTTTATTTATAGCAACAATAATTTTACTTTCTTTCATTCCAGCTAAATGCTGAATTGCTCCTGAAATTCCAACTGCAATATATAAATCTGGTACAACAACTTTACCAGTTTGACCGACTTGATGTTCATTACTAATATAACCCGCATCAACTGCTGCACGTGATGCTCCAATCGCAGCATTAAGCTTATCTGCAATATCAGTTATTAATTTAAAATTCTCACCATTTTGCATTCCTCTTCCACCAGAAACTACAATTCTAGCAGTGCCAAGCTCAGGTCTGTCTGACTTAACTTCTTCTCTTTTAATAAATTTTGATAGTGTAAACTCTTCAGTAGCTTCAATTTTTTCTATTGGAGCAGAACCGCCAGAAGTTTCACAAGGTTCAAAAGATGTTGGTCTAATTGTTATACATTTTTTTGCATCAGTACTTTTTACCGTAGCAAATGCATTACCCGCATAAATAGGTCTTATGAATGTATCAGCTGATATCACTTTAGTAATGTCACTTACTTGAGATATATCTAAATTTGCTGCTATTCTTGGCATCAAATTTTTACCAAATGTATTTGCAGAACTAACAATATGAGAATAATTTTCTGAAACTTTTACAACTAGTGGTGCAAAGTTTTCTGCTAAGTAGTTTTCATAATAGGCAGCTTCAGCATGTAATACTTTTTTAACAGCTGGCATTTCAGATAATAATTTAGCAACATCTACACAATTATTTCCAATTAATAGGACATGTACATCTCCATCCATTTGTGATGCTGCAGTAATTGCGTTTAATGTAAAAGGTCTTACTTCTTTATTATTATGCTCTGCTATTAATAAAACTGACATTATATTACCTTTGCCTCATTTTTAAGTTTGCTAACTAACTCGGCAACACTTGCAACTTTAATTCCTGCTTTTCTTTTTGGTGGTTCTTCTACTTTAATTTGTTGAACTCTAGGTGTGGTATCAACTCCTAAGTCAGCAGCTGTTAAAATTTCCAAAGGTTTTTTTTTAGATTTCATAATATTTGGTAGTGAAGCATAACGTGGCTCATTTAATCTTAAATCACATGTCACAATAGCTGGTAGATTAACTTCAATTGTTTCTAATCCTTCATCAATTTCTCTTGTTACTTCCAAAGTTTTATCTTTTATTTCAATTTTTGATGCAAATGTTGCTTGAGGCCAATTCAATAAAGCACTTAACATTTGGCCTGTTTGATTACAGTCATCATCAATTGCTTGTTTGCCCATAAAAACTAGATCTGGTTTTTCTTTTTCAACAATCTTTTGCAGTGCTTTTGCTACAGCTAAAGGTTCAACAATTCCTTCAGTTTTGATTAAAATTCCTCTATCAGCACCAACAGCTAAAGCTTTTCTAACAGTTTCTTGTGATTTTTCCTCACCCACTGTAATTGCAATAATCTCTGTCGCTTTACCTGCTTCTTTAATTTTTACAGCTTCTTCAATCGCATTATCGTCAGGTGGATTGCTAGACATTTTTACATTTTCGGTAACAATACCAGTTCCATCCTCTTTAACTCTGACTTGAACGTTGTAATCAATTACTCTTTTAACAGCGACTAATATTTTCATTATGCTCTCAATAAATTATTTTCTGGATCGTAAGGACTCTCGTCTAATATAGTAGCATCGTACATTTTTCCTAAAATATCAATTTTCAATTTTTGACCAGTTGTCGCAACATCAGGGTTTACCATTCCTAATGCAATCGATTTACCCAGTCTAAATCCAAAATCTCCTCCTGTTGCACGTCCAACAACTTTGTCGTTTTCATAAATTGGATTATTTCCTAGAACATCCGCATCTTCAACATTGTGAATTTCCATAGTAACCAGTTTATTTTTAAAACCTTTTTCTCTCCACTTATTAAGTGCTTCTAAGCCAATAAAGTTTCCTTTATTAGGATGTATAAATCTATCTAGTCCAGATTCGTAAGGTGAATATTCAATTGATAATTCTGTCCCAACAAGTTTATAAGATTTTTCAAGTCTCAAACTATTCATTGCTCTAATTCCATAAGGCTTAAGACCTAAATCTTTTCCAGCTTCCATTAATCTATCAAAGATGTGATTTTGATATTCAATTGGATGATGCAATTCCCAGCCAAGCTCGCCTACAAAGTTTACTCTCATAGCATTAACTGGTGCATTACCAACATCAACATTTTTTGCACTCAACCATTTAAAATTTTCACTTGAAAAATCATCTCTTGATACTCTTGTCATTAACTCTCTAGCTTTAGGGCCAGATACAACTAGAACTCCCATACTGTTTGTTAAATTTTCAAATTGAACACTACCATCAGTTGGCATCCACTTTTGAATCCAGTCATGGTCTAATCTTTGATTTGCTCCTGCAGAAACTAAATAGTAACTTCCCTCAGCTTCTTTCATGATTGTAAATTCAGAGTGTACTCCACCCTTAGTATTAAGTGCATGACATAATCCAATTCTACCAATTTTTTTAGGAAGTTTGTTTGCAACTAAATAATCTAAAAACTCTTCTGCACCAGGTCCTTTAATTCTACATTTAGCAAATGCCGTCATATCTAAAAGACCAACATTCTCTTTTACATTTTTGCATTCTTGCTCAATTGCTTTAAACCATTTTGATCTTCTAAATGACCAGTCATCTTTTTGCTCCATCCCATCAATTGCGAAGAAGTTGGGTCTTTCCCAACCAAATTTTTGACCAAATACTGCGCCTAATGCTTTCATTCTGTCATAACACGGTGATGTTCTTAATTCTCTAGCAGCCTCTCTTTCTTCATCTGGGTAGTGAACTTTAAATACATGATTATAAGCTTCTTCGTTTTTTTCTTTTAAATAAGATTTTGTTGCATAATCACCAAACCTTCTTGGTTCAACACCAAGCATATCTATTGTAGGCTCACCATCAATTATCCATTCTGCAAGTTGCCAGCCCGCTCCTCCTGCTGCAGTTATTCCAAAACTGTGTCCTTCATTAATCCAAAAATTTTTCAATCCCCATGCAGGTCCAACAATTGGGTTTCCATCTGGTGTATAACAAATTGCACCATTATAAACTTTCTTAACTCCAACTTCTCCAAAAGCTGGTACACGATGAATAGCTCCTTCTATATGCGGTGCTAATCTATCTAAATCTTCTTGAAATAGTTCATACTCTGAATCTTTTGATGGCCCATCAACATAACAAGCTGGCGCACCATCTTCGTATGGTCCTAATATTAATCCACCTGCTTCTTCTCTCATATACCATCTGCTATCACTATCTCTTAAAACTCCCATTTCAGGTAAGCCATCTTTTTTTCTTTTTACGATATCTGGATGAGGTTCTGTTACAATATATTGGTGTTCAACTGGAATAACTGGAATATCTAAACCAACCATTTTTCCAGTTTGTCTAGCAAAGTTTCCAGAACAAGAAATTACATGTTCGCATTCAATAGCACCTTTATCTGTTTCAACAATCCAGCCATCTTTAGTTTGTTTCATTCCAACTACAGCTGTGTTTCTATAAATCTCTGCACCCATATTTCTTGCACCTGTTGCCATTGCTTGTGTTAAATCTGCAGGCTGAATATATCCATCTTCAGGGTGTTGTATTGCGCCAAGTAAATCATCCGTACGACATAAAGGCCAAATTTCTTTTACCTGATCTGGAGTTAAAAATTTTACATCAACACCTATAGTTTGTGCAACACCTGCATATTGGTGGTACTCATCCATTCTATCTTTAGTACTTGCTAAACGAATGTTTGAGACAACACTGAAGCCAACATTTTGTCCTGTCTCTTCTTCTAATTTTTTATAAAGATCAACCGCATACTTATGAAGCTGTCCAACTGAGTAGCTCATATTAAATAATGGAAGCAGACCTGCTGCGTGCCAAGTTGATCCTGAAGTTAATTCTTTTCTCTCGACAAGAACAACATCAGATAAACCTTTTTTTGCTAAGTGATAAAGTGCACTAACTCCTACTACACCACCACCAACTACAACAACTTTAGCTTTAGATTTCATTAACACGATTCCTACTAAATTTTCATTACGAACGAAACAAAATTCGCTTACCTTCTAAATTAAATTGAAGATCCCAGGGGTATTGGAGCGGACACCATTGTGGTCAACCAGCAGTCTTTGAAGGGACCATCTATTTTATACTTTTCAACCTGCCATTTAAATTTGTAATAGGATTTGTCTTTTCCAAGAACACTAACTTCAAACAAGGCTACTGAATTGTTAAGGTTTTCTTGAACAATTTCATGATCTAAATGATCTAATAATATTTTATATGACTTGCCCTTCAGCATGGTCTTAAATCTATCTAAAGGTCCTGTGCTTTTTCTATTACTAGGATGAGCAAATTCCCAGGTTTGTTCAATGCCATTATCTATAGTGGGAGAGTTGTTTTTTTGTAAACTTTTCAACTGAATTTCCACAACCTGGTATGGCTCAATATTACTATTAGGCTTTATTAATTCTGCTTGTGAAATTGTAAGACTTAGAAAGTAAATTAATAAGGTTTTATATATTATTTGCTGTCTTTTTAACGTCCTCAAGAAATTCTTTTCGTTTTTCATCTGTTACAAACGGTACTGCAAAATATCTTCTGTATACAATATTATAAATGCCACACATATGAAACACACCTCTTTTTAGCCTTCTAATAGGTAAATTTAAAAAAAATGTTGTAACCGCTAACCTTGGGGATCCATAGGTACAAAAGATTATAGCTTTTTTATCTTTTAAGTTTCCCATTGGATAACCATAATTTCCAACTAATTTTTTAAATGTGTAAGCCCATGGGGGTGACAAAACTTTATCTATCCAGCCTTCTACAATAGCTGGCATTCTAAAGTTCCAAATAGGTGCAATTAGAACAATAGTATCACATTTCTCAATACGTCTTCTATGATCTAGAACGTCTTCTCCAGCTTGTTCACCAGCAAAAACTGGATTGAATTTATCTTTATATAAATCTACACAATCAACTGTATTACCGTTTTCTTCTGCTGTTTTAATAAATGTATCTCTAATAGCTGCATTAAAAGACTTTTCATTATAGTGCCCGTATAAAAGAAATATTTTTTTCATTACATTATGGGTGTATAGACTAGAAAAATTAAAAATCTATGAAAAATTTTTACGTAGTTGCTGGTATTCATAAAGATCCAAATAAAATTGAAACTATCATTAAAGATACAGAAAAAAAATTTGGACCTTTTGAGGAGATTGAAGCTAATAATTTAGCTAAGAGTTTAATCCAAAAAAATATAGATGATTTTTATCATCGTGCTTGGGTTGTTAAATCTAATAATTTAACCAAATAAAACCCAACAAACATAAAGATTACAAAACTTACAGAATTTAAATTTAATAAAGCTAGTGAAGCTATTGCAGGTCCTGGACATAATCCAGCTAAGCCCCAGCCTGCACCAAAAAGTGATGAGCCTATAATTAATTTCTTATTTAGTTCTTTGTTATTTGAATAAGAAAATTTATCAGCAAAAATTGGTTTCTTATTATTTTTGAATAAATGAAAAAATGGTGAGGATATTATTAAAGCTCCAATCATAACAAATGCTAATGATGGATCCCATTCTCCAAAAATATTTAAAAAACCTAAGACTTTAGCGGGATCTATCATCTGTGAAACAGTAAGACCTATTCCAAAAATTATTCCACAAATTAAAGATATAATCTTATTCATATTAAATTTTTTACCAAAACAGTTAAAATTCCAACAATCATAAATGTTACTGTTGCAATAATTGATCTTAAAGAAAATCTTCCAATACCACTAATGCCGTGTCCACTAGTACAGCCTCCCCCTATTCTGGTACCAGCTCCAACCAATAAACCTGCAACTGCTAATAAATAAAATGAGTTTGAAATTGAAATATTAATTTCTTGATGACTGAATACTTTATAAACAATAGGTCCAATAATTAATCCAATTAAAAATAAAAAATTATCAAATCTATTATCTTTTGAAGTTAAAAAATTACTGGCAATTCCACTTATTCCAATTAATCGACCGTTAAATACAAAAAAAATAACTACTGCTAAACCAATTAAGGATCCACCTAGAAATGCAGAGATTGGAGTAAAATTAACTATATTCATTTAACTTTGTAACACTGGAAAAGCTGGGTTTATATTTAAAAAAAGCTTTTGATATTCCATCTTTGTACATCTATTTTCAATATACTCAATATCATTACTCTCTACTAATTCTTTAGCATCAATGCTTCTAATTCCAAGTTGTAACCAAAGAACTTTAGCTCCAATTTTAACACTCTCTTCTGCATACTTATTAGCTTCTGCAGATGGTCTAAATACATCTACGATATCAATAGGTATTTTAATATCTTCAAGTTTTTCAAAAACCTCTTCTCCTAAAATCTTTTGACCTTTTGCACTTGGGTTAACTGGAATAACTTTAAAACCATATTTTTGCATGTACTTCATGACTATTGTTGATGGCTTTTTATCATCTTTACTAACACCCACCATCGCTATTGTTTTATATTTTGAGAGAATTTCTTTTATTTTATCGTTCACTACTTATGTTTCCACTTAGGTTTTCTCTTTTGTAGAAACGCTGATATGCCTTCTTTAGCATCCATTGCCATCATATTTTTAGTCATCATTTTACTAGTGTACGCGTAAGCTTTTCTCAATGGCATTTCTAATTGATTATAAAAAGTTTGTTTTCCAATTTTAATTGTAAGACTTGATTTTGAAGCAATAGTTTTTGCAACTTTTAACACTTCATTGTTTAATTTGGATTTAGAAAAATGATTGTTAATTAGTCCAATTTCTTTTGCGTAATTTGCTTTAATAGGATCTCCCGTTAACAGCATATGCATCATTCTTTTTCTATTAACCTTTCTACTAACAGCAACCATTGGTGTACTACAAAATAAACCGATATTTACACCTGGTGTTGCAAAAATTGCATCATTAGAACTATAAGCTAGATCACAACTTGCAACTAACTGGCAACCTGCTGCAAATGCTGCTCCATGAACTTTTGCAATAACTGGCTTTTTTCCTTCAACTATTTGAAGCATCAACTTTGAGCAAAGATTAAAAAGTTTTTGATATTTTTCTCTTTTCTTTAATCCACTTACTTCTTTTAAATTGTGACCCGCACTAAAACCTTTTCCAGACCCTTCAATAATTATTACCTTAATATTTTTGTCTTCATCTAATTTTTTAAAAGCTTTAATTAAATCTCCTAAATTTTTTAATGAAAGTGCATTATATGTTTTTGGTTCATTAATGATGATTGAGGCAATATCTTTATTTAAAAGTTTAATTTTAATATTACTTAAGTTTGCCATCTTCTCTCATTTTGGCTCTAATTTTTGTTGCAGAGATTTGTTGAATTTCTTCTGACAAAACAACTTCTTCTATTTTGTAACCAACTCCTCTTCCGTAACAAATATTAGTAATATTAGGAACCATCATTATTTTAAATCTTCCTTCAAATTCTGGGTTTAACTTTTCTTCAATATTTTTTTTAACTGTGTCAAAATCAAATGGATTATCGTCAACACCTTGAACGTCTCTTATTTGAATGCAAACTTGACCCGTTTTTTTAATAATTTCTTGAAATAAAGC
>ENA-ORDA01003391-ORDA01003391.1-marine-metagenome-genome-assembly--contig:-NODE-3391-length-11137-cov-4.761483_pt1 | contig 11137 bp, 23 predicted proteins | sample MGYA00237778_ERZ508506 | MGnify/ENA primary metagenome ERZ508506 (study PRJEB26177, sample SAMN06267891) | marine metagenome | isolation source: Monterey Bay, California, USA | place: Pacific...
TGTGATTCGGGATGAAGGTCGGTATAGCCCTTATTGCGCGTTCGCCACGTTTTCTCCGAACGACTACGAAAGTATATATGAACACGCCACGGTTCACAAAACGATACGCAAATAACGTGGTTGGGCCAGTATCCGTTCGTATATTTACGTATAAAATAAATAAAGGTATGGAAAAGTTAATAACGTATGTAGAAAAGTATATTCAAACACCGATACTGGTTGTATTCAGTTTGTATTTAGTGTGGCATCTCGGTTTAGGACTTATAGGTTAGTATAAAGTGTCCCATGGTGTAATGGTAACACATCGGTTTTTGGTACCGGTATTCAAGGTTCGAGTCCTTGTGGGACTGCTATGTAAAGTAAATGCGAGGAGGGTAGGCTACGCCAAATACTCAGCGTATATTTACGACGTAATAATAAATAAAAATAAAGGTTATGTTCAACACGTCAAAAGAGTTAAAAGCAAAATTACAATCGTTACTAGAAAGAGGTCATGTCGATGAGTACTTCGTAGAAGATGTACGTGACTTGATTATTGAAGCAAATTATGATCGTCAAGTAGATGCACCAGAGTTATTTGAAGGCACATTACAAGCACTCGAAACGTTAGAAATCGATGTGAATAAGATGAGAGCAGGTACATACTATAAACAATAATCGCTAACTTGTTTGGCTACCCAAATAGCCATTCGTATATTTACCCAATATTAATAATTAAAATCAAGGTCATGAAAAACACAATCAAATTATCCACAATCGCTTTAAACAACAAATTATTCACACGTCCAACTAGCAATACAATCGATATTGACCTGTATGACGAGTTAGATTATGTTAAAATGGCAGGTAGAACATATTATGCTAATAAATCTAATGTACGTGGTGTGAGTAAATCGATACAATCATTAGTTAATTAATCCAGAAACCGTTCATATCGTATACGTCGATGTATCTCCTATGTATGTGAGGTAGTTGGCGTGTACGCCGGCGGTACATATGGGTATATCGTATCGTAGTATTATATAATATATCCCATAATAATATACGTCATTATACCGGTATACATCGTGGACCAAAAAATGGGATGTTTTTATGGTGTAAGTATGATTTGTGGGATTCGAGGAGATATATACCTATATTGCTGGATCGACAAGTATATACCAAGATATGTTGGAATCCCCAGATATTATTCGTATATTATGGTATGAGTAATAAAACATGCAGAAAGTGTAGTGGTGATTTGGTTATAGGTGAGAATATTTCCCTAAATAGACTAAACCATAGTGATTACATATGTAATAAGTGTAGTAGAATAGGTTATGTTCCTACAGGTAATCCTAAAGGTCGAGCACCTATTTACAAAGACCCAGAAGAGGTTAAAAAAGCACATAAACGAGCAAACCAAAAAGAAAGAAAGTTGAAAAATATATTATTCCCACCAGGTGTGTATGGAATATTTAGGAATCATGAGTTAGTATATGTTGGTGAGTCTAAGGGTATGTGGGCTAGGATATATGGTGGTCATTTCAAATATAATAAACAACAACAAGTACAAAAACATAAAATATCTAACATCGATGAACATATCACTAAAGATAATATCGATGAGTGGAGTTGGGCCTACCTAGCAAAAGACGATGATCTAAACCAACGTTTAATAATCGAATCCCAATATGTGTGTAGACACGCACCCGAACTAAACTCACCATATAATAAACTCCCACCTAACGAACTCAAATCGTTACACGTTGCTCTCGAACAGTGTGATTTAGGAAAGTATACGTTAGAAGATTTAGAGTATTATCCAGCAAATAAGACTAAACTAGTACCCGATGGTGTGTATATTAAACGTATCGTTAAGTATTAACACGCTCACACGAGTCCGTTTTACCAAACTTGATATCTCTCCACACATATCCAAAAAGAGTCTCTCTAAAAATCTTCGTCGTATCGACTGGATATATCATTTTAGTGTCTCCTCCAAGTTCTTTCGTGTCTTGCTTGGTTTCCCAGGATAGGATTCGTATATTTACGTATAATTAAAAAAATAAAGGTCATGAATAAACTATCAGAAACTAGAATGAAATTGTTAAAAGATATTCATTTATTAGTACCAAACGCAGATAAGAACCAAATTGCAACAGCTATTGGTACTATTGGTGAAACTATTGTATGTAATGCTTTTGGTTGGAAAAATATCGATGAAGATGGATTTGATGCTATAGATGATGAAGGAGCATTATATGAGATTAAAACTATGTCAAATGAGACCGATACTCATTATGTAGCATATAATCATAGTAAGAAGAAAGATAGATATGATTATTTAGTTGTTTTCCATTATGATTTAAATCGCGTATCTATTATACCTAGAGAAGTTATTAATGAATACATTGATACTATCAGTACAACATTACGTTTGAATTTTAATGAATCACTTTTAACCACATTAGGTAAACAAAGACAATCAGCTAGGTTTCAAGCTATATTTGAAAAATATGAAAGTAAGAATTTTACACGATAATCTATGAAAGTAATATATATGCAAGATACTATTGAGTATTTTATACAACAAAAACGTATTAGAGAAGTAGAATCTATGGGTGAACCCGAAACCATCGATTTATTTGATGATAAAGATATGATTATTGGAAAATATCATAAGTTTATAAAGTAATTGCGGGGATATTAGGTTACCCGAGATCCTCATCGTATATTTATGGAGTAAATAAGTAATTAAAAATAAAGGTTATGGTATTATTAGAAATTAAAGACGCATTGATCAAGATATTATCAAGCGAAGAAATTGATTGGTTAAGTGAAGACGAAATTCACATGATTGTAGTTGAGGCTGAGCGTATTGGTATTAAAAGTAGTGAAGATATTGCTCACCATTTATTCATGGATTCGAAAGTGTTTAAAAAAAGTTGTTAATTAATAAAAAAATAAAGGTTTATGAAAAAAGTATTAGTTTTAGTTAGTTTAGTGTTTGTAAGTTGTTTTTTATATTCTCAAGGTAAAGTGACACATTCCTCATCTGGTAAAAATGAAATCCATACCGTAGTTGATAATTTCCACATTTGTAGTAGAAGTGAGAAAAAGAAGGATATAAAATATCTTAGAGAAAACTTATCACATATAGGTGGTAGGATTGTAAAAATTACACATGTAGGTCACAAACAATATAAAGTGATTAGAGTTTATAGTAATCGTTGGGTTTATACAACGTTTAATTTAAGAAGACATAAACAATAAAATTTACAAATGAAAAATAATATTACAAAATTCGATTTACTCATATTTGAGGATATGAAAAATCAAAATGGTATACAAGCATTTGCTGATTTCCCTAATGGGTTTGGAGCATCCATCGTAAAATCTGATTTTAGCCATGGTGGTAAAAGTGGTTTGTTTGAAATTGCCGTATTAGACAACGATACTGGGAATATTAACTCAACAACCGACATAACAGACGATGTATTAGGTTGGCAAGATGAAGGTGATATCGATAGGATATTAACCGCTATATCTAAACTAAATCCAGACGGTACACTTCCTAACGATGTGACGATATGAAAGGAAAACAAGGATGGGGTAGTACCATACGATGTGAAGAATCATCCCCCTTATATTGGGAAGTATTCCACGAAATGAGAGGCACTAAACCCAAATCGAAAGACACCAACGTAAAGAAACGAGGACGATTTTCAAACAAAACCAAATAATATGATTAATAGTGGAAGAGAGTGGGATTGGATGGATACCTACGTCGATAAGGAATATAACTTTATAGTAGCGGCAATCGAATCGGGAATCGTAGTTGGGTAAAACGTTATATACCATTACCGCACGTCACAACCACGTTATATCCAGCATTTCCCAACGTTAACCAACACGATATGTGGATATATAACGATGTAGACGACTTTAAAAATAACACCAGTACATCCACCGACGGATTCTCCCCATTCACATACGAAGAAAATGTATATGTGTGGGAAGATAGGTAAGTTTTTAGGTGTGTCGAGCGGGTATATACGGATACGTCAAGGCGTGTAGTCGATAAGGAGGATGATGTGTGTAAAAAAGAGTTTTCGGGCTGGTTTTATTGTTAATATTTATAATAAATGAATAATCGCATATGTTAATAGCACAAGAAAATCCTGGAGAGTGGTTACACTTTATAGAAAGGGAAGATAATGAAGGTTTAACTATATTGGAGTTAAAGGAAAAATATAGAGATGAGAAAATCTTATTTGAAAACTATATAACTAACCTTGACCAACATAAGTTGATGATTGCTCAACAGGCTGCTGGTGGGAGTGAAGAAGAGAAAGCTGCCCAAGCTATTATTGATGGTTATGGTACTAAGTTTGTTATCCAACTTAATATACCTTCTGATGGTTTTGAAACTATATTAGCTCTTCAACAAGATGGTGGTGATCCTACTACTTGGACTATTAATTGGGGTGATGGTACTACTGAAAGTGGAACTGGTGTTCCTACTCGCACTTGGCCCGTAGCTGGAATTTATGATGTTGAAATCGAAAGTGGTGGTTTTAACTCGTACACCCAAGATTATACTGGGATGAATAATACGATAAGAGCTACTGTAGTTGATATTTTAAACTGGGGAGATACTAAGTGGGTTTCAATGTATCAGATGTTTAGTAGTTGTGTCAACCTAATTGGTTTTTCAGCTAAAGATTTACCCGATACAAGTCTATTAACTAATATGAGGATGATGTTTACTTTTGCCATCAACTTTGATTATGATATATCTAATTGGGATGTTTCTAATGTGACTAATATGGAGAGTATGTTTTTTAATACAGACTCATATAATAAACCCCTAAATGATTGGGATGTGGGTAATGTTACAGATATGAGACAAATGTTTAGACGAGCAGATGCCTTTGATCAACCATTAGATAGTTGGGATGTGGGGAATGTGACTGATATGCAAGCAATGTTTGGTGGTGCTGAGGTATTTAATCAAAATATTGGTGCTTGGAGAATGTCTAATGTTGTTAGAACTGCGGGGATGTTTAGTTCTATGCCAAAATTTAATAATGGTGAGAGTGATAGTATTAAGGATTGGGATGTTAGTAGTGTTAATAATATGAATAATATGTTTGGTTTTACCCCAGCATTTAATCAACCCCTAACTAACTGGGATGTTAGTAGTGTCACTAATATGAGTAGTATGTTCAGAAATGCTGTTGTATTTAATCAACCTCTAAATAATTGGGATACTTCTAATGTCCTTACAATGTTTCAGATGTTCAATTCTGCTGAAAACTTCAATCAGGAATTAAGTAATTGGGATACTAGCAATGTCCAAGTTTTTAGAAATATGTTTAAGGATAATACAGTTTTTGATAAAGACATTTCTAATTGGGATGTGAGATCAGCTACTACTATGGATTCTATGTTTTATGGAACTTCCTTCAATCAGGACATAAGTAATTGGCAAACCCCACAACTTCAGGATACAGACTTTATGTTTGCTTATTCAACAGTATTTAACCAACCTATTGGGAATTGGAATATACCTAACGTAACTACTATGAAAGCAATGTTTAATGGGGCTGATGTATTCAATCAAGATTTATCTACTTGGGATATGAATGGTGTTATTAGAACTAACGAAATGTTCAAAAATGCTACCTTATTTAACCAAGATCTATCAGCATGGGATACAAGTACTATTACAGATATGGATGAAATGTTTTATGAATCAACATCATTCAATCAAAATGTTGGTGCTTGGGATGTTGGAGCTTTAACTACAGCAATTAATATGTTTGTTAGTAGTGATATGACTACAACTAACTATGATAATTTACTTAATGGGTGGGTAAATAGCACACGTTTAGCAGGGGTAGAGTTTAGTAATGACTTACAATATAACTCCAGTGTATCTGGAGTGGCACATACAAATTTAGTAAATACACCGTGGACCATAACTGATGGTGGTCCTATATAATAAAAAATATGAAAAAATTATTAATCTTATTTTATTTAGTTATTCAATCATGTGGGTCTTATACATTCACAACAAACAAAGGATATGAAGTTAAAAGTATACTCGCCATTACAGAAGTTGGAGATACCATTAGTGTCCCCTATAGACAGTTTGTCAAATATAGAGACACTGAGTTTCTTAGATATAGACACAATAATAACTGGTACTGGAACAACTGGAGATACAACGATCCTTACTTCTGGAATCAGTACTATAACTGGGACAACTATAGATACTGGAGTCAGTATAGAGTATCTAATAATAGGTATATTGTTCCTAATCGCCCGAGTGTTAGACCAAAGGTTAAACCAAAACCTAGACCTAGGCCAAGGATTAGACCAAATGAACCAAGACCAAGGACACCAAACAGACCTAGAATAGCACCTTCTAATAATCCACCTAGGAGAGTTAATCCACCTTCTCCCCCACCACGTAGAGTTAGACCAACTACCAGAAGGGGAAGTAATAGTTCTAATGTTATTGGGAGGAAAAATTAGTATTTATAACTATATAGGGTTGTTTATAAATGTTTAAAAATTAAATTGTGTTTGAATTGGAATTAGCAATCTTAGTGGTCATCATAAGTGCCGTAGTAGGTCCCTTATTGGTAACTCGTTACCGTCATTATCTTAATAATAAAACTAAAATCGACCCTATAAAATCCGCCCTACAAACTAATATGTTAGTGGATGATCAACTAGAACAACTTAAGGATGAGTTAGACGCTTGTCGAGTATGGATATCTCAATTCCATAATGGTGGAAACTTCTACCCTACTGGTAAGTCGATACAAAAGTTTTCTATATTTCATGAAATGTTTACTCCAGGTGTTAGTCCTATAAGTGATACCTTTAAAAATATTCCTGTTTCCCTGTTTAGTAAACCTATTTCACATCTATATAGTGATGGTGAAATATTAATCCCCAACTATAAAAAGGGAAATCATTTTGGTTTAAAAATATTTGCTGAGGGAACTGGGTCTAAATCATCATATTTATTTGCTTTAAACTCTATTAACGATGAGTTTATTGGTACGTTAGGAATCGAATATTGTTCTAGAGTTAAAAAACTAAGTGAAGAACAACTTAATGATGCTCGTACTAAATCTATTACTATAGGGACTTTATTAAGTACTTACCTATACGCTGAAAAGTAATATGTGACTTGTTAGGTTACCGTAGATATTATTCGTATATTGACGTATAATATTAAAAATAAAGGTATGACAAATAGACAATTAAAAAACGAATTATCAGAATCCACCACAGGTGTAAAATACTCTAAGTTAGATGAGTATGAACAAAGTCTTGTAGATGAAAATATTCAAGAGATGAGAGAGATGATGAAAGAATGGTTTAATAAATAAAGGTTATGAAAACCAAGTCCCCAAAACTTAGTAAAGAAACTTTAATAAAAATATGGCAAGCGTCAAGACCTAATATATATAAAAATAAAAAGAAATATACAAGAAAAAATAAAGGGTTATGACAAAAAGAGAACAACTAAGACAACTACACTCAGAACTTTATAGGTTTATTGAGAGTGAATACCCACAAGCAGATATGTTTGATGAAGGGCAATATATGGATATTAACTTTTTTAGTGATGGTATTGGTGATAACTCCGTATCGTTTCATAAGTCTAGATTAACATTAGATTGTTTAGATTGGTCTAGTGATGAAGTTAAAGAAGTAGTTAGTAAACTTGAAGATAAGTTTGATTGGATAAAAAAATAATAATTAAAAAACAGTTATGATGGAAGATTTAATACTTTTAAAGTCGATTTTAGATTTAGTAAAAACCACACCTAATAATATGGAGTTAGGTGAGAAGGTTAGGGAGATCGTATCTACCGTTAAGTAATCATATTTATAATAAAATACACTATTATGGAGTTATTTGAAAGTAATTTTAAGAAATTTATCAATATGGCTAAAGTAATGAAGCTAGTTGGGGAAGGCGCTGAAGAAATGGAATATGATAGTGCCATTACTTTTAAACAAGCAAAAGAGTTGGGTCTATTACCAATGGATAGTAAAAGAACAACTAGAAAAGTTAAAGAAAAGTATATGAATTATTTTACAATTACTAAACCAAACGATGATGGTTTTAGTAAAGTAATATACTGGATTGGAAAAGAAGAAGCTGCTAAAGCTGGAGATGATTTCGATTTAGATGATGAAATTGATTCTTCTCTTTACTCCTAATACCTTATCTAATATCCTTTATTACTTGCCTCACCTGATATTACTCCATGTAGATATATCTTAATTTCCTTAATGCTGTCTTTTAGCGTTTTAACGTCGTTATCTTCTTTGTTAGCGAGTATGGTGATTGATGATTCAACCGCGTTTAAACGCTCTGAAAATGCGGTAATTTCGCGGTTAAATGTGGCAGCATCAGCGAAATCAGATGTAGATATGTGTTCTCTTATTTCATCTAACTGTTTAGTAGTCATTTGAATCCACTTTTCATAACTATCATCTGTTGTGGTTTGATTTTTCTTTATAACATTATAGTTTTTATTGATTGAACCATATTGGTATAAAAGTATCGCTAATAGTGTAAGTTGAATTCCGCTTATAAAAAATATTGCTAATTCCATAGTTTGTTTTTTAGTGTGTATATATAATATAAATAAAGGTTTTAACCACTCCACCCTATCTTATAGTAAGTATTTGGCTACCGTAGATATATTTCGTATATTATGGGTAACATAAACATAAAAATAAATAATATGAGCAGAGATCCACAAAGATTTACAAGAACACCTTATTTTGAAAACCCAGCATGGTTTACTGAGCCAGTTGTTGATGAAGAGGGTAAAACTATTAAGCCTGCGCAAAACTTTTACTATGATAACAAAACTCGGGTTGCTGGGGAGAATCATGTATTCATGTTAGAAGAAGATATTGAGAGTCAGGGTGAGGAATCAGCAGTTGTATTTGATAAAAATCAAACGTTTTGTTTGTTTTTTGAAGACAACCCCAATAATATCTATAATAGACAATATGTTGAAACCATAGATAATAAATGGTATGATACTAATGCGGGTTTTAAATTTGAAAAAGGAGATAGATACAGATCCAGCAAAATCCAACGTAACATCGATTTTAATGAATTTTGTGCGTATTTATCCACGAATAAACACAATCGTGTATTAAAACAGTTATTAACTAAAATTTAAATTAAAATGACATCACAAGAAATTAAAGAACAATTAGATGCGTTATATGAAACGTTTTCAACAGAACACAATGCAAAATCAAAAGCAGCACACCAACGTGCTCGTAAAGCTATAGGTAGTATTAAAAACCTAGTTACTGAATATCGTAAGGCATCTGTAGCTGAAGATAAATAAGATACTTATAGAATATCTATTAATAAGGGGCACATAAGTGCCTCTTTTCTTATTTGGAGAAGCGATATTTTTTTCGTATATTTATAACATATGATTGATAAGAACGACTTATTTAACTTATTTCCCCAACCTGAAGATAGAGGTAAGGTAGAAATGAATGATGATGAGATTGAAATTGAGGTATCATCATCAACTCACTTTAAGATTGGTAAGTTTAAGAAGTTGATTGAAAATCATCAACTATTTTTTGAACACTTTAAACGTGGGATGAAAGAAGCAGATGCTAAGAACTATGATCACGAGGAAACCAAGAGACAAGCATCGTTCATAGTCTATAATCGTGCTTGGTATTATATTAAGGATTTTGATTTAGACAATAAGGAAGAGGTTTTAGATTTAACTTTATTCAACCCATACGATTTAGCTTACGTACTCCAGTTAGCTATTAAGTTCCATGAGAGTGGAGAAGAGTATGAAAAGTGCGCTCACTTACTTAAAATCCAAAGATTTCTTGAGAATTGGTTAAAATAACTTGGATACCAGAGAGAAGTTTATTACCTTCCCAACATAAATAAAAACATATCGAAATATTGATAACAATATATGATAAACTATTAAAAATAAATAGTGACAAATATATAGAAAAATCAAGGTATAAAAATATAAAAATAAAACAAATATACTAAACTATAATACTATGAAAAATAGAGATTTGTATAGTCGAAATTTGGAGGCTATGAGAGCTAAAATCCAAATGGCTAAAAGAGCCGTACAACAGCAATATCCTGTCCGAGATTTCGTCATCTTATTGGATGAAATTGAAGAATTAAGACAAAGAGTTGATGATGCTATTCAACGCGAACCAATGGATGGACATGAATTAAATAAAGTAAAATAAACCTAAAATAAAAGTTATGGAAATGAATGCACAACAATTACAATCGAACTATGATGAGTTAATTTCGTATATTGAAAAATATATTGAATCACCTCGTAAAGAGAAAGTACTAGATTTTTATAAACAATATGAGGATAGATTAATTCTATTACCTGCTGCTCACAAAGCTGCTTACCACTCGGCATTTGCTGGTGGTTATGTTTTCCACGTTAATAATGTGATTAAAAACGCTATTGTATCACTTGATGTGTGGCGTCGAGCTGGTAGTAATCTAGAAGGTATCACGTTGGATAGCGTTGTATTTTGCGCATTAAACCATGATTTAGGTAAAATGGGATCTAAAGATGAGGATGCTGTTTACCCTTCCCAGGATGAGTGGCGTAAGAAGAATTTAGGTGAATTATATAAGTTTAATACTAATCTAGCTTATATGACTGTGCCCGACCGTTCATTATTCCTACTTCAGGAAGCTGGGATACCTATCTCTCAGGATGAGTATATTGCTATCAGAACCCATGATGGGTTATATGATCAAGCTAACGAAGCATATTTTAAATCATTTATTCCAGAGAATAGGTTTAGAACACCTTTAGCATTGATTATTCATGAAGCTGATATGAGATCGGCTAGAATTGAGTGGGAACAACAATATTTACCTACTATAGGAGAAAGTAACTTGGCTAAGCAAAATAGTAAACGTAACTTCACTACCAACAATAATAAATCAAAAGCATTATCATCTGTTAAATCAGCAGGGTTAAAAAATATGCTTGATAACCTATAACATGAATTTTCACCCAACAACACTATACATAATCGTATCAATTTTAGTTACTATTGTAATTGTTTT
>ENA-ORDA01003392-ORDA01003392.1-marine-metagenome-genome-assembly--contig:-NODE-3392-length-11137-cov-3.407595_pt1 | contig 11137 bp, 8 predicted proteins | sample MGYA00237778_ERZ508506 | MGnify/ENA primary metagenome ERZ508506 (study PRJEB26177, sample SAMN06267891) | marine metagenome | isolation source: Monterey Bay, California, USA | place: Pacific...
CCTTTTATCATTACAATAATTTATGGGTTGAAAGTACTGTTTCAGAAAAAGAAATTGTGACTGCAATAAATATCAAAAAATTTAGTCCAGAATATTTTAAAATAAGTAATAATCAAAGTGCTAAAATGAATACATATTTGTCTGATAAAGAGGAAGTAGTTGTTAGATTAAATGGTGTTATCTATTTATTCAATAATTAAATATTAATTAGAGCCGCTTTAGCGGCTCTTTTCATTATACTTACGTAAAATTTTGTGTAATGAAACAAATAATTTTAACCATTCTTTTTTGCTTAGTATTGTAGTTCCAATTACTGTCCAATTTATAAATGCGTTTTTTTCTTTTTCATTCTCGTAAGAAGCCACAACAACATAATTTTTTTTCCCAACTCTTTGCATCTCTTTTAGAGAGTTGACGGTATGTCTCAAATTATGAGTATAAATTGAATTGAAAGCAAAAATAAAATCAATCTCCTTATTTTTAAATGGTAATTTATAATATTCAGAATACTTACCATTAAAGTATTTTACTAAACCTTCTAATTTATATTTTTGTTCATTTAGTTCTAATATACTATAATTTATATTAGCCACACTATTTTTATCATTTCCAGTTAGAGTCCATGTGATTTTAAATGGGATATAAAGTTCATATTGAACATAACTGTCTTTATTTCTGTAGCGGTTATAAATTTCTAAAGGTAACTCTTTAAATATAGCGTTATTGATTTTTCTAACAAAATATCTTGTGAACTGTCCTAATTTATAGTCCTTTTCTGTTGGTTTGATTTTTTGATTTGAAGGGGCTATGATTTGTTTACTATAGTTAATTTTAGTAGAGTTTAGATAATCTGTTTCTAGATTATATTCTACTCTAATAGGATCTGAAGAAGGTGGGTTGTTGTAATTTTCAAGATTTTGGGATATTGAATATCTATCTTTATCTTGAGGTGTTTGGAAGCCATACGATTTATTTATAGGAACTAATAGTTGGGAAGATGGGTCATTAGGTCCTTCCCCACTATAATATTTACCTACCGATGTTTCGTAATAAGGCCCAGTATATGGGGTTTTATTATGGTTGTATACTAATTCTTCTCCATTAGTATTTAAATTGGGTTTAATTTGAGATTTTGGATAGTACATAGACAATAAACATTATGTTGGCCAACCTGAGGCTTTTCGGAAATTTGTAAATTTTTGGTTTATGAGGGGCATAACTTCTAAATTAAAATCAGCAAATCTTTGAGGTGAACTTTGTGCGTATTTAGTCCAACCAACTTTATGTCCCTGTCCTTCATTATACTTATTTAAAATAGGGGAAAATTCACGTCCTTTTTTATACATTTGGTATATAGAAAGATAGGATCTACTATTAGAAGTATCAGTTTGAAGTGAATTTTCAATAAACCCAAAATTCAACAAATTTTCAAAAGTTAAGTCGGTAGAACTATCTTGATCTACTGCTAATTTAAGACCATCACCTAAATCTTTATATGAAAAACCACTTCTGTTTTTTCCGCCACTATTAACCTTAGCTAATGCTTGTTGTGGGACACTCTGGTATCTTTGATACCAAGAAGTAATAAAACCTATTGCTAATTCCCTATTTTGGTCCGTATTATATAAACTGCTTATATCATTTTTAGATACCCCATTTGTACCTACCTTACCCGTAATCCAATTTTGTTCTAAGTTTATTTTTGGGATTCCATATTTTTCTCTTTCACCCTTAGCTATTTTATAATGTTGGGCGGCACCACCTTCACCTTGTTGCCAACTCATATACAACCAAAAATCTTTATCTTGTAAAGCAGTAGTTATATCTGTCCCTGATACAATTACAGGACCTGTAGATGATTGGGATGTTCTTGGGGTATTAGCGGATTTGTTTTGTTTTACAGGTACAGCGTTTAAGTTTGAAGTAGATAATGTTTGAACATTACTAGTCCACCCACTTGAGTCTACTTTATGGTTTAATCCTTTTATTAAAAATTCTAGGGAGTCAGCATAATTAGTAGGTAAAAATCTTTGGTTTATTTTTAACTTATTATATATTTTAAACCCAGAAATACCATCCATTTCCATATCAAATTCAACAGGGATAATTCCTATTTGGTTACTAGGGGTTGGATTATCTTCCCCTCCTGAATATATACCTTGAGACCAGCTATTTAAATATATTTTATATGAGGATATTCCGGATTCAGAAAAATCTGTTTTATCTGTAAGGGTAGCATATAAAGATTCTATAGGTTCTATGGTTCCTAACTCAATACCTGCTTCGCTTTCTTGTTCATTAGTTACTGAAGGGTTACCTCCAAACATAGTGGCTAAATAAGAGGAATAATTTTTCCCTGCTATTTGGGCTTTTGCTTCATTTAAACTCTTTTCTTTTGCACTTTTTTGTTCTGTATTTAAGGAATTGATCTTAGCTTCAGGGTCAAAAATATTCCCCTCTAGAGTTATAGAAAAGTTAGGTGGATTTGCACCATATCCTCTTTCTGCTATTTGGTTTGATACTTCTCTAAAAATGGCATAATTTGTTCTCTGGGACATCCTACTAGTATCATTCCTAAATTTAGTTTCTAATTCTTTAAGAGAAGAAATATTTTCTTTTTTAATAAGTATTTTTGTCCCTTTAACAATAGTATTGCCCATTCCTTTGCCCTTATAAGGTGCTGTTACATCTGTTAAAAATTCTCCTGTTTCAAGGTCTACATCTACTGTACATTTTAAATCGTGTTCAATTTTATTGTTAATAAATGCACCTGAATTTTGAATGACAACATCTCCCCTTTCCTCTCCTGTTAAAGTAAAGTTTACTACTAATGTTTTGTCTTTTGTTGTATACTTAGCATTTTTATTGTTAAGCCACCCATCTAATGCTGTGCCTCCTTTCCATTTTATAACATTTATTTCTTCATCTTTTCCATCAGTCGTAGTTGTAGTTGGTGGTGGAGTTGTTTTTGGGTCTTCTATTGTTTGTTGAAATCTATCAACTAAACCCCTATTCCAATTTGAAAAGCCAGTAGCATCTTCTCCTACCGCTACTCCTCTTGCAGTAGCTCCAATCGATAATTGACTTGTTAGTTTAGGAGATATTTTAGTATTAAATGAGATATTTTTTAAAAAGGTTCCTGTCCCTTCTCCAACAGGGTTGAAACCAAACACTTCAATTTCTGCAGTTTCATTCCCATCTCTAACCTTGAAGTCTTTAAATCTACTACTTAACCCCATTACAGGTTTACCATCTAAAAAAGTAATTGTTTTATTATCTTTCACCATACATTCTAAGTCAATAACATTGGCAAACGAAGAATTAATTTTATCACATATATTTTGTAAAAACTTAAATAAAGTTAAATTGCCCTTTTTATCTACATTATTTTTTAATGTATTAAATATCATATCGTAATTCAAGTATATATTATGTAATTTACCATATAATAAATCACCATTTTCTACTGTAGCTTGGTTACGAGTAGAAGTAGGAATACCTTGATAATTAGTAAGGGTTTGAACATTACCACTAGAATCAACATATGAATTTGTAAATCGGTCAAATGGCTTTAGTGCATCCGGGATGGTTACAACTTCTGGGGGAGGTAATACATCAAAAAATGAATTTCGTTTAGGGGAAACTTTAGCGTAAGTTATAGTATAAGTAGGGGCAGTATTCGTAGTCGAACCTGGTATTCTTTTTGCGAATTTTTCTAATTTTTGTAAATAGTCAGGTAGTTCAATTCCACTAATATTGTGTTGGTTTAATACAATCTCATCACTAGCATTAATAATACATACTTTAGGGTCAAAAGATATTAAATTAGGGTAATAACTACAAATAGTTTTTTCTACATCTAAATCAAATTTTAGTAGTTTAACTACAGAATCATTAACATTAGGTATTATCTCTTCTTGGATTATCTTTAATAATTCTCCAAATCTAACGTAATAACAATATCTTATATCTAAATTATGTTTACCTATTTTTTTATATTTACCCGAATTTTCAATAGCCCACCACATATTAAAATAATCACTATTAGTGGAATCTTTTCCAAAGAAGGATTCTCCTGATAATTTGGAATATAAAACTGCTCCTAATTTAGTAGTTGCTTTGTTTGTTATAACTGATGATTTTGCTTCTTCTAGTAATTTAAATCTACCGTTAAGTGGTATACTTTCTATTTCTTTTTTTAGATCTTTAGTAGGGGATACATTGATTTTCATAGATTCAACTATGTCTCCTAAACTGGTCAACTTTACTGATATTTTATAGGAACCATCGGGTTGAAATTGCCAATTAAAGTTTACTACCCTCCCAAAAAAACCATCGTAGTTTCCTTTGTATTTTGATTGGAAACTTTTTATTGATTCAAGCATACCGTCTGAATTGGAGTTACTAAAGAATCCACTTTCAGTTAAAGTAAGACCAACATTTTTTACTTTATTATTATCTTCCCAATCTATATACCTATCCCATCCCCATTCTAATAACATACTAAATCCTAATCTTAAATATAGGGTTTCTATTATTTCAAATTGGGTTCTGTTAAAAGCAGTTATTTCAACTGTTGCGGTTCTAATAGAACCTCTATTTTTGGTATCTACTTGAATTGAATTGATACCAGGCATTGGTTGGATTCCAAATTGGTTACCACCTAAACCATAAACTGAGTTGTTGTATGATGAGTTATTATAAGATATTCCTTGTCTTTGTTTTAATTCTCCATCAAGAGAAGACATACCATTAAATAATATTGCCTTTTTTGCTAGAATATTACCCCCAAAACTTGAAGGGGTTAAACCTAATGGAACTCTTAAATCTTCATTAGATATAGAAACAGAAGATGCCATTTTAATCCAGGCATTTCTGTTATTTAAATAATTTATTTCTTCAATAGAACGTGAAGAACCTTCATTAAACCCCTTACCATATAATTTTTGGCGAGCTTCAACTTCTTTTTTTACAAATAATTCTGTTGGTTCTCCAATTAAATTTCCTGTCATAATTTATAACGAATTAATACTCCTATACCTAGCTATAATGTCTCCTACTTGTGTTGGGATTCTAATTTGGGTTCCGGGGGTAATATATAATGAATTTTGTTCTAGTTGGGGGTTTGATATTGAAATAATCCACCATAAAGAAGAATCCTCATAATATTGTTGGGCTAAAATATCAAATCTATCCCCTTCAGTAGTAATAACATATTGGTCTTCAAATTTTAAAGGGATATCGGGGTATTTAGGAGTATATCCTAAACCTTTTATGTCTCGTAATTCATCATATCTACCCATAACTTAAAAATTGTTGGTATTTATTAATTCTAAATTAGGCACATCAAAATTACCAAAAGTACCCCCTACTGGTTTTATGGTGTTAACCGGTTCTACTCGTCTTTGATCAATTATAGGAATATAATTTCTATTCCCATCAGTTATGCCCCCTTCAGTTGTACCATAATTATCAGCTAAAACTCTATCATTTGCTGAATATTTATGTTCTCCTCCGTTAGATAACATAATATATCTTTCTCTACCATACCCTGATACAAAATCTGCTTCAGCACCTTCAAATGACTGTTCCGCATAGTTATTTTTCTGAATTTTTGGTAAAAATCCTTGTATAGGGGTAAATTTAAATCCTGTTACTTTTATCATATGAGGCATTTCCTTTACACTACTATCAGATAATATTGTATCTGATGATGATTCCCCACTATCTGGGATTGCTATTTCCCATGGGCTTTCACTAGGTACATCATACGTAATCCCCTCTATAAATCCAACCTGTTCAAAAAACCAACCACCTAGAGTTAAAGAAATTAAATTACCTCTCATATACCCATTATCTGAATAGTCAGGGGCTATAGTTGATGCTAAATAGTTTAATTTTTGATACATTGGGATTAACTCGTCTTTAGATTGTGCTACCACAGTCCAAGATAAATTAACAGATCTATTAAAACCACCACCATATCTGTATAGTTTCTCTCCTCTTCCTACAAAATCTGTACTATTCCAATTAGAAGAATATGAATCACTCATTGAATCAATAAAGGCTCTAAAATGTATATAAGTTTTTTTAGTAGGGTTTTTATTATCAAGTACACCAATTCTAAATTTAACTAAATCATTTTTAATGCTATCTTGAATAACACCTTCTGTTGAAGAGTATAGAGGTAAAGCATTAATTTTATCTAGAGGGCCTAATTTTTTATCATTTTCATCCCTTTTACCTATTACATAGCTTGATTTATTACCTTTCTTACCAGGGTTTCCTAAGTTAACTCTACTTTCAATATTTTCTCTTCCATAATCTAATGTTTTAGATAAATTTGAATATTGAGAATTTGGTGGGGTTAAAGTAGTTCTAAAATCCTTACCTATTTTTGGGGATGACTTACTAGAAACTTGTGCAGCAATTTCATCCGCCCCCATTGTTGCAACATTTTGATCAATAAAGGGTTGAGATTTTTTAAGTAAATTAAAAGCATCTCTAGTATCTGAGTATCTTTTTATTTTTGTTTTACCAAATGTTCCTAGAATAGATCCAGGACCTCCTGAATACTCAAATAAGAAAGGTTCGGAAGATACAAGTGAAGTAACATTATCAACTTTACCTTCTTTTAAATTAATTAGTCTATTAGTTTCATTACTAATTACTTTACTATTTAAATCTCTAAATACTCCTTTTCCATTACCACTAGTTATAAAAGCAAAATTAGAATATTGAGGTTGAACTAAAATACCTGTTTTACTTGTTAACCCAGTTGGGTCAATTCCTTGTTTATTTAAGTGTACTCCTAGTGCATTAACTCCAGATTGAGCTATAGTAGAAGTAGGTAAATAAATACCGTTATTAAAAGCTTGTGGACTAGCTTGAGTTTTAACATTTGATCTAGAAAGGAGTTGTTGTTTAGCAGTAAATAATAACCCATTTGGTGATTTAAAATCAAAAAACATTTGAGATAATCTTGATACATCTCTAACAGAATTTCTTAAGGCTAAAGTCCCTCCCCTTAACAAAAAGTCGGGGCCTCCTGTTACATCAGTATCACTAAGACTATCTGGAATAGGTCTTGTTTTATAAGGTTGGTTACTACTACCTCCTCCTATCCTATCTTTACCAAATCTTAGTGATTTAAGATCTGTTCTTAAATCTACTAATCCCATAGTTTATTATTGTGGTAAGTTATCTAAATATTTAGATGGGGTTTGCCCATTTAAATCTAAATTTGAAGGTTGTGGTTTACCACTTAAAGAAGGGCTACCATTAATAGAGTACGTATCATGTAATTTAGATTCTGCAAAATCTGGGGATGATGGAGTAGCTCCATTTCCTACTGATAAAGGAGTACCTTTTTGAGTTAATTTGTTTAAAATGCTCATAATTAATTATTTTGTTATAAATATTAGATTAAGGTGAAATTTCATATGTGTTCATAGATATAGCGGTTCCCATTTTTTCTGCATCTAATGATACTGTACCCTGTGTACCTGCTATTTTATTTAATAAAGCATTAGTTTGTGCTTGAAGTTGTTCTAACTTAGCAATAGAAATATTTCCTCCACCTTGTGTTGCTGTCTTCATAGCGGCAGATGCTCCTGGGGCTGCTACAATGTCATCATTTGGTGAAAGTTCAAATAATCCTCCTTCTTTAGTAGATATTTGTGTTTTCCCATCAGCGGGTGAGTCAATATCCCCTGCTTTGTTCATAGCTCCGTAAGCTACAGCCCCAATACCTACTGCGGCTGCTGCACCTAGTGCTGCTTTAAATGGGTTAGCAATAGCCCATAATACTGCTTGAGCTGCCATTTGGGCTAATTTGCTTTTACCAAACATTAATTCTTTTTTATCTAATGCCAGACCTGCTAATTTTCCTGCTTTATTAGCCGCTAATAAACCGTTATATACTTGATAGCCTAATATTATACCTCCTACTAATTCAACGTTTTGGGCCATTTTTTCAGCTATGAACGATACAGCATTCATAACAGGCATTAATGATTTGCCCATTTCTATAAAAGCTGTGTTCATCTTTTCAGCCGCTAAAGCTTGTTTTTCTTGTTCTGCAGCTTGATCAAAAAGTTGTTGAAGTTTACCTTCTTCTTGCATTTTCATTGCTTCTTCTAATCCAAACTTTTCAATAGCACTGTCTAACTTCTTTTGTTCTTCTTCTGCTTGTTCTCCTGTTAAATTTTTTAATTGTTCTTGAGTAAATAAAGTTTGTGCTAATTCTTCTCTAGACATACCCACAGCGCCTGCTAATGCCTCTTGCTGTAATCGATTCATTTTAGCAAAATCTGCAGCACTTCCTGCTTGTTCTGATATTTCTGATGCTACTGTAGCTAGATCATTATTTAAAGCTGCTTGTCTTGCTTTTTCTAAATTAATATTTTTACCAAGCATTAATTCTGCTTCTAATTCTTTTTCAATAGAAGATTCAAAATCAAGTAAACTATTTGCTATACCCTCTACTTTAGACATTTCCATACCTAAAGCTTTTGCTGTGGCAACTGCGTTTGCTATGGCTTTTGGATTTTTACCTAATGATAAAGTTGTAGCTGCTGATACCTTTGAAATATCAGCCATTAATTTCTTTTCATTTAATAGTACTCCCCTTTTTAAGGATGCGGATTTAGCTTGGGCTAAAAATTCACCCGTCATCTTTTCCATATCTTTACCAGTAGCAAAAGATAATTTACCTATGCCCATCATTTCTTCTTGGGTCATTCCTGCTATTTTTTCCATTTTAGAAAAAGTAGCTAGGGTTTTAGCACTTATATTAGTAGAAGTTCCTAATTCTTGATTAATAGCTTTTAGGGCATGTTTTTGCCCTTCATAAGTAACCCCAAGTTCATCTGAAGTTCTAGAATTTTTTAACATTTCTGCAGATAATTTACCTGCTTCTTTAGTACTTATATTTAAACCTTTAGCTATTTCTCCTGCAGATTTATCTGCTTTCATCATCCCTTGAAATACTTTCCCAAGGATAGCTAGAGGTCCAAAAGAACTCATTAATTGGTCAGCACCAGCTTTTAATCCTTTTAAACCAGCTTTAAATTTATCTAATCCTGTTAAAGAGCTAGCTATACCATCTTCATTAATTGTAACCATTGAAGCAGCAGCTTCTTTAGAGGCTTCAGCCGCTTTATCAAAACCTTTAGATAAACCTTTAATTCCTGGAATAGCTCCTGCTATATCAGATAAAAACCCAAATGCTTTAGATGAAGGTAAATCAGCTATTTGATTAGAAGCTTCAGCCATAGAAGCTAATGATTCTTCACCTGCTTCTAAATTTAATTTTTGTTCAAGGAGATCCCCAGCAGTTTTTTCACTAGCTTGTGCTTGGGCCTCCATAGCATGAAGTTGCTTAACAGATAGGGTTTCTATGTTAGCTTCAGCATCTTCTCTAATTTTTCGAGCTTTACTTAAAAGATTACGAGCATTTAAATCTAATTTATTTTGGGAAGCCTTACTTTTGGCTAAAGTATCATTTAATTTTTTAGAATCTATTAAGGCCTTAACTCCTTGTTTTGCAAAGTCTACTTGTAATTCAGAAGCTTGATTAATTTCATTTAAAGCCTTTCTTATAGATTTTTTGGCATCTAATTGTCCTTTAAGACCTGTTAATCCTTCACGAATAACATCATTAATATCTCGATTTAAATCAAGGTTTAACCTTTGGACCTGGGTTAAGTCCTCTACTGCTTTTACTTGCTTATTAATTTCTTCAGATTCTGCCATCTAAGGAGTATTTTATTATAAATATTAAAAAGAGCAACTATTTGTAGCTGCTCTTTCCTTTATATTGTTTAGATGTTTTAGCAAATTCAGGGACATTTACTTTACCTTCAGAATTAATTAATGTTTTTTTATCTTGTTCTTCAGGTGGTTTATTAACATTTTTGTAATACTTTTGTATTTCTGAGAAGGTATACTTTCTTAGCCATAAGGGCATATTATAAATTGTATTGAAATCGTACCCACCATTTCCATGGAAAATTATTTGATGGATATGGTTAAATAAATTTAAACGATACTGTTGGGCAGTATTAAGCGTCAGGCCAAAAAAAGTTAAGCCCAAGAGGCACTTCTACCTCCTCTCCATTGTCCAAAATAATAGACATATCTACATCAGGTTGTACTGATTTTAAATGTTCACGGAATGCTCTAGAGTCTCTAGCTAACATATAGTTATCTACAAATTCTCTAATATCTTTACTTTCAGATTCACCATTAACTGAGAGAATAATATGTTTTAATCTAGTAGTTAATTCAGGAATATTATCTTTTTGAATTTTTCTTAGACCTTTTAATTCAGCTTCTATTTTAGCTTCTCCATGTCCGTCTAAAACTTTAAAAGTAATTAAGGTATTACTATGTGGCAAAGTATATGAAAATTCATTTTTACCATCCACTATATATGATTCATCGAAAGGTTTATTATCTAACTCAGTTAAGTCAATATCTACTCTTTCCCCCTTATATGTAAAACTGTAAGTTTTACCATATCCTAAGATACGGGTTGCTATTAAAATTGCATTTTTATCACCAATAAGAAGATCTTTTAGTTTAATATCTTTATTAATAATAACAGATTCTAATAATTTATCTAATACAATTCCTTTTTGGATGTAAGATTGGTTAGATAAAATATCTTCTTCTTTAGCAGTCATATATTTAATTTCTATTTTACCGCTTTTGAGAGGATGTCCTTCGGGATATAATAATCCTTTAGAGGGTAATTCTACTTCTTCTGTTGGGAATTTAAATTCGGCCATAATCTTTATTTAATTAAAACGTTTTTATCGTTGATACATATTAATATAAAAAAAAAGCTTGGCAAAGCCAAGCAATTTTTCAAATTAGGGGTGGGTAAAATTTTTAGAAATTTAATACACAATAATCTGGTTGTACTTGCATAGTAATATTTTGAGCAGCTGACTCATTATCATAGCTATATTCACCAAAATTCGCACTAGTAATTAATGCACCTTTGATAATCCATTCCGATACTATATCACCAACAGGACCCAATACATTAAATGTTAAATCTTTTTTATAAAAATCAGAGTAACCATCTCTACCAGTTACTGATTCATGGTGTAAACGAATCCATTCCATT
>ENA-ORDA01003402-ORDA01003402.1-marine-metagenome-genome-assembly--contig:-NODE-3402-length-11125-cov-4.216510_pt1 | contig 11125 bp, 7 predicted proteins | sample MGYA00237778_ERZ508506 | MGnify/ENA primary metagenome ERZ508506 (study PRJEB26177, sample SAMN06267891) | marine metagenome | isolation source: Monterey Bay, California, USA | place: Pacific...
GGAGAGCCAAATAGAGAAAAAGTAGCAACTGTTTCTTGGGATCAGGTTAAAAAAATTGCAGAAGATAAAATGGTAGATCTTAACGCTTTCACTGTGGATTCTGCAATGAAAATGGTAGCAGGTACTGCAAGATCTATGGGAATTAAAGTAAATGGAGGTACACCACCAGCTAAATAATTATGGGAAAACTAACTAAGAATAGAAAAATTTCAATCGAAAAGGTAGACTCAGATAAGTCTTACAGCCTAGAAGAGGCTTCATCTCTTGTAAAAGAAATTACAACAACAAAGTTTGACTCATCTGTGGATTTGGCCATAAGATTAGGTGTAGATCCTAAAAAAGCTAATGAAATGGTTAGAGGAGTTGTATCTCTACCTCATGGTACAGGTAAGACATTAAAACTACTTGCTTTGGTTACTCCTGATAAAGAAGAAGAAGCAAAAAAAGCAGGTGCAGATTTAGTTGGTCTAGATGAGTATATTGAGAAAATTAAAAAAGGTTGGGTTGATGTAGATGTAATAGTAACTATGCCTAGTGTTATGGGTAAATTAGGTCCTTTAGGTAAGGTTTTAGGTCCAAGAGGTTTAATGCCAAATCCAAAAACAGGAACTGTTACTATGGATATAGCAAAAGCTGTTACTGAAATTAAAGGTGGAAAAATTGACTTTAAAGTTGATAAAACAGGAATAATTCATGCTTCAGTTGGTAAAGTATCTTTTACTGCTGATAAGATTAAGGATAATGCTAATGAGCTTATTAATACAATTGTAAAACTTAAGCCATCAGGAGCAAAAGGTATATATATAAAAAGTATTTCAATGTCAAGCACAATGAGCCCTGGCATTGCAATTGAATCAAAATTTGAATAATACTCAAGATGAATAAAGAAGAAAAAGTTCAAGCTGTAGAAGAGCTGAAAGGTCAACTTGCCGATTATAAGTCAATATACTTGACTGATATTGCAGGTCTTAATGCTGTTGAAACAAGTAAACTTAGAAGAGAATGTTTTAACTCTAACGTTAAACTTTCAGTTGTAAAGAATACATTTCTTGAAAGAGCAATGTCTGAATCAGATAGTGATTTTGGTGAACTAAAAGATTTATTAAAAGGTAACACTACTATAATGTTATCATCTATTGGTAATAGTCCAGCTAAGGTTATTAAAAAGTTCAGAAAAGATGGTGATAAACCGATTTTAAAAGGTGCATTTGTTGACGAGGCTATCTACATAGGCGATGAGCATATTGAAGCATTATTCAACTTAAAATCCAAAGAAGAAGTTATTGGTGAAATTATTTCTCTTCTTCAATCACCAACTAAAAATGTTATTTCTGCACTTAAGTCAAGTTCAGCAACAATCGCTGGTCTAGTTAAAACATTAAGTGAAAAACCTGCAGAAGAAGCAAAAGCTGAGGAGCCAGTTGCAGAAGAAGCAAAAGCTGAGGAGCCAGTTGCAGAAGAAGCAAAAGCTGAAGAAAATGATAAACCAGAGGAGCAAACCTCTGAGGATGAATCTAAAGATGAATCTAAATAAAAAGTTAAGTAAATAATAATAATTAATAATTAAAAACTCTAATAATGGCAGATCTAAAAAAAGTCGCAGAACAGTTAGTTGGTTTAACAGTTAAAGAAGTTAACGAACTTGCTGATATTCTTAAAGATGAATATGGTATCGAACCTGCAGCAGCAGCAGCAGTAGCGGTAGCAGCAGGTCCTGGTGCTGGTGGAGGAGACGCAGCTGAAGCAAAATCAGAATTTGATGTTGTTTTAAAATCAGCTGGTGGCTCAAAACTTGCAGTGGTTAAATTGGTCAAGGAGTTAACTGGATTAGGGCTTAAAGAAGCTAAAGATCTAGTTGATAACGCTCCAAGTTCAATTAAAGAAGCAGTATCAAAAGACGATGCTGAAGGACTAAAGAAATCACTTGAAGAAGCTGGAGCTGAGGTTGAACTTAAGTAAGTTTAAATAACTTCGTTTTTTAGGCTTTTAGAATTATATCTAAAGGCCTATGCTTGTTTGAATTAAACTCTAAAATATGACTAATAACAAATTGAGAACAAATTTTTCTAATACTAAAACTGCAAACGTTGAAACTGATTTTTTAGATATTCAAATCAAATCATTTCAAGATTTCTTCCAACTCGAAACTAAGTCAGATGAGAGAGTTGAAGAAGGTTTGTTTAACACCTTTAAAGAAAACTTTCCTATAACTGATGCTAGGAATCAGTTTGTTTTAGAATTTATAGACTATTTCGTTGATCCACCAAGGTACTCAATGCACGAGTGTATCCAACGTGGTCTTAGTTTTTCTGTACCTCTTAAAGCAAGATTAAAACTTTACTGTACTGATGCAGAACATGAAGACTTCGAAACAATTGTTCAGGATGTTTTTTTAGGGTCTATTCCCTATATGACTCCAAGTGGTACTTTTATAATCAATGGGGCAGAAAGAGTAGTTGTTTCTCAACTTCATAGATCTCCTGGAGTATTTTTTGGTCAATCATTTCATGCTAATGGAACAAAGCTTTACTCAGCAAGAGTAATTCCTTTTAAAGGTTCATGGATTGAATTTGCTACTGATATAAACAATGTAATGTATGCATATATTGACAGAAAGAAAAAATTGCCAGTTACAACTCTATTTAGAGCAATTGGATATCAAGGTGATAAAGAAATTCTTGAAATTTTTGATTTAGCTGAAGAAATTAAGGTTACAAAAGCTGGACTTAAGAAAGCTCTAAACAGAAAGTTAGCTGCAAGAGTTCTAAGAACATGGCATGAAGACTTTGTAGACGAAGACACTGGTGAGGTTATCTCAATTGAAAGAAATGAAATTATAATTGATAGAGATACAGTTATTGAAAAAGATCATATTGAACAAATTCTTGATGCTGACGTTAAAACAATTTTAATTCACAAAGAAGACGCTCAGAACTCTGACTATGCAATCATATATAATACACTTCAGAAAGATCAGACTAATACTGAAAAAGAAGCTGTAGAGTACATCTATAGACAATTAAGAAATGCTGAACCACCAGATGAGGAAACTGCAAGAGGTATTATAGATAAATTATTCTTCTCAGATCAAAGATATAATCTTGGAGAAGTTGGTAGATATAGAATGAATAAAAAGTTAAACCTTGAGGTTGATATGGAGGAAAGGACTTTAACTAGACTCGATATAACTACTATTATCAAATATCTTATTGAATTAATTAATTCAAAAGCAGAGATTGATGATATCGATCACTTATCTAACAGAAGAGTAAGAACTGTGGGTGAACAATTGTCTTCTCAATTTGGAGTAGGTCTTGCTAGAATGGCAAGAACTATTAGAGAAAGAATGAACGTTCGTGATAATGAAGTGTTTACTCCAATTGATTTGATTAATGCTAAAACCCTTTCATCTGTTATTAATACTTTTTTTGGAACAAATCAGCTATCACAGTTTATGGATCAAACAAATCCATTAGCAGAAATTACTCATAAAAGACGTTTATCAGCTCTAGGACCAGGTGGTTTGTCAAGAGAAAGAGCAGGATTTGAGGTAAGAGATGTTCACTATACACATTACGGAAGATTATGTCCAATTGAAACACCTGAAGGTCCAAATATTGGTCTTATTTCTTCACTTTCTGTATATGCAAGAGTAAATAATCTTGGTTTTATTGAGACACCTTACAGACAAGTTAAAAATGGTAAAATTGATTTAAAAAATATAACATATTTATCTGCAGAGGAAGAAGAAAATAATCTAATTGCTCAGGCAAACATTGATTATGATAGTACTGGTAAAATTAAAGCTGAAAAAGTAATTGCTAGAGATCAAGCAGATTTCCCTGTAGTTACTCCAGATAATATAAATTATACAGATGTAGCTCCTAATCAAATAGCCTCTATATCTGCATCTTTGATTCCATTTCTTGAACACGATGATGCTAACCGTGCGTTGATGGGTTCTAATATGATGCGTCAAGCTGTTCCTCTTTTAAAACCAGAATCACCAATAGTTGGTACTGGTCTAGAGAAATCTGTTGCTTCAGATTCTAGAGTGTTAATTAACGCTGAAAGAGATGGAGTAGTTGATTATGTAGATGCAAATAAGATTGTTATAAAATATAAATTATCTAGTGAAGAGAAATTATTAAGTTTTGATGATGATACAAAAGTTTATGATCTTATTAAGTTTCAAAAAACTAATCAAGGGTCATGTATAAATTTAAAACCAATTGTAAACAAAGGAGACCAAGTCTCGAAAGGACAAGTTCTTTGTGAAGGTTATGCAACACAAAAAGGTGAATTAGCACTTGGTAGAAATCTTAAAGTAGCATTTATGCCATGGAAAGGTTACAATTTTGAAGATGCAATAGTTATTTCAGAAAAAGTAGTTAGAGAAGATATATTCACTTCTATTCATATTGATGAGTATTCATTGGATGTGAGAGACACTAAACTTGGAACAGAAGAGCTCACTGATGATATACCAAATGTTAGTGAAGAAGCAACTAGCGAGTTAGATGAAAATGGTATGATTAGAGTAGGTGCTGACGTTACTGCCGGTGATATTCTTATTGGTAAAATAACTCCAAAAGGAGAATCAGATCCAACTCCTGAAGAAAAACTACTTAGAGCGATCTTTGGAGATAAAGCCGGAGATGTTAAAGATGCTTCTCTAAAAGCTCCGCCATCTCTTAATGGAATTGTAATTGATAAAAAATTATTCGTTAGATCCCTCAAAGATAAAAGAAGAAGATCTCAAGATAAAGTTGATCTAGAATTGCTTGAAACTAGATATGAGAAAATTCTTGAAGATCATAGACTAAAGTTAGTTGAAAAGTTATCATCTGTGGTTGTTGGAAAGACTTGTCAAGGAGTTTTCAATGATCTAGGTGATGAAATATTAGTAAAAGGGAAGAAATTTTCAAATAAAATGCTTTCTAATGTTGAAGACTATACTCACCTTACAAAGGGAGTCTGGACAACATCTGATGATTTAAATTCATTAGTTTCGACACTTCTTCATAACTATAGAATTCATGAAAATGATATTCAAGGATCACTTAGAAGGGAAAAATTTACAATAAGTGTTGGTGATGAACTTCCTCCTGGTATAAAAAAACTTGCTAAGGTTTACATTGCAAAGAAAAGAAAGCTAAAAGTTGGAGACAAAATGGCTGGTAGACATGGTAACAAAGGAATTGTTGCTAGAATTGTTAGGCAAGAAGATATGCCTTTCTTAGAAGATGGAACTCCAGTTGATATTGTTCTAAATCCTTTAGGTGTTCCTTCTAGGATGAACATTGGTCAGATTTACGAAACTGTTCTTGGCTGGGCAGGTAAACAACTTGGTAGAAAATTCTCTACTCCAATTTTTGATGGAGCAACTTTAGATGAAATAAATGAGCTTACTGATGAGGCAGGTGTTCCAAGATTTGGACATACATACCTTTATGATGGAGGAACAGGAGAAAAATTTGATCAAGCTGCAACAGTTGGTGTAATTTACATGTTAAAACTAGGTCATATTGTTGATGATAAGATGCACTCTAGATCAATTGGACCTTATAGTTTAATAACTCAACAACCACTGGGTGGTAAAGCACAATTTGGTGGACAAAGATTTGGTGAAATGGAAGTTTGGGCTTTAGAAGCTTATGGAGCTTCAAGTGCATTACAAGAAATCTTAACTATAAAATCAGATGACGTAATAGGTAGAGCTAAAGCTTATGAGTCAATTGTAAAAGGTGAAAATCTCCCTGAAGCAGGCCTTCCGGAATCATTCAATGTATTAATGCATGAATTAAAGGGTCTTGGTTTAGACATTCGATTAGAAGAAAAATAAATTACATATAAAAATGGCAAAAAATAACGAATTATTGACGCAAAAGAGGTTTAATACTATTTCAATTGGTCTTTCATCTCCTGAAGTAATACTTGGTAACTCAAGAGGAGAGGTTCTCAAGCCAGAAACTATTAATTATAGAACCCATAAACCTGAAAGAGATGGTCTCTTTTGTGAAAGAATATTTGGACCCGTAAAAGATTATGAATGTGCTTGTGGTAAATACAAGAGAATTAGATATAAGGGTATTGTATGTGATAGATGTGGAGTTGAAGTAACTGAAAAAAAAGTTAGAAGAGATAGAGTAGGTCATATTAATTTGGTCGTCCCTGTTGCTCATATTTGGTATTTTAAATCATTGCCAAATAAGATTGGATATCTTCTAGGTTTACCATCTAAAAAGCTTGACATGATAATATATTATGAAAGATATGTTGTTATTCAGCCAGGTGAAGCAAAAAATGCTGAGGGTGAACCTGTTAATAAAATGGACTTTCTTACTGAGGAAGAATATCTTTCAATTATGGAAACACTTCCAGCAGATAATCAATTTTTAGATGATTCTGATGATAGAAAATTTATTGCTAAGATGGGTGCAGAATGTTTGATAGAGCTTTTATCTAGAATTGATCTTGAAGAACTTTCTTATGAATTAAGACATAAAGCAAATACTGAAACTTCAAAACAAAGAAAAACAGAGGCTCTTAAAAGACTTCAGGTAGTTGAATCATTTAAGGAAGGTAATGAAAGAAAAGAAAATCTTCCTGAGTGGATGGTAGTAAAAGTTATTCCTGTTATCCCCCCAGAGTTAAGACCACTTGTGCCATTAGATGGAGGTAGATTTGCAACTTCAGATCTTAATGATTTATATAGAAGGGTTATAATAAGAAACAATAGACTAAAAAGATTAGTTGAAATAAAAGCACCAGAAGTTATTTTAAGAAATGAAAAAAGGATGCTTCAGGAATCTGTTGATTCATTATTTGATAATACAAGAAAATCATCAGCTGTTAAAACAGAATCTAATAGACCTCTGAAATCATTATCAGATTCTCTTAAGGGTAAGCAAGGGCGTTTCAGACAAAATCTTCTTGGAAAAAGAGTGGATTATTCCGCTAGATCAGTTATTGTGGTAGGTCCAGAATTAAAGTTATATGAGTGTGGATTGCCAAAAGATATGGCAGCAGAGTTATATAAGCCTTTCATTATTAGAAAACTTATTGAGAGAGGTATTGTAAAAACTGTTAAGTCTGCTAAAAAAATTATTGATAGAAGAGAACCAGTTGTATGGGATATTTTAGAAAATGTTTTAAAAGGACATCCTGTGATGCTAAATAGAGCTCCAACTCTTCACAGACTTGGTATTCAGGCATTTCAACCAAAACTTATTGAAGGAAAAGCTATCCAACTTCACCCATTAACATGTACTGCGTTTAATGCTGACTTTGATGGTGATCAAATGGCAGTTCACCTTCCTTTAGGTCCTGAGGCAATTCTTGAAGCTCAATTATTAATGTTGGGATCCCATATTATTTTGAATCCTGCAAATGGATCACCTATTACTGTTCCATCTCAAGATATGGTTCTAGGTTTATATTATATGACTAAGTCTAGAAAATCTTCTGAATCTATTAAATTAAAAGGAGAAGGATTAACTTTCTATTCTCCCGAAGAGGTAAATATGGCTTATAATGAGAAGATAGTTGACTTAAATGCCATTATAAAGTGTAGAATTAAAACAACTGAATCAGATGATTCATACGAGATAGTTGAAACAACCCCTGGAAGAGTCTTTTTTAATGAAGTAGTTCCAGAAAAGGCAGGTTTCTTTAATGAAGTTCTTACTAAAAAGAATTTAAGAGAAATTATTGGGCAAATACTTCACGTAACTAGTGTTCCTGAAACTGCCGAATTCCTTGATGAAATTAAAGATCTTGGTTATTCTTTTGCCTTTAAAGGTGGTCTTTCTTTTAGTTTAGGAGATATAATTATTCCTGAACAAAAGCAACATCTTATTAATGATGCTAACAATCAGGTAGATGGTATTATTGGTAATTATAACATGGGTCTAATAACTAATAATGAAAGATATAATCAGGTAATTGATGTTTGGACCTCTGCAAATGCTACTTTAACTGAGTTAGCAATGAAGCAAATTAGTGAGGATCAGCAAGGTTTTAATTCTGTATATATGATGCTTGATTCTGGAGCTAGAGGTTCAAAAGAGCAGATTAGACAGTTAACTGGAATGAGAGGACTTATGGCTAAACCAAAAAAATCAAACGTTGGTGGAGGTGAAATTATTGAAAACCCTATCTTATCTAACTTTAAAGAAGGACTATCAATTTTAGAGTATTTTATTTCAACTCACGGTGCAAGAAAAGGTTTAGCAGATACTGCTCTTAAAACAGCAGATGCTGGATATTTAACAAGAAGACTAGTAGACGTTTCTCAAGATGTAATTGTTAATGAATTTGACTGTGGTACTCTTAGAGGTATCGAAGTTAAACCACTTAAAAAGAATGAAGAAGTTGTTGAAACTCTTGGTGAAAGGATTCTTGGAAGGGTAGCACTTAATGATATAATTGATCCTTCGACAAATGAAATTCTTATCGAAGGTGGAAAGCTTATTGATGAAAAAGCAACAACTAAAATTGAAAATACCCTTATTTCTTCAGTTGATGTAAGATCTGCATTAACATGTGAAACAAAAAGAGGAATTTGTGCTAGTTGTTATGGTAGAAATCTTGCCACAGGAAAACCAGTTCAAATTGGTGAAGCTGTAGGTGTTGTAGCTGCTCAATCAATTGGTGAGCCTGGAACTCAGTTGACACTTAGAACTTTCCATGTTGGAGGTGTAGCTGGTAATATTTCAGAAGAAAACTCATTAATAAGTAGATTTGATGGTCTTGCAGAAATTGAAGATCTTAAGGTTGTTAAAGCAAAAGATAACGAAGGAAAATCTTCAAATATTGTAATTTCAAGAACATCTGAAATTAAGATTTTAGATTCTAAAACCAAAAATGTTTTAAGTACAAAAAATATTCCTTATGGATCATATTTGAATATCAAGAATGGTCAGAAATTATCTAAAGGCGATATAATTTGTCAATGGGATCCTTTTAATGGTGTAATTGTTTCTGAATTTTCCGGAAAAATTGTTTATGAAAACATTGAAGTTGGTAAAACATTTCAAGTTGAAATAGATGAGCAAACTGGATTTAAAGAAAAAGTTATTACTGATTCTAGAGATAAGAAACTTATACCAACACTTCTTATTCAAGATAAAAAAGGTATTACATTAAGATCATACAATTTACCTGTTGGTGCTCATATAATGGTTGATGAAAATGAATCTATAGAAAAAGGAAAAATCCTTGTTAAAATTCCTAGAAAGTCAGCAAAATCTGGTGATATTACAGGAGGTTTACCTCGTGTTACTGAATTGTTTGAAGCTAGAAACCCATCAAATCCAGCAGTAGTTTCTGAGATTGATGGAGTTGTTTCTTTTGGTAAAATTAAGAGAGGTAATAGAGAAATTATTGTTGAGTCTAAGTTCGGCGACATTAAAAAGTATCTGGTAAAACTTTCAAATCAAATTCTTGTTCAAGAAAATGACTTTATTAAAGCAGGTATGCCACTTTCTGATGGTTCAATTACTCCTAACGATATTTTAAACATTAAGGGTCCATCTGCTGTTCAACAATATCTTGTCAATGAAGTTCAAGAAGTATATAGACTTCAGGGTGTAAAAATTAATGATAAACACTTCGAAGTTGTTGTTAGACAGATGATGAGAAAGGTTAAAATAATTGATCCAGGAGATACATTATTCCTTGAAGACCAATTGACTTATAAAGATGAATTTATTTCTCAAAATGACAAGTTATACGGTATGAAAGTAATAGAAGATGCTGGTGATAGTGAAAACCTTAAAGTTGGTCAAGTTGTGTCAGCCAGAAATCTTAGAGATGAAAACTCTATTCTTAAAAGAGGAGATCTTAAGTTAGTTGATGCAAGAGACGCAAAATCTGCTACAGCCTCTACTCAGTTACAAGGTATTACTAGAGCATCTCTTCAAACTAAATCATTTATATCAGCTGCATCTTTCCAAGAAACTACTAAAGTTTTAAATGAAGCCGCGGTAAATGGTAAAAATGATATGCTTGAAGGTCTTAAAGAAAATGTTATTGTAGGTCATAGAATCCCAGCTGGTACTGGTATGAGAAAATATGATGAAATAATAGTTGGACCAAAAGATGAGTATAACAGCTTATTAATTAATAAAGAAGAAGAAGAGCTAAATTATTAATTTGACTAAATGTCAAAAGAGAAAGTGATCCTTGTTGATGAAAATGATACTCAAGTTGGTTTAATGCCTAAACTTGAGGCTCATCAAAAGGGTCTTTTACATAGAGCCTTTTCTATTTTTATTTTTAATAGTAACCATCAATTACTTCTCCAAAAGAGAGCTATCTCAAAATATCATTCTGGAGGTCTTTGGACTAATACTTGTTGTAGTCACCCTAGAGAAGGTGAAGAAACAATTAATGCAGCTAATCGAAGATTAATCGAAGAAATGGGAATAAAAACTAATCTAAGAAAGGTTTTTGATTTTATCTATAAAGCGGAGCTTGATAATGAACTAACTGAGAATGAATTTGATCATGTTTTTTATGGTATTTATAATGAAGATCCTATTATAAATACTGAAGAGGCAGATGACTTCAAGTGGATTGATATGGAAACGCTAAATAATGATATTGCTATAAACGGTCAAAATTATACAGTTTGGTTTAAAATTGCATTTGATTATTTTTATAAATATTTAAACAATGATAACAATAAGTAGAAAAGCACATTTTAATGCTGCCCATAAGTTATACAGACCTGATTGGACTGATGAAAAGAATAAAGAAATCTTTGGTAAGTGTTCAAATCAAAATTTTCATGGTCATAACTATGAATTAATTGTTAGTCTTACTGGTCAAGTTGATCCTGAAACTGGATATGTTTACGATATGGGTAAGCTAAAAAATATAATTAAGTCAGAAATTGAAGATTATCTAGATCATAAAAATTTAAATCTTGACATTGAGGAATTCTCAACTTTAAATCCATCAGCTGAAAATATTGCTATTTTAATTTATAATAGACTAATTAAGTATTTTGAGGAAAATTATAAACTTAAAATTACTTTATTTGAAACTCCTCGAAATTTTGTAGAGTACAGCGGTTAATCTTCAGTCAGATTATTTAGAACTTTTCCATACTTAGAAC
>ENA-ORDA01003406-ORDA01003406.1-marine-metagenome-genome-assembly--contig:-NODE-3406-length-11112-cov-3.241957_pt1 | contig 11112 bp, 6 predicted proteins | sample MGYA00237778_ERZ508506 | MGnify/ENA primary metagenome ERZ508506 (study PRJEB26177, sample SAMN06267891) | marine metagenome | isolation source: Monterey Bay, California, USA | place: Pacific...
AGGACTGCGGTGTTGGTCGATATGGGGTTGATCTTAAATGATATCTAACGGCAATTATGAAGAGTATAGGACGGATTGATTAGTATGCTTTGTCACAATCTGGATACCATACGTTGCATCAACGGCATTGTCCTCAGTCAAGATCGTTTTGCATTATCTCAAGAGCGTAAGGGTTCCATGCGAATTGTAAACCCGTTTTTCACCCTTTAATAAGCCTTGGTCAATGGTTAGAAGATAAGCATAAGCTCCCTGGGGAGCGATAGAACCTCTGTATGTTCCGTCCCAACCATCAATACCCTCATACACTTTCTGCCCCCATCGATTGTATACCTCAATATTTACAAGTGTCTCGTTGGATAATAGTTTTGGCCTGAAAACTTCATTTAAATTATCGTTATTGGGTGTAAATGCATTCTCTGTAAATACTTCTTCTCTGAGATGAATAATTTCTACGGTATCGCGATCAATACATCCCACGCCATTATCAACCGTTAGAACAAATTTACCGGCTTCTCCAAAGGTTAGTACTGGTTCGAAGCAATCGGTACACGATAGATCTTTGTCAGGACTCCAGTTCATAAAAGTTAACCGTGTGAGGTATCCGTCTCCTTGTAACGTATATGTGCCACCATCTCTATCAACGGCATCTTCTCCAGCATACGCAAATGGTTGTTCTACTCCGAGAGATAGGTAATAATCTTGATTGGGATTTTGCGAGGCTTCCATTTCTGTTGTAGATAGCTCTTTAGAATTGGTTAATTTTTCCCATTCTGAACTTTTCCAAAAGGCCAATTTGGTATATTCATCCTCATCGCTAGTCAGTTTAATGGTATAGTCTAATGCTGCAAATGAAGTCTTCAGATAGTAATAGTATTCATCGTGTATCCTACATATACTGTCATTCAGTTCAAATTCGTCAAAACCATCTATGGTCGGGTTATTACCATAGAGAGCAAATTCATAAAGACCCCTGTTGGGTGCTTTGAGGGTAAATGGTCTGTAATCATCCTCATCTATTGAGTATCCCAATGGTATTTCTATATCTACAGTGCTCGTAATATCCATATTGGCTATTACCTTACCGGGGAAGTCAGTAGAAATATAGCCCGTGTCTCTAGTTACGTTGATGGATGCTTTGGCTAGCGTTAATGTATTGGTAAGTAGGGCCAATTCACTGTTTGTGAGAATCAATGAGTCCTTTACTTCCATGGAAATTTGAGCGGTCTTTGTTTCTCCGATTTGCCCTTGTAGTATCAAGTCATAAAAAGAGCTTAGGACCGATCCCCCAATAGTTTGATCTGTTCCATTAAAAATAATGCTGCCATCACCAGAAGAATAGCCCCCATTATTTGTCCAGTTTTGGTCTAATGATACCGTATTTGTAGCATTACTTGCACATACAAATGAATCGTTATTTGTGATGCTACCCAATACCGTAAGCGCACCAGAGTGATCCAAGCGACCGTTGTTGACTAAATCTATTTGATTAAGAAATACCAATGCTTGTCCTTGGGTAGAAAGTATACCTCCGTTGCTAATAATAACTTGGCTGTACCCCAGTTGGGTAAGGAACAATGTGATAATCGATATAGCGCTTATACGAATCATGTGTTTGTACTATACGTTGTTATTTTTTTTCTAAAATTAGTAATCGCTCGTCAAGTGATTTTTGAGCGTTTTTAACATCCCTAATCGTAGTATTTTGTTGCTCAATCTTATTTTCAAGTGAGGTGATAATTGTTTGTTGTTCTCTCACTGCTTGAATCAACAGCGCAGATAATTTACCGTAATCTACTGTCTTGTATCCATCAGAACCTGTTTTTACTGCTTCAGGCATCACCAACTCAATTTCTTGTGCAATAACACCTACTTGTCTTGACGAATCAGATTTGTTCTTCCAATTATAGGTGTAACCGTGTATTTGGTCTAATTTGTCTAGTGCGTTTGTTATGAGTTCAATTTTATTCTTCAATCTTCTATCAGAAAATGTTGCCCAAGAATTTGCTCTTGCAAAAGATGCATCTCCTTTGTTCCCTACTTGAAATTTAGCACCTGGATTGGTTGTTCCTATACCAAAATTTCCATTATCGAGCATTCTTGCTCTTTCAGCTTTGCTGCCTGATGCTCCACCTGTTTCAAAAATTATATACCCTCCATTTCTTTGCCCAGGATTTGAAGTCAGGTCATTGTGCCCAGATCTCAAATAAACATTTCCACCACCTAGGCCTTGGTCAATGTTATATCCACTGCCACCTTGTAAAATTACATGTCCGCCATTCACTGCAAAGTTTCCATTGTTGTTATGATTTGAAGCTCTTAGGGTAAGACTATAGCCACCTCTACCCAACGGTGAGACTTGAGTATGTATAGATCTGTTTCCACCACTCAGTTCTATATTCCCTTGTACATCCAATTTCTCATCAGGTGCGGTTGTACCTATACCAATGTTCCCATTCGCACCAAGTGTTCTTAGGCGTTCAGTATTATCTGTTCGTATAACAAAGTCTTGGTTATCTGTCGTTCCTATAAATTGATTTGAAGGGCTAGTTCCAGCATTCCCGTCTGTATTCCAAAATTCATCTTCGGATAGTTTAATGAACCCTCTGCGGTCCATAAAAATTGTATCATTAGAAGTGGATAAGCTTTGCAACTCATTGGTTGCAGATGAATCTTTGTTATAGCCCCCAAGGTCTATTTTGTTTCTATCAGAAATAGACAATGTATCGTTACTAAAACTCAAAAGTTGAGATAATGTATCTAAATCTAAGGTAAAAGATGCTCCTGCATCCGTTAACGTGATCTGTTTTGTTGTTTGGTCAAATGCGGCTATTTGAAGCAGCTCGTTGGATGCAGATGAGTCTTTGTTATAGCTCCCGAGGTCTATTTTGTTTCTATCAGAAATAGACAATGTATCGTTACTAAAACTCAGTCGTTGAGACAATGTATCTAAATCTAAGGTGAAAGTTGCTCCTGCATCCGTTAACGTGATCTGTTTTGTTGTTTGGTCAAACGCGGTTGTTTGAATCAGCTCATTGGTTGCAGATGAGTCCTTGTTGTAGATTCCAAGGTCTATTCCGTTTTTGTCAGAAATGTACAATGTATCGTTACTAAAACTTAGTCGTTGAGACAATATATTCAAATCTAGGGTGTAAGTTGCCCCTGCATCCGTTAGGGTAATCTGTTTTGTGATATCGTCAAATGCGGCAATTTGAAGAAGTTCATTGGTGTTGGAGAAATCATCCATCACCTGCCATATAGATAGAGCGGCATTCCAATAGAAGAATTTATTCTCGTCAGTATCAAAGACCAAAAGTCCACTAGAGTTTGCCGGTATCGTAGCTCGTTCAACAGAAGTAACTCGCGGTGCCAAAAAGCCTTTATCGTTGGAAAATAATTCCAGAATAGCATCTGTAGAAGGAGTCAGTGTACCAATCCCTACGTTATTTTGTGCCTGTATGGTTTGGAGAGGCCCGAGAAGTAGTACAATGAACGAACAGAAAAGTATAACGTTTTTTAACATATCGATAGATTTTATTATTAGCTTGAGTGTGCAAAAAGGCACAAATTGACTTTATGTCATAAAAGTGTCAAAAGTAATGATTCTTATATAATTAGTGACACTCTATACTTCTTTATAAAATGGAATCATACGTTAAAGGACCCAGATTATTTGGAACGAATACTTTGTCACGATACAGATCGTAAATTACTAAAGTGCAATACTGAAGAATTAATTAAACGTATGCATTGATCAAGGTTAAGGGATGTAGATTATATTTAGGGACACTCTTTTTCTAATTTGACTTAATCCTTCCAATGTGCTTCTCTTTTGGTTTTATTGAATATGACCAAAAACAGTGAATATGAGCTGTTGGTAAATCCACAGTACCATCATTTTCTGCCCTATCCAAACCCGTTTCTTTATGTTTTGCTCTTCCCATCAAGATAACATCCGAAAGCATATTGCGACCAACGAATGGCTTGAATAATTAAAAGAAGGCGAGGATTTTAGGTTGCTTAATGGATGTAAGGGAAAAAGGTGGGGTTAACGAATAATCGATACGGTAAAGAATTCGAATCCTGTTGTTTTTTCTACCCTTACTATGTACGTTCCTCCTGCCAGTGAAGAGACATCTACAGCCATTTCTTGATGTGGCTTATCATACACTTTTCTACCGAAAATGTCAGAGATGCTAACGTGTGAAATTGCACTATCCGAAATTATGGTCAATTGATTAGTAGCTGGGTTTGGGAAGACACGTGTGTCCGTATTTTCAGAGGATAAATTGGGATAGACAGTAGTGTTATAGTTTGTATACTCTGAGTAAACATCTTTATTTTCTTCACATACCTTGATGTCTGTGACGCTAGCTGGAATTTGACCATTATTGTCTTGGTCTACAAGAATGTCGCCATCTGGGCCATAAACAATGTAAGAATTGTATTCGGCAGTTAAGGATCCCTCTGTGTAATAAAAATCAAAAACATCGCCGTAGTTTACGGGGATAGATGTGCTTTGCTCATTACCGCGGTAAAACGGAATAGAAAGGTACAATTCATTATTAATGAATACATCAAGAGTTCCTCTTCCCCATCCTTCGTCTTGTCCACTTCGGTCCAATAACGTAACGTTTAAGTTTCCGCAGTCTGTGGTTTCCGCACAAGCGATTATACCCAATGAATTTCCAGCTCTTCTGCCATTTTTTCCTGAAGATGCAATCTCTTGATTGTTTCCATCAAAAAGTATATACGACTCGCTATTCACATCAGCCCAGGGGGAGAATGAGTACAGGTTTACTAAAGCACCAGAATCCACACCAAATTTGTAAAAAGAAGAACTCCCAAAAATCAAGGTCTGTTGGCTAACTAGCTCTCCGTCTACCTCTATGTATAGCTGCGTTTCTCGCCATCCATCTCCATCTGAATCATACATTCCTACCGTCCAAATATCACAATTCCCTGACGGTTCAGGTATATCAATAGGGATGATTGCATTGATAACATGAACAACTCCATTGTAGGCTAAAATATCTTCCACAACAATTTTTACGTCGTCTACAAAAATACCGTCACTATTTACCTTCATTTCAAGGTTATTCCCACTATAATTCTGAAGAAGTTGACCATTGGTGATCTCTGCGCTCAAATTTTTGCTTTCGACAATGTGTTGGTTAATAAAATCATAAATAAGAGGTGAATTCAAAAATTCCTCGGGCGTCATCCCAATTTTCTGCGAAAAGAAATTGATTGCTTCATCAGTGGGGGCAAAGATTGTAAAGGGCCCTGGAAGTTCGTTTCCCGCAGCGGTGGATCCATTTCGATCCAACTCGGCTTGCTGAAGCAACGGTTCTTTGAAACCTGTTATCTGAATAGCAGATGCCAAAATCTGATGGTCCTCACTTTGTTCAATAATATCCCAAACAGACGCTTTTGGCAATCCTGAAGGAGCTAGTGTTTTATTGATGATATGAATAACACCATTATTTGCAGTGTAATCCGTCGAAATAATCTCGGCATCATTTACCCTGAAAACTCCGTCTACTTCAGATATGGTTAAATCTTGGCCATACAACGTAGGTAGGCTTTGACCATTTATTAAGTCGTTTGCCCTGTAAATACCGTTGGCAACATGGTACTTTAGCGCGGGTTTCAGATCATAAAATGCCAACATATCGTACTGATTGAGCTGCATGCGCTCCATTATTTCATTTACAGCTTCGTCATTTGGTAGGAATACTGTGTATGAACCAGTACCATCCAAAACGGTATCTAAATAGGCGTTGAACGCAAAAGATGAATTAAATGACTCAGGTAATTGGTTGAGCGATAACAGGTCTTTGATAGTAAATGCATCAACTGTTATTTTTCCCACCATCCCTAGCTCTGCCTGTAAACCTATGCTACAATCGTAATTGTATACACCAGGCGTGTTGAATGTGACTACACCCATACAATTCCCATTGATTTCCCCTTCTGATTCTGGCAATGAAAAGACTTCTGGATTGTTGAAAGAGTCTCCAGTCACTGTATTCTTAATTCCATTGACATTGTGGGTTCCTTCGGCATTTATAAACGCTACAGTTTCTCCAGGAGCAATGATCAATTCTGCAGGTGAGAAAGAATAGTTGGTTAAAAGTACTCTGTGGTCTGCCTCACACAAATTTTGAGCGAATATTGTGGCTGAAAATAGAACAAATACTAAAGCAAAGATTGATTTGGAAAAAGACTGTTTCATAATGTACGTGCGCTAGAGAAACAAATTATGTGTTTTTTAGTTCACATCCTTCAAAAATTAAAATCCTTCAAAATATGGAGCCAGGATTTTTTACCTATCGCTGATACTCGTTTAATGGGCTAGTAATGACAGAAATATGCACTTTTAGCTAGTGCTCTTCCCAAATTTTGTTAGGGTTCAGTATGCCGCTGGGATCAAAGGTGTTTTTTATGCCTTTCATCAACTTAAAGTGAATAGGGTCTAACACCTCATTCATAAATTTTTTTTGCACTAAGCCAATGCCATGCTCTCCGCTAATGGTGCCACCAAGAGATTTACATAACCTGAATATTTTACGAATGGCTTCTTCGAGGTGTGGCCCGTTCCAGTTCTCGTCACTCATGTTTCCTTTTAGGATATTGATATGTAGGTTCCCGTCTCCTGCATGACCGTAGCAAACACTCTCAAAGCCATAGGCATCGCCTAGTTGTTTGGTGCCGCTCACTAAGGCGGGAAGATTTGCCCGTTTTACCACGGCATCTTCTTCCTTGTAAATACTGTGAATTTTTACCATTTCACCTATACTCCGACGTATTTTCCAAAGTTGTTCCTTCTGCTCTGTCGTATCTGCAAATTGTACTTCCACCACATTATTTGCCTCTAATACTTCGTTTATCCCTTCACAATCCGTAAAGAGTTGATCCATATCATTCCCATCTACCTCTATAAGTAAGTACGCCATTATTTCATTTTCCTCGGATGACGAATTAAGGGAGAGGCCACTGTGCTTTTCAACATAGGTTACCGCATTTTTCTCCATCAGCTCAAGTGCACTTGGGCTCATTCCATTGATAAAAATCTTTGGAACCGCTTCACATGCGTCATCTATACGCTTGAATTTGGCAAGCATCAACACGTCGTGTTTGGGTAAGGGTAAAAGCTTGAATACAATTTTGGTTACTACGCCGAGGGTTCCCTCGCTACCTATCATGAGCTGTGTAAGGTTGTATCCCGTACTGTTCTTCAATGTATCTGAACCCGTCCATAGTATTTCACCCGTAGGCAAGACCACTTGTAAGTTGAGCACATAGTCCTTCGTTGTTCCATACTTGAGTGCTTTTGGGCCGCCGCTGCTGTGAGCAATATTACCGCCAAGAAAACAGCTACCCTTACTTGCCGGATCTGGCGGGTAAAACAGACCACGTTCTTTAACGGCTTGTTGAAATGTTTCATTTATAACACCACTCTCTACCGTAGCTTGAAAGTTAGCTTCGTCTATGTCTAGAATCCGATTAAATTTCTCCATGGATAAGGAGATTCCGCCGTTTACAGGGAGGCTCCCTCCACTAAGGCCTGTCCCAGCACCACGCGGTGTTACAGGGATTTTGTGCTCAGTACAAAATTTTAGGATAACGGATATTTCTTCTACTGTATTGGGTTTCATAACTATGTCCGGAAAATGGACTAAGTCTTCTGTATAATCGGATGCATAGTTTTGCAGAATTTTGGCGTCTACAAAAATGATATCCTCGGCTACGATTTTTTTGAGATTTTCTATCCAATTCATTTTAGAAATTGCGTTATTATTGAAGCAAATTTATTCGAAGAATGAGAAACATACTTTTATTACTGCTCGTTAGCTTTACACTTTTTACTTACAGCCAGCAGCGAGACATAGAACTTACCGATATATGGGCCAGTGGTACGTTCTACCCCAAGACCATTGGTGGCTTTGTAAATATGAATGATGGCAAAAGCTACTGTGTGCAAGAGCAAAATGCGGATGAGTATGATGTCATAAACCAATACGACTATATCAGTGGTAAGCTTGTAAAAGAAATCGTAAGTGCGGCTGATGTATTCCGGGGTAAAAAAATAGGATTCACTTCCTACACTTTCAATGCAGATCAAAGTATTATTCTGTTGTATTATAATTCTACATCTATCTACCGTAACAGTAGCCGTGGTGATTTTGTAGTGATTGATTTAATAGGTAATATTCAGCTTGGGAATGGGGAGCAAGTTCGCTATCCTACTATGAATCCTGCGGGTGATATGGTAGCTTACGTAAAGGGAAACAACTTATATACACTCAATTTAACGGAAGGCAAGACCAAACAAATAACCAAAGATGGTGAGTATAACACAATCATAAATGGTGCGGTAGACTGGGTGTATGAGGAGGAATTTGCCATGAGTAGAGGCTTTGAGTGGAATGCTGATGGTACTCAATTGGCATTTTACAGATTTGATGAAAGTGCTGTAAAACAGTGGCAAATGACCACCTACGGTAAATTGTACCCGGATTACTATAAATTCAAATACCCGAAAGCAGGTGAAGCCAATAGTATTGTAGATGTATACATAGCCGATGCTGCCAAAGGCAAATGCCACAAACTAGAGCTAGGTAGCGAGAATGACCAATACTTGCCACGGATCAAATGGACCAAAGATCCCAATGTGCTCTCAGTACAGCGTCTGAATAGACTACAAAACAAGTGGGAATTGTTAATGGTAACCGGTACCGCTGTAGAGCTAGCTATAGAAGAGAAGAACAAATACTACGTAGAAATTACAGACGAAGTATATTTTCTTCCCGATGGTATGCATATGATTGTTAGTAGCGAGTCTAGTGGATATAAGCACCTGTACTTTCATAAGGTGAACGGCCCGCAAATTTATCAAATAACGAAAGGCGACTGGGAAGTAACCAGTGTGTTAGGCATCGATGACGCCAACGAAACGATCTATTTCACAAGCACAGAAGTAGAGTCTACAGAGCGTCATATTTACAGCATAGATTTTCAAGGTAAGAATAAAAAGAGGTTAACAAAGGAGACGGGATGGCATACCGCACAGTTTAGTAAGGATTTTTCGCTTGTTCTCCATAGCTTTACTACTGCTACTAGTCCTCATGTGTATACCATAAAGAATAATGTGTGGGAGACCCAACGTGTTGTAGAAGACAACCAAGCATTTGTAGAGCGTAACGCAGCATTTAAGCAAGGTGAAGTAGTCTTTGATAAACTAACTGTAAATGGAACAGAACTCAACTATTGGATCATAAAGCCAGTAGGATTTGTAGATACAATAAAGTATCCAGTCTTAATGCATGTGTATGGCGGACCAGGTTCGCAGACGGTAAAAAACAGCTTTGGATATAGCAATCACTTCTGGCATCAGATGTTGGCTAATAAGCACAATATCATCATCGTATCTGTAGACAATAGAGGTACGGGAGCAAAGGGTGAGGAGTTTAAGAAAATGACGTACAAGCAGTTAGGCAAGTATGAAACTGAAGATCAGATAGGAGCAGCAAAAGAGTTGGCCAAACTATCGTATGTAGATGGTGAACGCATCGGAATATGGGGATGGAGTTATGGTGGTTATATGAGTAGTTTAGCGCTAGCCAAAGGAAACGATGTATTCAAAATGGCCATAGCTGTAGCACCCGTTAGCAATTGGAGATTTTATGATAATATTTATACCGAGCGTTATATGGCGTTGCCCAAAGACAATGCAGAAGGGTATGACAACAACTCACCTATCAATTTTGTGAAAGACATCAAAGGCAAATACTTAATAATACACGGCACAGGAGACGATAATGTACATTTTCAGAATAGCGTTATGATGGTAGATGAGTTAATCAAAAATAATATACCGTTTGACTCAGAGTATTACCCAAACAAAAATCACGGAATTTACGGAGGTTACACACGCTTACATTTGTATACCAAAATGACGAATTTTATTTTAGAAAACCTGTAAGTTCTTAGAATTCAATTATTAACTATATTTTTACCGAAATTAAATCAAATTATATGTCAAATACTGCAGTCAGTCAAAAAGAGTTATTCGGTCATCCAATCGGACTCTTTGTATTGTTTTTTACCGAAATGTGGGAACGTTTCTCTTATTACGGAATGAGAGCTATTCTAGTACTTTATTTAGTTACGGAAGTTGCCGATAAAAATCCGGGGTTAGGCTGGTCAAATGGCGATGCTCTATCCTTGTATGGTACCTATACAATGATGGTATACGTGATGTCCATACCTGGCGGTATTATAGCAGATAGACTACTTGGACAGCGAAAGTCTGTTATGCTAGGGTGTATTTTGCTCGTAGCAGGACACGGTATATTGGCAGTAGAGGAAATGTGGGCGTTCTATAGCGGCCTTGTACTTATTGTCATGGGTGTAGGTATGCTAAAACCAAACATATCTACCATGGTAGGTGGTCTTTACAAGCAAGGCGATATTAGACGAGACAAAGGGTTTACCATTTTTTACATAGGTATTAATCTTGGTGCCTTTTTATCCAGTTTAATCGTTGGTTACGTTGGTGAGGTTCATGGATGGCACTATGGCTTTGGTCTTGCAGGTATTGGTATGCTACTTGGCCTTGTTGTTTACCTCTATGGTCAGAAGTACTTGGCTCATGTGGGCAATTTTATTGGAACCTCTAAAAGTGAAGAGGAGAGAGCTGCCGCTAGTCGTCCTTTATCGAAAATAGAAAAAGATAGAATTGGCGTACTATTTATTTCATTCTTACTGGTGATTGTGTTCTGGGGAGCCTTTGAACAAGCGGGTGGATTAATGAGCATATACACTGCAGACAATACGAATAGAATGTTATTTGGCTCTGAAATTCCTGCGTCTGTGTTTCAATCGATCAATGCTATGTTTATTATCTTTTTCGGTACCTCAATCGCGTTGTATTGGGCAAATAGAAAATTGAAAGGGAAAGTTTCTAGTTCTCTGTTTAAGATGATTGTGGGTCTAATAATAATGGGTGCAGGTTTCTTCTTCATGACAGGAGCTACTATTCAGTTTGAAAATACAGGGTCATCTGCAATGTACTGGTTAGTATTAGCGTACTTATTTCACACGATAGGA
>ENA-ORDA01003407-ORDA01003407.1-marine-metagenome-genome-assembly--contig:-NODE-3407-length-11109-cov-3.728880_pt1 | contig 11109 bp, 10 predicted proteins | sample MGYA00237778_ERZ508506 | MGnify/ENA primary metagenome ERZ508506 (study PRJEB26177, sample SAMN06267891) | marine metagenome | isolation source: Monterey Bay, California, USA | place: Pacific...
TTGTTATTAATTGAATTTAATGCAAAATAAGATTCTCCAAGGATATTATAAGCACTAGCTTTGTTAACTATTAAGTTATTGTCATAAATATTCCCATATTCTATTAATGAGTATTTTTCTATGACCTCTTTTATTAAAACGATTGCTTCTTCATGAAAACCTAAATTACTTTTTAACAATGCTAATTTTGTTTTAATAAATATTCTTTTTTCATTAGACCTGTCTAATTTTTTTAAGCTTTCATTAATAAGTTGTATGTTTTGATTTAAATAATTAAAAGCTTCATTAAACTTTCTTTGATTATTTTTTATCCAAAACAAACGTGCTAATGCATTATATTTATTGTTTATGTCACATGAAGTATTGTCACCTTTTAGGTTTGATAAAACCTCAATAGCAATTTCTTCAGATTTTTTAAAGTTTCCTAATTTATAATAAGCTGAAGCAAGATTTGTTTTACCTGCATTGCTAAAACATTTATCATTTAATTTTTCAATTTTTTTTGAATAATATAAAAGACTATCTATGTTAATATTTGAATAATATGTTACTTTTTTTTGGTAAGAATTATACAAATCAATATTTTGACTAATGGAAAAAGTCCAGAATAATAAAATTATTAAATTAAGAGATGTCTTGATAGTATTAAATTTTATACAAGGATACTAAGTTTTTGATGTTTTTGCAAGAAAGATTTTTTTATCTTAGGCGAAAAATATGTATTCTAGATTCATGTTATGAACTCTTGTAATTAGATATTTTTATTATAAAATTACAAACTTTATTTTTTCATGAGAATTGGAATGGTTTTAGATGATGTTTTTCCACCCGACCCAAGGGTAGAAAACGAAGCAATTTCACTTATAAATTCTGGGCATAAGGTCTTTTTATTTTGCCTGTCTTATGGCCAACAAAAAAGACATGAGACAATCAATAACATAGAAATAAGAAGGTATAAGTCTACTAAATTTATCTATAAACTTTCTGCTCTTTCATATGACCTTTCTTTATATAGAATGATTATGACACCCAAAATAAGTCATTTTATCAAAGAAAATGCTATAGATGTGCTACATATTCACGATATAAGAATAGCCGGTGCTGTATTTTCATCCAATAAAAAGCATCAATTAAAAATAGTATTAGATCTTCATGATAATATTCCAGAGAACATGAAGTTCTACCCTCATTTGCAAAAATTTCCTGGAAAGTATATTATTTCTCCAAAAAAATGGAAAAAGAAAGAGAAGGAGTTTATAATGAAGTCTGATAAAATTATAACTGTATCTCCTAATTTTGCTAAACAGATTATAGAAATTAATAATTTACAACCGGAGAAAATGGTATTGGTGCCAAATACTGTTAGACAGTCTTTTTATAAGGAGGCTATTTATTCTGAAGAAATTAAAAAAAAGTATTTTAATAAATTTGTTGTGCTTTATCTTGGAGATACTCATTTAAGACGAGGGTTACTCACTGCTATAAGAGCTACTAAATTAGTATCTAAAAAGATAGTAAACTTTAAATTAGTTATTGTTGGAAGAAATACAACAGATCATATTTTAATTGAAGAGGTAAAAAGATTACATTTAGAATCATATGTAGATTTCGAAGGGTGGCAAGACGTCTCTCTATTTCCATCGTATATTATAGCTAGTAATGTGTGTATTTCTCCTCTCTATAGAAGCATACAGCATGATGTAGCGTATGCGAATAAGATTTTTCAATATATGAGTTTTGGTAAACCTATTTTAGTTAGTAATGCAATAGCTCAAAAAGAAATAGTTGAAAGTATTCATAGTGGGTTGGTTCATGAAGAAAAAAACGAAGAAGATTTTTATTCTAAAGTAATAGAATTGTATCAAAATAAAGAGAAAGCTGAAGAATTAGGTAATAATGGTAAAGAGTTTATAGAAAAAAAATTCTCTTGGGAAGTTACCTCACAAGCTTTAGTTAAATTATATGATGAGCTTTAAAAAGAAAGTTTTAATTATCACTTATTATTGGCCACCCGCCGGTGGCTCTGGAGTACAGCGTTGGTTGAAGTTTTCTAAATACTTAAGAGATTTTGAGATAGAGCCTGTTATTTATACGATTGACAATCCATCATATCCAATTTTAGACAAGAGTTCAGAGAGTGAAATACCAAAAGATTTAGAAATCTTAAAGCAAGCTATTTTTGAGCCAAACTCGTTACTTTCAATTTTTGGAAGTAAAAGCAAAAAAGAAAGTGCTGGTTTTTTAAACCCAAATCCAACATTTTTTGGTAGCATAATTCAATACATTAGAGCCAATTATTTTATTCCTGATGCACGAAAGTTTTGGATACAACCTTCCGTAAATTTTTTAAGCAATTATTTAGAGAAAAATCACATAGATGCTATCATTACAACAGGCCCTCCTCATAGTATGCACATAATTGGTCTAGAGCTAAAAAAGAAATTAGGAATTAAGTGGATTTCAGACTTTAGAGACCCCTGGACAGAAATTGATTATTTTCAACAGTTACCATTAACAAAAAAAGCTATCAAAAAACATCAAGATTTAGAGCAAGAAGTTTTAATAAATTCTGATATGGTTGTTGTGGTTGGTGAAACTATGAAAGACAAGTTTCTAAAATATACTAAGAGAATAGAAGTACTAACAAATGGGTTTGATACAATCGAAACATCATTAACTCAAGAGCTAGATGAAAAATTTTCAATTACCCATGTTGGATTGATGAATTCTGACAGAAACCCTACAATTTTATGGGAGGTTTTAAATGAAATTAGTAATACTAACCTTAATTTTAAAAACGATCTAAGAATTAAATTGATAGGTAAATTAGATGATGCAGTCATTCAAGATTTAAAAGTATTTGATCATAATACTATTGAGACAATACCCTATTTAGATCATAAAGATATAAGCAAGTACCAAGCGACTTCGCAGATATTATTATTAAGTATTAATGAGGTACCTAGTGCAAAAGGAATTATTACAGGGAAAATTTTTGAGTATTTACAAGCAAAACGACCTATTTTAGCTATTGGGCCTGAAGACGGTGATGCAGCTATGATACTAAAGAATACAAATGCAGGAACAATAGTAGGATTTAAAAATAAAACTGCATTAAAAGCTACTATTTTAAAATTATATAAAGATTTTAAAGAAGAGAAATTAGTTGTAAAATCTATTAACATAGAACAATATCATAGAAAAAATATAACAAGTCAATTAGCAGAAGTAATTAAAAAGGTAGTATCTTAAGTAGATAAAAATTAATAGTATTAGGTACTGTAATTATTACCAAAGTTTAGATAAATGAAAAAAATAGTTACCGTCATAGGAGCCAGACCACAGTTTGTAAAAGCGGCTGTATTAAGTAGAATTATTAAAGAATACAATTCTATAGAAGAGGTAATTATTCATACAGGGCAGCACTTTGATGCTAATATGAGTAAAATATTTTTTGAAGAGATGATGATTCCAGAGCCTACCTATAATTTAGAGATAAATAATATGAGTCATGCGGCTATGACTGGTCAGATGATGGAAAAGATTGAAAAAGTATTACAAGTTGAGCAACCAGATGCTCTTATTGTGTATGGTGATACTAATTCTACGATTGCAGGAGCGTTAGCAGCAAAAAAAATGAATATTAAAGTGGTTCATATAGAAGCCGGACTTCGCTCTTTTAATATGAAAATGCCAGAAGAAATAAATAGAATACTAACTGATAGGATTTCTGATTTATTAAGTTGTCCAACAGAAATTGCCACAGATAATCTAAAAAAAGAAGGTTTTGATAATCTGCCAATATTAATTGAGAAGCATGGTGATATAATGAAAGATGCTGTTGGTTATTACAGTCAGTTTTCAGAAAAAAAATCATCTATTATTAGTGAAGAAAAATTACAAAAAAATAAATTTGTTTTAGCGACTATTCATCGTCAAGAAAATACGGATGATGAAGAAAAGTTAAGATCAATTTTTATTGGATTAGAAGAAATTCATAAAACTCACCCTGTAGTTTTACCAATACATCCTAGAACAAAAGAGGTATTAAATACATTATCAATACTTCCAAAAATACAAATGATAGAACCTGTAGGTTATTATGATATGTTAGAATTATTAAAAAACTGTTCTATGGTGATCACAGACAGTGGAGGATTACAAAAAGAAGCCTTTTTTAATAAAAAACAATGTATTGTAGTAAGAGATGAAACAGAATGGGTAGAATTGGTAACTAACGGATTTGCAAAAGTAGTAGGCAGTAATACCAAAATGATTTTACAAACGTTTCATACCTATAAAGATTTAAAAAATGATTTTTCAATTGATTTATATGGAACTAATGTTGGGGAGAAAATCTATCAATCAATCAGTCAATTAATACATTCCTAAGTGGGCGTTATTCTAAAACAATCATCCTACAATACTATTATTATTTTAATAGCTTTTTCTATTGGAGGTATAAACACATTATTTCTTTATACTAATTTTTTAACCCCCGAAAATTATGGATTGGTAGTTTTTTTGCTATCATCTGCCAATGTTTTAATGCCTTTAACCGCTTTTGGAGTTCAATATACAATAGTGAAGTTTTTTTCATCCTATAAGACAAAAGTAGAAAGAGATAAATTTCTAAGCATGGCAATTATTTTACCCTTGTTTATTGCTATTCCTATTGGTTTTTTTGGAGTTCTTTTTTATGAAAAAATAACTCAACTTTTATCCTTAGAAAACTCCTTAATTCAAGATTATACCTATATCATCTATCTGATAGCTATTACAACAGCTTATTTTGAAGTTTTTTATTCATGGTCTAAAGTTCAATTAAAATCTATTTTTGGAAATGCCATTAAAGAATTATTTAGTAGAATAATGATTATGATTTTACTCATATTGGTATGGCTTGAGATTATTAATCAACACCAGTTTATTCTTTATCTTACGGCTTCTTATTTTTTAAGAATGTTTGTTATGCAATTTTATGCTTTTAAACTTTATATGCCTAAATTTTCTTTTCATTTTCCAGAAAATATGAAAGAGGTCATAAATTATTCTGGATTTATAATTTTAGCAGGCTCAGCAGGAGCGATTTTATTAGATATAGACAAAGTAATGTTGCCTGCAAAAGAGGCATTAGAGTATACAGCTTATTATTCTGTCGGTGTATTTATTGCATCTGTTATAGAGGCACCTGGAAGAGCTATGCTCCAGATTGTATCTCCTTTAACCTCCAAAGCAATTAATGAATCAAATGATAATGAAATAAAGTCTTTATATAAAAGATCTTCTATAAACCTACTAACTGTTTGTGGTCTATTTTTTATTCTAATAAATAGCAATCTAGATCAATTATACTTACTTATCGACAGGCCAGAGTACTCTCAGGGTATTTTAGTGGTCCTAATGATTTCCATAGCTAAATTATATAATATGTTTCTTGGTAATAATGGTGCTATTATTTCAAATTCTAAATATTATAAAATACTATTACCCTATAGTTTAGGAATGGCTTTTTCTGTTACATATTTAAATATTTATTTTATAGAGTTTTTTGGAATGAATGGAGCAGCATTGTCTACTTTGATTGTTATACTAATATTTAATACTATAAAAATTTGGTATGTTAAAAAGAAATTTAATGTAGTGCCTTTCAATAACAAAACATTGGTATCTTTCTCACTTATTATACTATATTATTTTGTTTTTCATTTTTGGGACTTTAAGTTTTTACCCGTTATTAATATACTTCTTAAAAGTAGTATTATTTCAATTTCCTATATTGTTATAATTTTTAAATTAAATCTTTCTCCGCAAATTACTTCTTTAATAAATCAAATGATTTATAAAATACAGTCTAAATAATCAGCAAACATGTGTAAAATTAAGGCAATTCCTAAAATTCTTGTTTTTTTTGGGATGAGCATAATAGTGTATACTCCAATAGCATAATATGAATGTAAGGGATGAAAGTTGATACTACATCTGCTAGCATCAAAAATTGGACTAGCTAATAAATGATCTAAATCTATGAGCATAGTTCCTACAAATAGTAAATACACTAGCTTCCATTTTTTTTTATAAAAACACAAAGAAATAACTAATGGCAATAAAAAATGAAATCCATAATGAACGATGAATTTTAAAGACATATTTTTATTGGTTAAACTATTTTTTTAATTCTCTTCTAATTCTGCTTAGCTGAACTGGTGTAATATTTAAATAAGAAGCGATATGGTTTAATGGTATAGATTTTAAAATTTGAGGTTTTTCTTTTTGTAATTTTAAATATAATTGTTTTGCATCTAAAGAAGATAACTCTCGATTTCTGTTATCCATCATAATAAATGCAGTTTCAAGAAATGAATTATATAAATTTGATATTTCTAAATTAGTAGTAGCTAACTTTTTAAATTTTCTAAAATCGCCTTTTAAAACAATACAATCTGTTAAAGCCTCGTGAATCATCGTTGATGGTTTGTTTAAAATTAATGAAGCTAAGGAACCAAATGCTTCAGGATAACTAAATAAAAAACGAGTATGGGGTTTTCCTTTTTTATCTATATAATAAGATCTTGTAATACCTTTTTTTATGAAAAACATATCATCAGATTTTTCATCCATAACCACAAATTTTTCACCTTTTTTATACTCAACCTCCTCTAATATGTTGGCTAGTATCTTTCTTGATGATTTTGTATGGAGGTGTAATTCTAAAATATTTTTCATATTAATAACTTTTTTCAGTCCAAGGGGGTAGAAATAAAGTTAAAATCTATGGAGGGAAATCATATAATTCAAAATTAAGAAAAAAAAAGGTTAAAATTAATTAACCTTTTTTAAATTATAAAAAATACTAGAGGGTAGAATTTTTATCAAATATACAGAGTTACATAAATACAACAATTAACATATGTTTAGTTTTTAAATTATTTTATATTTTTTCTAATTCTACTAAATTGGACAGGGGTTATATTTAAATAATTTGCAATTTGATTAAGCTGAATTAAGTTTTCAATATTTGGAATTTCTTTTTTCAAACATAAATATCTTTCTAAAGCATTTAAATGAGACTTCATAGCATCTTTTTCAATCAATTTTAATAAAGTTGTTTCTAAACCTCGAATATAAAGTCTACATAAATCAGTTCTATCTGCTGCTATTTTTCTAAATTGTTTAAAATCACCTTCATAGACAGTAACCTCTGTTAGACAATCAAATTCTATGTTGAAAATATGATTGTTTTTTCGAATTTCTTTTTCTAGAGATAAAAATAAAGCAGGAGGTTTAAGTATTGACCTACAATTTTTACTACCATCTTCGGCTATTGTTATAGATCTAGTTAACCCAGAAATTAAAATAAAAAACTTATCAAAATCTTTTGGATATTTAATTAAAAAACTTTTTTTTGAATATGTTTTTTTGGTTAATAATTTACTTAATTCATTGAAAGAATTCTCAGATATTGGTTCAAATCTATTTAGGATTAATTTGATGTTTTCCATTATAAATAGTAGGGTTTAGGGAGTGATAAGAAAATTGGGTAATGGATGTGATTTACTTAGAAGAATATAATGTTTTCCTTATTCTACTTAATTGTATAGGTGTTACATTGATGTAAGAGGCTATGTCGTTTAATTTAATCAAATTTTCAATGTTTGGATATTGATTCTTAAGATGTAAATACCTACCCATACCGTCTAAATGAATAAGTACATGTGCTTTTTCAATAACTAATCTTATACCAGCTTCTAATGTTTTATTGTAAAGTAAACTTAAATCATGGTGTTTTTTAGTTAGTTTTATGAATTCTGAAAAACTTCCTTCATACAAAATTACATCACTTAAGCAATCAAATTTTATTTCTTGTATGACACAATTACTCAAAATGGAAAGAGGTTTAATTGATGTGAAAATTGAAGATTTAGATAAAAAAGTTCCAATTCTTACACTCCCATTATCGTGAATAGTATAGGATCGTACAAATCCATCTAATAAAATATAAAACTTGTCATTGTTACTTAACTCAGTTTTGTTTTTATATTTTTTTCTTACGAGAATTTCAGAAAATTTAGTAGCTGATTCATCTGAGATAGGATAGTAGTGATATAAAATATCTCTTAAATTGTTCATTTTAGGTGGTTTTCCTCAAAAATAAGGGTAATTATTTAAATATAACTACAAAAATAAAATTACTTAAATATTAGTTTCTAAAAAAAACTTAATTGTTATTTTTCAAGAAAATTGATAGAATTTGGACCCTCCATAAAAAGTAAGTCTAGAATAGATAGATTTTTTAAAAAGCCAAATTTTTGATCAAACATTTGTATGTAGGGTATAGTAGAAATTTCAACTTTCTTTTTTGAATCTGCAAGATTTCTGAAGTCATTTAATTTAGTTTCTTCATATGTTTTTGATAATGTATATTCTTTAGGTAATTCCAGGGCATCCATTATAAAATGGAAAGAATCTAAATTTACATCTAATAAATAAGTATACTTTTTAGAAAATATTTTCCGAAGGTCATCTTTGTAAAATTCAAAAAAAGGAGAATGATTGTAGGCAGCTTCTAATGATTTGTAGTGCTGTTTTTGCCAATTTGAATTTTCAATTAGAATATCTTTAGATTTTGTTTTTTTACTAGATTTAGGAATGGTAACAGGAATATTTAATAATTGTTTTCCATTAGCGCCATAAATATAACATCTATTCCTATAGGTTTGTTTTTGATAGTTGTCTTCTACTTCAAAAGTAATAGAATTAGAATTTAATAGTGCTTGGTATTGTGATATTGGAGAGAAGTATGTAGGAATAAATAGGGCCATTATGACACCTTCTTTTTATTTTTTCTCAAAAACGAATATCCAATATAGCCAGCTACAGCAATTAAAAAATACATTAGATAAGATACTGGTTCCCCATTTCCTCCAACAGTGGTAAATAATCTTTCCCATCTAATTTTCCCTTCATTTATACTAAACCATATTAACACGGGCTTACCAACAACATGATCAAATGGGACGTATCCCCAGCTTCTGGCATCTAAAGAATTTTGTCTATTATCTCCCATCATCCAATAATAATCTTGTTTAAAAGTATAGGATGTTGATTTTTTACCATTTACAAAGATATGTTCTCCAATCACCTCAAGCTGATTATTTTCATAATCATCAATTATTCTTTCATAAAAAGGGATTGAGTTCATGTTTAGTGGAACAGTTGTTCCTTTTTTAGGAATGTATATAGGGCCATAGTTGTCTGTATTCCAAGATAAGTTGGTTGCTTGTGGAAACATATTATTTCCTTTATTTCCTCTAGGATTTATTACTTTAACAACGCTGTCTACCTCTGAATCTTTTCTGAGCTTGGCAGCTATTTCATCAGTAATATTTGCCTTTCTTATTTTTGTGCTAATCTCTTTGATATCTAATCTGTAGCCATTTATAATCCATTGAGGAACGCCTTCATCAGAGGTGGTAATAATAAACTCGTTATCCTTTATTTTTTTGGGATTATTTACTGCATATCTTATTACCTTTTCAAATTGACTTTGACTGCTAAAGTTGATAATAAACTTTCTCTCAAATTCTTTGTCTGTATATCTTAGTAGCTTTTGTGTAGACAATCCTTTTTTAGAATACACCTTGTTATAAAATTGAAGTTTTGCTCTATCTGGAAGTATGTTTTGTTTTCCATTAATATAAACATACCCATCTCTTACTTCAAGGGTATCACCTGCAATTCCAACACACCTCTTTACATAATTAGTTTTTTTATCTAGCGGTTTAAAATCAGCTCCTTTACTAGGATCCATCCAATGAACTAAGGTGTCTACAGGCCAATTAAAAACAACAATATCATTTCTTTTTATTTTTTGAAAACCAGGGATCCTTAAATAAGGTAAAAGAGGTTTATTTAAATATGATTTAGTGTTTTTTCCACTTATTAATGAAGTTGGTAAACTATCATGAAGCATAGGAGTAGCAATTGTTGTCGTTGGAACCCTTGCCCCGTAATGGAATTTACTAACAAAAAGGTAATCTCCGACTAATAATGTTTTCTCAAGTGAAGAGGTAGGTATAGTATATGGCTGCATAACGTAGGTATGCACTAGGGTAGCAGCAATAATAGCAAAGGCAATTGAGTGTACCCATTCTCCTAACCCAGTCCTGGGATTTAAACTTCTATTTGTTCTGTGTGTTGAGTTTGAAGCGTAGTTTATGTAGTATAGGTAAAAACCTAAAGTTAACAGTACTAAAATAGTGTCTTTTCTTTTATTAAAACCAAAACTTCTAGCTGTTTCTATCCATATAATAGGAAACATTAATTGATTGATTATGGGAACAAATAATAAAAACACCCACCATTTAGGTCTTTTTATAATACCCATTAAAACAACAGCATTATAAACAGGAATAGCAGCTTCCCAAGCTTTCCTATTAGCTCTTTGATATAATTTCCAAGTTCCAGCAAAATGAATTACCTGAACTATTAGAAAAAAAACAAACCATTCATTAATAGTCATATTTTTATTTTTTTGTTTAACAATTAGTTACAAATAAAAGAAATAGTTACGGTTTTTAACCTATGTTTAACACATCTTTCATTGTGTAAATACCATTTTTTTTAATTAACCATTCTGCAGCAATTATAGCACCTAAAGCAAACCCTTTTCTGTTGTTCGCAATATGCTTAATATCAATCGTATCTATTTCAGATCTGTAGGATACTTTGTGTGTTCCTGGGGTATCTAAAATTCTTTTTGCTAAAATGGGTACTGAGTTTCTGTCCTCTTTTACAGTGTTTTCTATTAATTTCCAATTATTTTTAAAGGAGTTTTTTATGATTTCCTCAGCTAGAGAAATAGCTGTTCCACTTGGTGCATCTAATTTTTTTGTGTGATGAATCTCTTCAACACCTAAAGAGTATTCTTTGTGGGTATTCATTATTTTTGCTAGGGTCTTATTTAATTCAAAAAATAGATTAACTCCTACACTAAAATTAGAAGCATAAATAAAACTTCCTTTATTTTCTTTACAAACAGTAAGTGCTTTATCTAAGTCGTCTAGCCATCCTGTAGTTCCTGAAATCACAGGGACATTATTTTTAAAG
>ENA-ORDA01003408-ORDA01003408.1-marine-metagenome-genome-assembly--contig:-NODE-3408-length-11109-cov-2.874819_pt1 | contig 11109 bp, 12 predicted proteins | sample MGYA00237778_ERZ508506 | MGnify/ENA primary metagenome ERZ508506 (study PRJEB26177, sample SAMN06267891) | marine metagenome | isolation source: Monterey Bay, California, USA | place: Pacific...
GATGCAATGAGAACTCAAACAGTTTTTGTGTCAGCAACACCTGGGCCATGGGAATTAAAACAAACAAAAAATAAGTTTGTTGAACAAGTAATTAGGCCAACCGGGTTAATTGATCCTCCAGTCGAGATTAGACCTGCCAAAAATCAAGTAGATGATTTAATGCATGAATGTTTAAACGTAATAAATAACAATTACAGGGTACTAGTTACAACCTTAACTAAAAAAATGGCTGAAGACTTAACTGAATACCTTCATGAAAATGGTATTAAAGTTAGATACATGCACTCAGACATAGATACTTTGGAGCGGATTGAAATTATGAGAGATCTAAGACTTGGAGTGTTTGATGTATTGGTAGGTATCAACCTTTTAAGAGAAGGACTTGATATACCAGAATGTGCATTGGTTGGAATTTTAGATGCTGATAAAGAAGGTTTCTTAAGATCTGAAACCTCTTTAATTCAAACTATTGGAAGAGCAGCAAGAAATCTTGAGGGTAAAGTTATTCTTTATGCTGATAAGGAAACTAAAAGTATTAAAAATGCAATTAAAGAAACAGACCGAAGAAGAGCTATTCAAGTAGCATACAATAAAAAACATAACATTAGCGCAACAACTATTAAAAAAGAAATTGGTGATGTGCTTGAGAGTGTTTACGAAAAAGATTATGTCAAAGTTGGAACAGACGAGAATATTGGTGGCAATCTTAAAAAACACCTTAAGGCTTTAAATAAAAGAATGAAGGAAGCAGCAACAAACCTCGAATTTGAAGAAGCTGCTAAAATTAGAGATGAAATACGAAAACTTGAAGCTTCTGAACTAGAAATTACTTTAAATCCAAAGGTAAAAAAATATAGTTCCAATAATAAAATTTATCCAAAAGGAAGATCAACTATGGGTTTGCCAGGTACTAGAGCACAAAAAGGAAAGAAAAAATGGAAGCAAACAAAATAATTATAACTGGTGGTGCCACTAGAATGGGTGCTGCAATTGCAAGAAAATTATCTGGACCAAATAAAGAAATATTAATCCATTATAATAAATCAAAATCAAAAGCAGAAAGCTTAAAAAAAGAATTAGAAAAAAATGGTGCTAAGATTTACTTGGTCAAAGGAGACTTAAGTAAAGAAACAGATGTAAATAAGATAGTTAAATTTGCAAAATCTAAATTAAAATATTTTGATTGTTTAATTAACAATGCATCCCTTTTTGAAAATGATAAATTAGAAAATTTCACAACAGATAGTTGGGGGAAACATTTAAGAACAAATTTAAGAACACCCGCTTTACTGTCTAAAGAATTTGCAAAAAATATCAAAGGCAAGAATAACAATATTATTAATATTATTGATCAAAGAGTATTTAAGCTCACTCCTTATTTTTTTTCTTACACTATTAGTAAAACTGGTCTTTATAACGGTATAGTTGATAATAAGTACGCTATGGCAAGGATATTTGAATTTTTATTCAATGGTGACTTTAATAAGAGTCTTAGACAAAGACTCAACATAGTACAAGAAATGTTTAAAGTTAATTTCAAGTCTAATGTACCTGTACACATATCTTTAGGGCCAAAATTTTTTGATAAAAGGTATGAGGAGTTTATTTTAGATTTTGATAACCCATCTACATTCGATAATTTTAACGTAATCATACACCCAGGTCAAACTAGAGCACAAGCCAGTGTATTCTGTAAACGTAACTTAGATAACGTCTTGTTATATATTCCTAAAGCTTATAAAAATTTAATTAAAATTAAAAATTTCCCAAAACATATAAAAATAACTGGAGAAAAAGAATTAACTAAATGCTACAGTACGTTTGTAGATAAACAAGAAGATAGGATAATAGATTTAAAATTTAGAGGCCATGGCGATGATATAGAAAAAAATTTAAAGTACCACAAACAGAGAGTTGTCGGTTACCCTCATAGGTATCATAGTATATATATTCTTAAAGCTTGTGCAATAAGAATACAAGATAAAGAAGAACATCCTAGTCACTATTACTTAGAACAATCTTTTACTTCCTTCAATAAATTCTGTCAGATATTTCATAGAAACGAGTATACTTTATATACTACACTTCATGGACCACAAGCTAAAACACTATTCTTTGAAAACACTAATAGGTTGTTTTCTCTTACTTCAAATAAAATAAAGTACCATCCTAAAAGAATATTCAATATATTAGAAAGCACAGATTTAGCAGAACCAGCTACAGGTATATACTTTACTTCTAAAATGATTAATTCATTTGATGATGAAAAAATAAAACCATTTATAAAAAACTTACAAGAGGTTTACGATAAACACCGTGGCCCATTGGAATACGAAATGAGAAAAGGCATCCTAAATTCTCCTCCTAGTATTCACTACCCAGTAGAAAGCGTAGATGGAAACTTTGATTATAAAGATATAGCTCATAAGCAAGATTATAAAGGTTTTGCAGTATGGTATAACCCTACAGGTAAACCAAAACTTTATAGAGACATATACGAACTACTTTTTTTTACCTGTGAGTCTATTTCCTGTACTATAAGTGAAAATAAGGAACTTGCTATAATCAATTGTGAACATGAATACTGGAAAACAGGAAATAATTATAAAGAATGGATTTTAACAGAAAATATGTATAATGATTAGAATAGGATTTTTAACACCGTATCAACACTTACCGGAATTTACTGAATTTGCTAAAAGTAATTTTAAATGTATCAATATGGTCGGCTTATCAAAAGATAAATTAAATATTTTTAAAAGCGTAGACTATTTGTTTGCAGCTCCTAATTACTTAAAGTATATAATCGAACAAGAAGATATAGAAGGAACAAATATAAAAGGAATAATTACTCCTTCTACTGGCGACAATCATCTCAACGTTTCTATACCGGTTATCTCAATAAAGAATGAAAGTATACTAGAAGAAATTTATTCTACTGCAGAGCATAATTTATACCTATGTTTAGCTTTACCTAGAGAGATAGGAAACATAGTAGAATTAAAAGAAAAAACTTTAGGTATTTTAGGGTACGGTAGACTAGGTAAAATATTAGAGAAATTAGCAAAACCACTATTCAAATCAGTATTGAAAGCAGATTTAGAGTTTATGGACGATGACTTTTTTAGTAATACTGATTTTTTGAGCGTTAATATTGATTATAGAAAGTCTAATTTAGAGTATATTAATGAAGAATATGTTGGAAAGTTTAGAAAAAATATCTATATTGTTAATACTAGCCGTGGTGAAGTTGTTAATGAAGGTGATATAGTAAAAATGTTATACGAAGGTAAATTGCTAGGATACGGTACTGATGTCATACAGGAAGAACATACTTCTAAAGCTACAGTACTTAAATGTTACCATGATAACCGTATATTCATTACTAAACATGTAGGTGGAACAGCTATAGAAGCACAAGAGAAAGCATATAAAAAAGTAATAGGTAAGATATGATAAAATATGACTGTATAGTTGCACTTGGATGTAGTTTCGTACACGGTGCGAATATACTAGACAGCAGTGATAATTTTGCTGGTAAAGAATATCGAGCTTCTAAAATTTTAAGCAAACATTATAAGTGCAAAGAAATTAATTTAGCTAAACCTGGATTTGGTAATGAAAGTATACTAACTACCGGTTATGATTGGATAAGACAAAATAAAACTTTTAATAAACCCCTCTTCATCATTGGCTTATCAGGACTAACTAGAGAACGTGTGTGGAGTAACTACAGCAAAAGGCATTGGGATTTGCATATATTTGATTTTCCAGAGAAAGACAAAGATGATTATACCTATATACTTAATCACCGTACTGAAAAGATTTGCGGTCCTAATAGCGACCCGTTACTTTTAGAAAAGTATGTTGAGATGAGAGCTAAGTATATGTTTAACTTTGAACAAGAAAGAAAAAAATTATCTCAAAATATTATTCTCTTTAATACGTTTCTTAGCAAATATAACTATCAGAGTATATTTTTTAGTAGTATTTGTGACGATATTGATTCTATTAAAAATGAAATTAACTACTTATCTTTTGATATTGATATTAATAATGACGATCTTCTCCGTCAACAGGACATAGCACCATCAGAAAATATTAAAAAGTCGGCTGATGACTGTTGGTATCACTATATAAGAAAACAAATGAAGAAAGATGGACACCATATGGACGATAGATCATTAAGAAGTAACGTTCCTCCTTACGGTAAACATATGTGTGGAGGTCATCCATCACCTAATTCAAACCAAATTTTAGCAAATAAACTAATTGAATATGAAAATAATATCTGAGTTATGCCAAAACCATAACGGTGATAGAGGTATATTAGAGAGAATGATTAAAAATGCTGCTGTTTGTAGCGATATAGTTAAGATACAGTCTATAAAAGCTAATACATTTACTTACAGAAAGGAGTATGAAGACTATAGACCATACGAACCAGAGTTTGTTAGATTAAAAGGTTTAGAACTATCTAGAATAGATGAAGAGTTCTTTATCAATAAATGTAAAGAGTACGGAGTAGAATCTATGACTACTATATTTGTACCTCAACACGCTCCTAGGTTCAACGAACTAGGATACGATAACTTAAAACTATCAGGATACTCTATCCCTGCTTTTGACTACGGTAAAAAATTAAAGAGTTTTAATTTTAAGAGATTATTCTTTTCAACTTCAAGTTTAACCTTAGAAGAAATAAAAGAAACTGTTAAGAATTTAACTGAGATGGGGATTGAATACTATATGCTACAATGTACATGTGTATACCCTACTCCTTTATCTAAACTTAACCTACAGAATATAAACTACTTTAGAAACGAATTAGGAATTAAAAACGTAGGGCTAAGTGACCATACTAATCCTCATGAAGATAATCTACTATCCTCAAAGTTAGCTATATTCGAAGGTATAGAGGTCATCGAAAGACACTTTACAATACTCAAGGTAGATGAAACTAGAGACGGTAAAGTTTCTGTTACTCCAAAAATGCTGTCTGAGATAAAGAGATTCAGCAACTTATCAAAAGAAGACCAGTATCGTGAACTTAATGAGTTTAACGAACAACAAATATTCAATCACGATTACTATAGAGGAAGATTTAAATGATATTATTTACAAACGGAGATAGCTGGACTCAAGGTGATTCACCAGCTCAAGAGATAAATTGGGAAGCTACTAAAACTGAAGAGTGGTATGATATTATACCTAACTTCGGTAAGTTGTACAATAGTAACCCTAAAGCAGGTACTAAAATACTCTATAAATTTTACGATTCACCTGTATGGCCGAAAGAACTAGGTAAAAGATTAGGAGTTGAAACTTGGAACGCAGGAAGACTAGGTGACAGTAACTACGATATCAAAATTTCTACGATACAAGGTATAGAGTGGTTAAAAGCTCAAGGCAAGAAAAATATATTTGCAATTATAGGTTGGACTAGTCAAATTAGAATACCTATATATACAGTAAATGCAGAAGGTGAAACTGAAGTAGTACAACAAAGACCTGATGTAGTAAAATCAGCTAATAACTTATACGAGAAAGACAACTTTATACAGAATGAATTCTTGCACAATATACTAGACATTCAAAACTACTTTAAAGTCAATAATATAGACTACTTAATGTTTAATGCTTTTGATCCATTCAAGGACTTTAATACTCACTACATGTCTAAATTTATTGATAGAACTAAATGGATTAACCATACAATAACACCAGCACATTTTAAAGAATATATTTTTCAGAAGTATGATTTAAAAAACTGGGATGTGAGCCCATACTTTATAACTGCCCACCCTAGAGATATTTCTCATAAAGCATGGGCAAAGTACCTTTATAATTATATACAGTCACTATGAGCGCTATAAAGTTAATTATTTTTGATTTGGACGGAGTTTTAGTTGAAGCTAAGAATATCCATTTTGATGCTCTTAATGAAGCTCTAACAGTAGTAAACCCAGGTTATAAAATAGGCTGGACAGAGCATCTAAACAAGTATGATGGGTTAAAGACATCCCAAAAATTAGAATTACTAACACAAGAAAAAGGTTTACCATCAGAAATACATAATCAAGTCTGGAAAACTAAACAAGAGTTAACTGTCCGTAAGTTAGCTAACCTTAAACCTAATAGAGAGTTAGTAGCAACTATTAAACTTCTCTATAATGAAGGGTTTAAGTTAGCAGTATGTTCTAATTCTATAAGAAGAACCTGTTTAACAGTTTTAGCTAAGTTAGAACTTATAGAGTATTTAGACCTTATTATATCCAACGAAGACGTTACCAACAGTAAACCACATCCAGAAATGTACTGGAAAGCTATATCAACTATGAGTATGCTTCCGGAAGAAACTTTAATAGTAGAAGATTCTCCTTACGGATTACTTGCCGCCGCGAGAAGTAAATCGTATATTTTAAGAGTAAAGAATCCTAAAGAGGTAACATATAATAATATTATGAATAAAGTAGACACAGTAGATAACGGAGAGAAACAAGCAACACCTGCTTGGAGAGACGATAACTTAACAGTTCTTATACCAATGGCTGGAGCAGGAAGTAGATTTGAACAAGCCGGGTATACTTTTCCTAAGCCACTCATAGATGTGAAAGGTAAACCAATGATTCAAGTAGTAACTGACAACCTTAATATAAAAGCTAACTTTGTTTACGTAGTACAGAAAGCACATAGAAAAAAATATAACCTAGATACTCTACTGAACTTAATTACTCCTAAATGTAAAATAGTAGAAGTAGAAGGAGTAACAGAAGGAGCAGCATGTACAGCTCTACTAGCTAAGAAGTACATAGATAACGATAAACCTTTATTCTTTGCCAACTCAGATCAATTTGTTGAGTGGGACAGTAATGAATTTTTATATAAGATGAATGAAACAGAGGCTGATGGTGGTATAGTAACATTTAAAGCCACTCACCCTAAATGGTCTTTTGCTAAAGTAAATGAAAAAGGCTTAGTAACAGAAGTAGCAGAAAAGAAACCAATTTCTGAAACAGCTACTGTTGGATTTTATTACTGGAAACATGGATCTGATTTCGTTAAATACGCTGAAGAAATGATTGAAGAAAACATCAGAGTAAATAACGAGTTTTATGTATGCCCAGTATTTAATCAAGCTATCAAAGATAATAAAGCTATAAGAATTTTTAACGTAGACAATATGTGGGGATTAGGAACTCCTGAAGATTTAAAATACTACTTAGAAAATGTATAAAAAAATTAGAAACCTATATACAGGTGGATGTAGCTTTCTAGTTAGAGCTTACGATTTTGACGAACCAACAAAAAGAGCGGAGGTAAGTAAGTATAAGTATAAACCTTCTGAAAATAATAAGTTATCTTTTCCTAGTTTCTTAAGTTCTAAATTAAATGTTGAGTTAACTAATGATGCAAGACCCGGTCATTCCAACAAGTATATTATAAGAAAATTTTACGAGTACTTAAAAAAGAAACCAAGGAAACAACCTACAGTGGCAATCTTAGGGTTAACTGAATTAGGTAGACATGAAATACCTATCTTAGATACTAATATGTACCATCATATAACACCATCTGATTATCATTTTAACACAAGTACATATGAAAATTATATTGAGAAGTATGCCTCGTTAACAAAGCTAAGTGGTGTTTTAGACAACTACTACAAATACTTATATAATGACCGTACTGCTATAACTGAACTTGTTCAGCAATTAAATATGGTTGCTGATTTTGCTGCTGTACGTACAACTAAAGTTATAGTATTTTGTAGCTTTTTTCTTAACACTAAGTCGGAAATACGAGGCAAAATGTATGATGAATTATCTACACACGAAAATAGCTTTAAATTTTTTAACTTTGGACTACCTTATAAACAAAATAATCTATGTACTTGGGTAGATTTTATAACTCAATATGCACCAAGTCATATAAATGGTCATCCTCTAGCTTATGATAATAATATACTAGCTAACATTATGGCAGAGCTAATTAAAACAGAGAAATTTGATGCTTTAACAATTAAACCATCTAAATATACCTCGGGGTACGATTACAATAATACTAAACCTATATACCCATCTCCTCCATTGCTATGATTAATATTGCTGTACTTATTAACGGAAGCGGAAAATATTTAGATCTTATTGATCCACTATTCAATACTTGGAATAACCTATAACCTGATGTTAAGTTTGATTTTTACCTAGCCACTTGGGAGGACAATATAGATTACTCTCAGTTTGACTGGGTAGAGAGTTATATTAGACTTAAAGAAGAAGACTGTCCTTACGATCTCAAAAACCATGCCTATAGATGTCATCAACCTCATTACAGCTATACATTATTTAAAGCTAATGAACTTTTAACAAAAGATTATGATGCTGTTTTACAAACTAGATCTGATTTTTTCTTATTTAAAGAATTATTAGACGAACTTATATTGCTATTTAAAGAAAATCAAATAGGAGATAATATAATATACTCTTATACAGGTAGCTCACTACATAACGGCAAATTATGGACAGATGATATGTTCTTTTTTGGATCCCAAAATACATTTAGTAAGTTTAGCCAAATGTTTGAGGACTTATATATTAAAAACTCTTTCACGGAAGATCAGCTTTTAATGCATATTATGCAAGCTGAGTACCTAAACTACCGTAATATATATAATAGGTCAACCTGGTCCGGTGGAAGAGCTCAAATAGCTCAAGGGTTATTAATCAGAGAGCCGATGAGATTCGAACCAGACGGTACTCATACAGATGCAGGATGGCCTACTAAACATCCATCACCGGTACAGTTTAAAAATATTTTAAATAAGTTCGGTGCTGAATGGCTACTAAAGAAAGGTAACAGCGACAAAGCTAGGGTAATATTTGAAACAACTGATAAAGAATGATTTTAATATCACATAGAGGAAATATAGATGGACCTAATACAGATAAGGAAAACAAACCTTCCTATATCTCTAATGCTATTGAAAGAGGTTATGATTGTGAGGTAGACTTTTGGTACGTTAACGATAAGTTTATACTTGGTCATGATAAACCTCAATATGAAATACCATTTGAATTTATTACAACTTACTATAATAAATTATGGATACACTGTAAAAATTATGATGCTCTTACTAAATTAATAGAGATAGATAGAGGTGGTGTGTACTTTAATTATTTTTGGCACGATAGTGACGATGTTATTATAACTTCAAAAGGATACATGTGGGCTAATCCAGGTGTTTACATAGAAGGTAGTGTAGCAGTACTTCCTGAGTTAAAAAACGACAACTTAACAGATAGATTAGGAGTTTGCAGCGACTATATTATTAATTATGAGCACTAGATTTGTAAAGAAAGGAAATAAAGTTATACTCGGCATGGCTAAAAACGGTAGCCAAGCTCTTAAACAACTTTCCTTAAATAATAAAGATTGGGTAAGAGTAGAAGGCGATATACCTGAAGAAATTTTAATCGACTATAAGACAACTATCTATATTCCTATCAGAGATGAGTTCGATAGGGCATATAGCGGACTGATACAACTACTTAATGACATTATAGTAGACAAAAAAATAAAAGACATTCAACATTACCTTTGGGACAATATAGTTTTAGATAATAGTTACTTTCCTAAAATATCATATAAACAGATAAGCACTATACATTATTTTTGGAATTATATATTTCTCAACAAAAAATGGAAAGGAGCTAAATTTAAATTCTTTCATTTAGACTATTTGTCTAATAGATTTTGTGATTACATTAAAGAAGACCCTAAAAATATTCCCTTATACAACACTGCAATAAAAACTACAGTGAAAGTTGAAATAATGAAGTATCTTCCCAAAAAAGAGTTACTTTTTAAAAATTACTTTCATCCACATTGGAAAAAACCTTACCAATTTATGGAAAAACCAATTTGGGAAAGATTAAAAACCACAGAATACTGGTTGGACTTAGAAGATAAAGACCTAATATGAAAAAAGCTATCTTTATATCAGGCCATTTAAACGGCTTATCTGATAATATCATACCATTATTAGATTCTAATACAGATATATTTGTACACACTTGGGAGGAACAAGGGCATAATAGATGGATAACAAAATTAAATAGATACAGTAAGGCTTGTAACAGCATTAACATTGTTACTGAAAAGCCAAAGATTGACCGTAAAAGAATCTCTTACCTTTATTCTACATACTCCTCTTTTAGTCTATGTAAGCAGTTGAACACTTATGATATATGTATAAAGTTTAAACCTAACTTAGATACAGACAATATTAAATACATTACTAATACACAAACAAGTTTTTCTAAAGCTAAATTACAGTCCAGACCATTACTTGAGGGGTTCACAAAAGAAGACTGTGTATACGGTACGGTACATTACAAAAGTATAGACGAAAGATTCTTTACAATATACCCTAAAGGTATAAATAAAGTATTTAATAAAGATAAAAAAACATTCTACGAAGAAATAACAAAAACAGATGAATTACTTAGTTCATTACTAGGAACAGACTATGAAGGTAGTTTACTGTGGACTAAATTATTTGAACAAAATCAAGTACCTATTATTCAAGATATTAATCTAACTTTACCAAACAATAAACAATGGCAGTAAAAAGAGCAAAAAAATTAAAAAAAGAAGAGTTTAACAACGTTAAAATTATAGAAAAAAGATTAGAATTAATCAAAACAGATATTATAGAAATAGCTAATTTGAAAATAGAACTATCTAAAAAAATTAACACCGTAATAAATTCTCAGTATAAACAGGATTTACTAGAAGAAATAGGCAAAATCGAACTATATATAGATAAGAAGAAAGCTGCTCTAAGTCAATTCACAAAAGAGACTAACGAACAAAACGCAGCTCTAGCAAAAGATCTTCAATCTAAGTACGGAGACGGAACCATTAATCCTTCCAAAGGTACTTTCATTCCTACATCACTTTAGACTTTTAGTATCTATTTATATAAGAAGACAAATACTCTGTTTACAAGAGTTTTTCGAAATAGACAATATATTTATTAATATACAATAATTAAACTAAACCAAGACATGGCAGAAACTATTATCTCCCCAGGTGTATTTCAAA
>ENA-ORDA01003409-ORDA01003409.1-marine-metagenome-genome-assembly--contig:-NODE-3409-length-11105-cov-4.023395_pt1 | contig 11105 bp, 22 predicted proteins | sample MGYA00237778_ERZ508506 | MGnify/ENA primary metagenome ERZ508506 (study PRJEB26177, sample SAMN06267891) | marine metagenome | isolation source: Monterey Bay, California, USA | place: Pacific...
TTTTTAATTATACCTTAATATAAGAAGAATATCTCGGGGAGGCAACTATTACTTAAGAAATGTTACTACTATCATACCAGAATTCCAATATGGAAATGAGTACTTAAACCCGTGATTTACACATATTTCCTTAACTATATGCTTCATTTCATCACTATTACCAGTAATAACATCTATCTCAAATGAACTATGAGAAGCTGAAAGAAGAGTAGCTCTTACTTCTTCTGCTGCTTCGAAGTGAGTCTTGCCATGTAAATCTAGAGATAGTTTAATCATTTTCTTATAAAACTATTACCATTCCACTCAAAGTGTTGACTATTATACTTAGAAGGATCATATAAATCGATTGATCCATTCTTATCTCTATCATCTAAATAAAGCCAAACCCAAGAAGAACAGCACCCAGAAGCAGTTGTATTATTGTTATCAAACCATTCTGATGTATTAATAGTAAAGGAATAGTCAGAGGAACCTTTGAAAGATTCTAAAATACTAGAGTTATCAACTAAGTTTATAAACACAGTAACAATATCTAAGTTACCGTCCTTATCTAAATCACTAACCAGAAGATCATCTGGAGAAGTATAAGTTTTAAGGTTGTTGTATATTGGAGAAGAGTTATTATAACTAAAAGAGCCATTTCCTTCGCCCCAAAGTATGTTTAGTCCTTTAATATCTGAGTCATCTAATTTAGCACCTAGTATAAGATCTATATTACCGTCCTTGTTAATATCCAACATTTCACTAGTAAAAGCTTCATGTATTGTACCATTCCATTTTAAATCCCATGTAAAGTTAGCACTTCCATCATTAACTCCAAATAAAACTCCTTCTGATGTTTCACCAGCAAAGACTAAGTCTAAATCTCCATCGTTATCGATATCTCCAGAAGAAATAGTATGAGAGTCTCTTTTATCACCTCCTAGCGATTTAAACGTATATCCAAACTCATTACTAAGCATAATATAGGAATAGTCAACAAATCTATGTGCTCCTGTCGGTCTTACTACATCAGGTTTACCGTCGTTGTTAAAATCTCCTATAATAGTTTTACGAGAAGAATAAGCTTCATAATTAGGGTTAGAAATAAGATAAGTACCATCAATGTATTTACCCTTGCCTTTATTAAGAGCAATAAGGTGCTTTACATTAGTACCGTCTTCTCCTGTAGCAAAAGCAAAGCTAATATCTAGTAACCCGTCATTATCGAAATCAGCATAAGCTACACCAGTATCAAAACCTCCATAACTTTGAGCATTATTATCAAACTGAAGAGCTATTTCAAGTAGATTTACATTAGGCTGAAGATTATGTTTAAAGTAATAAGATGGCTGATTATAATCATACTTTGGTTCTTTTGGTTCTTCTCTATATTCGTAAGGTTCATATGTACAACCAGAAAGAACAATAACAATAACAAAAATTAGTTTTCTCATAAGTTTTTATATAGTTCAATTAAAAATATAACTACAGCAAATGGCCAAACCAAAGCTTGAGTTACACGTTCTTTATTTATCCATGCAGGTCCTATTTTATACTTAGTAGTATAGTATTCCATCCATGCTGTCCAAATCGTACCAATTAACAAATATGTAATGATATATGTCATTATTTTAAGTAGGCTTGTATAAATATAATAGCAAAACATAAGAATAGCTGAAGAGCTATCTTATAAGTAAAAGGTTCTTTAAAGAATATCTGAATCATTATGGCATATATAAACATACCTAATGCAAATCCAACAAATCTTGCACCCCATATACTATTTCCATACCCTAATACATTATACTTTGTAGAAGTCATAAAAAGATAAGTTAATGGAATAGCAACTGCGTACCATCCCCACCATGTCTCATCTAGTTTAGGATATTTAAATTGTAAATTATGCTGTAGCCAAGCTCCAATTTGAGCTAGTACCGTTACTCCTGCTCCTAAGCCGATGTAATACCAGTTAAGATCGGTTTTAAGCATAACAAGTTATAGATTCATTAAGTTCAATAGACTTTAATCTTCTGACTATTGCTTTGCCATAAGGCTTTCTGCTTAGTTTTTCGTAGGTAACTCCTTCAATAACAATGTGTTGACCAGGTATAACCGTTTGATTAATACGAGGAGTTAGTTTAGTAGATCGAATGTAATTTGATTTTATCATAGTATTTTTATTTATACTATAATATAAGAAAAATCTATCGATAAAACAACTTTAATTAAGAGTGTTTTGCTAAAATTGCACTTAAGAAATTAGATAAAATACCATTAATAGTAGCTTTTTCATCTGAAGATGCTACTCTTTTAGTTCCAGTATAAGCTGGATCACCTATTTCTTTTTCTCTGTATGTTAAGCCAGCTATTTGTGATTTCTGCATTTTATAATAAGTTTGAATTAGCTATTTTATTATCTCCTTGTATAGTTGTGTACCCATTAGAATCTTTAGTTACTTTAAGTTCGTTATGAGTGGTACCTGAAGCAGGAATACCTTCTAATATAAAGTTGTCTTGAGTTTTAATGTTATATAGATTCTTTACGTACATTACTTTAGAATCCCAACCTAACTTTTCAGCATTACTCCATTCTCCATTTATATATAATGGATGAGAGTCAGTTACAGTAATATTACCGTTGGTATACATCTTAGTCATTTGTTCAACGTTATAAACGTAAGTATCTTCTACTAAACAACAAGGTCCGTCTTTAGTAGCAACGCTATCTCCGACTTTAACATCCTCTATAGCTTTTAAAGATCCATCTTCCATTGTTACTTTAGCTCCTGGCATAAAGCATTTCTTATTGTGAAAAGAGAAGTAGAACATTGGTGTGTCTCCTACTATAACATTATCAGCAGTCTCAACATCTAAAGTAGTGAATGAACCTGTTGGGTCATTTAATACTATCATTTTATTTTCTACTATATCTGCTATAGAATTATCTGTATTAACAAAATATACATCATCTTCATCAATCGTTGATAAAGCTCTAAACTTAATATTGTTAGAACTTGAGTGATAACTAAGAATAGATGTATTAGGACCTAAGTAAACAGGATTAGCTGCTCCTGATATTTTTAAACCTATAATTATTCCTTCATTGTTATCAAAAGTTACTACATCTCCTTGAACAACAGAACCTGTAATTTGACTACCTGCTGGCCAAGTTTTACCAGCTATTTCGTAGTTATAGTATATTGATGGATCATCTGTATCAGGCATACCTTCTACATAAAATGATTTAAGTACTTGTCCTGCACTAACATCTGTTAATGCAACTGATTCGTTATTACCTGAAAGGAATGTTTCAGTATTATATAAACCTGCTCTTCTTCCTTGAGCTTTAATAGTACTTGTAGAATACTCATAATAATGTTTAGGGCCTAAGTAAGTATTCTCACTTATAGAACTAAAGTTAATTTGAGATGTAGTAGGTAAAGAAAATTCAGCATACTTAATAGCAGTACCTAGATCTAATGAATCTAAATCTGAGCCGTAAGTAATAGCATAGTTTCTATAAGACCAAGCTACATTATCTGTAATTGATTCATCACTTATTTCGAATGATGAAATATACTTAGCATCAGTAGTACCAATTGATGTTAATTTAGCAGGCCAGTCTGTGATTTGGTGAAATCCTACATCGTTATTTAAAAAGGCTTTATACTTTATTACAGCATTTGGAACATTACTACTATAAGAAGCAGTGTTAATTGTATTAAAAGTCGTTGATCCTGATATTCCATAGAAAGGAATAACTTCAGATGCATGATTTGCTTCAGCCATTAATGTCAAAGCATTAAATGAATCAGCACAGTATTCAGAGTCAACAATTGCTCCTCCATCGTAAGCCATCCTTAAAATGAACTTATTAGAAGCATCCTCAACTGCTGGAGGAACTAAATCAAATAATTTTGCTGTAGATTCACTAATAGCCATAGAAGGAAGCTGACTTTGAACTTTAGATTTTAGATTCCTTACAGAGTTATAATGTATCTCTGGTTTATGAATAATGTGAAGAGTGTCGTAAGAACCAGAAATAAAATCGATTAAAGGCTGCCAAGAGAACTCTACATCTAAGATGTCATCGTACACAATTGTATCTGTGTTTGCTTCTATAAACCTAATTGAGTTATCTCTAGCTTTTATATAGTCACTAGATATAAATGTTCCTTTCATAATTTAAATGCTTTATAATAAATAGTAATAAAAAAGATAAAGCAAACTAGAACAATCTATCGATTTTTACAGTCTTCTTTATGCATAAACCATCCTCCACATTTACATTTAACATAGTGAATTGCTGTTAAAATTACTGGAGAACCAGCAAAGGCAGTCCAAAGATTTGGATGCCAATGCTCTCCACAAATACCTAATATGTGTTTTATAACTTCTATCATACTAAAGCTGTTGCTAATTTAAATAGTTCTTTATTTACCTTTAAGTCTTTTTCGAATGACTTAATCTTTCTAACTTTTCTAACTTTAGCTCCAGTTAAAGCAGCATGAAAGTCTCCTTGAGTAATCTTCTCTTGAACTACATTAAACACTCTCCATAAATCATCTCCAGCATCAGCTTTTCTTTTAGGTTCTAATATATCTTCTATAGTTTCAGCATCATACTCTAAGTTATCAACTCCAGCTCTAATTAACATAGCATCTAAAGCTAACTTATTTTTCTCTTCTTGAGTTAAGATTCTATTCTTCATATCATTCATAACTTCTACTCTCTTAGGTAGATCTTTTACTGCCTGCTTTACAACGTTTCTAAGTTCACCAAAAGAATAACCTTTATGCTTTATACGGAAGTCAGAAAACTCTTCATCAGCTACTACCAATCCATTCGAACATACTAATCTAAAAATACCAACAGAGAATCTAAATGATTGCATACCATCGTGAGAGTTAGTTAATAATATTCTAGGATAAGCATCGTCACCATCTTCAGAAGTAATTTTAATCTCAGGGTTCTGAAATGAAACCATATGCTTACTAAAGATAGTCCCTTCTTCTTTTCTAGTCTTTCTTTGAGCTACTTCTACTGGAAACCAATTAAGCTTAGCTAAATCGTCAACAATAGTTTCAGTATTAACAAATAGATACTTATCAGTAACATTTGGATTAGTAGGAGCCTTAGCGAATACTAGAGGAGCCTGAGCGTTAATTTGATCCTTTGTAAGGTAAGAACCTAAACCTTTTTGAAAATTCATTAGAATGTCTGCCATAACCTTTATTTTTATTTGATTGATTAATATACCTTAATATAAGAAGAATATATCAGAAAAACAACTAGTTACTAAGTTATTTTATAAATAATTTAACTCTTTTAGTTTATCAAAAATAAGATTAGATACAATTTTAGTACCTTTAATACCTAAATGATATGGATCTGGTACAAGATTGTTACTTTCTGTTTGAATATCTAATTTTTCAGATCTTATCCATTTTTCTAGATCATTAACTATAATTTTATTATAATCAAAATGTATTTTATTTAGTTTATTCTTATTAACGTAATAAGGACCGGATGAAAATACATACTTAACTTTTAACTTATCAAGAAGAGATATTAACATTAACGTATCTAATTCTGATTTTTTAATTACTTCATCGGCATTATAAGTTAATTTATAGTAATCTATAATCTTTTGTTTGTTAGAAAGAAAAGAATCGATAGTATCACTTTTATCTTCCCAGAATCTATTCATAATATAGAAAGTATCTATTCCTTTTTTATGAGTACCTACTACATGATCATCGATAGGATTATAATAAAAATCCCTTCTGTAAATATTATCTGTAAGTTCTATAATAAAAACTGATTCGTCTGGGTTGAATTTACTATTAAAAATTAAATTAGTAACTTCTCTGAATATTCTTTCAAGACCATATCCTGCTTTAGCTAGATTGACTATCGTTTTATTATCAAAGTTATTAAGCTTTAAAAGTTTACTAAATTCATACGATGTAGAGTAATTAATTGGAATGCTTTGATACTTTTCAAATCTATTTAAGATCTTTAACCAATTTTTACAATGCTTATTTTCAGTATCTAACTTTCTATATAACATCCCACCAGCAGAAAAAGAAGTACCGAAAAAGTAAAAGTTATTGATCATAGTGAAAGTAATTCAGTTACTTGTTTAATATGCTTACACTTCTTATGAGCTATATAACCCCAACAGTCACAAAATAACCATTTACCTTGAGTAACTGTATAAGTTTTATCAGAACTAGCTGACTCAAACGTCCAAGTCTTTCTTTCATCGTTAAATAATTCTTCGAAAGGTTTCACTATGCTTTAACAGCTTCTAATAGTTTCCAAGTATCTATAGCTTCGTCATGATGATCGTTCTCATGATAGAAGTTTAAGCAAGACTCTAAAGCTGTTTCCCATATAGCTTCTGGAAGAGTAATCTCATATGCATCTTCTGCATCAGCAAATGTTAATTGAAATAGTTCAGCAGTCTTCTTTCTATTCATCTTAGCTTTCTCTACTCCTATTCTTATTGCATCAGATACTTCTTTATTCTTCTCTCTAAATAGAGTTGTAAACTCTTCTAAGTTTTCAAAATGTAAATTGACCATATTATTTTTTACTTTGTGATATGTTAAATGCTTTTTCATAATAAGGACTATGAACTATCTTCTCATCATAGAGCCTATTTACTTCTTTATTAGTACCGTACATATATAAAGGACCAGTATAGTCTATAGTAATAAACTCTAAGTTCTCTACATCAGGCATACCTATACCTGGTTGCTGTACCGGGACACTATATCTTCTATCGCTATCGAAGGATCTAAATTCTCTAGAAGTTACTCTAAACCATTTCTCTTTAATCATGACTTCTAATACTCCCTCAGTAGGAAAGTCATATACCATTTTCTCTAAATCGCCTGTTTTTTCTCCGCTCATATTATAACCTTTATTTAAATTAATTTTACTTTACTACTATCTTTCCAGTAACCTGGTCCATAGTTATGACAAAGTTCATCTCCTGCTTTGATATCTTTACTAGAAATAAACTGTATGATAAATTCTTTATCATTCTTTTTCCATATTATATTATCATTATTAGAATGATTGTAGATACTTCCATAACCTAATGGAAGAACTTTAGGATTGCCAAATACATAGTCTTCCCAATGATAAGCTGCAGCGGGAATACAATAGCAGATCTCTACTATAGAATTAATAGGTATATCTTCTCGAGTAAATACTCCATAACCTTTACCTTTAGAGATAAACTTACCATATATATCAAAAGAAGATCCTATAAACATACCTTAATATATGAATATTATTACAACTAAACAAATAATTTAGTGTTTTTTTCTTAAAAAAAAGTAATTTTTATGCCAGTCTTTATGAAGTCTTATTTCAGATATATCACTTCGTTCTTTTATAAACCTTTGAACTGATTCTTCTACATCAGCATCTGCATAATCGTCTCCAGCAATTACTCCATTGTTTTTTATTTTAGGCCAATTATTAACTAAATCATTATAAACAATGTCACCTGTATGATCACCATCTATCCATAAAAATTTTACTGAGTCGTTTTCAAATAACCTATGGGCATACTTCTCGTCACAGGTAACATACTCAACATAATCATCTACCTCTAAATGAAAAGAACCATGCTTAACTATATCCATAATAGAAATGCCCGGGTTGAGTTCTTTCAATTTATTGATATAGTTTAGAAAAGATAGAGGGTGGTCTGTTTCTGATATATTATTAAATGTTTGTTCTATCATCCAGAATAGATCTATAGAATAAAACTTAATATCCTTTGAAGAATCTTTGATTAAACTTGCCATTCTACAAGAAGATTGACCTAGTAGAGTTCCAATTTCAGCTACTATATCTCCATCTTTAGCTTCATTTACTATCTCTTCATAGATGTGTTCAGCATCATTTATCCAACCGGGTATATCTTTATACGAGGTAATATGTTTCATTAAATATCTAAATAGTATCCATTAAACTTAACTAAGTAACTTGTTAAATCTACTCCATTACCATCGGTATATTTCTTACCATTTCTTACCCATTTACGAACAGTACCAGCACCTACTAAGTGAGCTGCTGCTAATAAACCTGATTCAGTAACTAATACTCCGTTAACCAACTTTCCATCATACTTTTTTATCTGTCTTCTTAAAGTATGTTTGTTAGCTTTTAAAAGTTTAAGCATAGCTTCTTCTTGAAGTATAGGGTTACTTAAGAATTCTTTTCTAGTTACTTTATAACCTAGATTTTTTAAAGTTTGAGATCCAAATTGATATGCTCCCATATAGCCATATTGATTAACTACATCATATCTATTGCTTGATTCTCTTTCAGCCATATCATATAAAAAAGTATCTAAATTATATACCTTTATAAAGTTTGGAGCTTCTATAACAGGTTCTGGAAGTGGAGCTATCTCAGCTATCTTCAATTCATTAGCTATAATATAATTCCTATGCATCATATAGCCAAAAGATGATAGCATTAACATAAATAAAACGAAAGCAAAGCCCAGTACGAATTCAATATTATCAATTTTTTTCATAATAATAATTTTAAAATAAATCTAAGAATGATGTGTTTATATTTTTTTCTTTTAGTTTCTCATTACGTTCATGAGTCTTAACTAACTTATCAGCCACTTGTCTTTCTAGCGGCTTCTTCTTTTTCCAAGTTGAAAATTTACCTTTAGGTTGTTTAGCCATATCTTATAAATAGTTACAGTCTGGAGATATAATCTTCTTCTTGATCATTATCATATAAGCCTAATTCTTTTAAATGCTCTATATGATGATCATCCATCTCCCAATCAGGTTCATCTTCTTTGGTTTTAACGTAATCTTCCATAGCCTCTGCTTCTTTCTCTTGTATAGGAGCTACTCCATACAGAAAAGAATGATTATAGCATAGGAACTCTATATTATCTAAGTGCCAGTTTTTCTTATTACCGTCTTTAAAGTTAAGAATAAGAGGAACTTTTAAATCAGTCACTCTTCTTTCAGACATTCCGCACATATTACATTTCTCTTCTATCAAGCCTTCAAAGATAACTCTCTCTTTTATCTCTCTAGCGTTGAAATGTTCGATAGGTACTCTACCTTCTAGTAAATCCATTAGAGGTATTTTAGAACTACCCTTTAAAGCAAACTTTGGAATACCTTTACCTTCTTGATTCTTATGAGCCTCTAAAAAAGTAATACCTTCTTCGTTCTTATATAACTTAGCGTACTTTTTATAATGATTATAAGACACATGAAGATATCTAGCTGCTGCAAAGTTAGAACGAGACATTTTCATAGCTCTCTCTAGATCTTCCTTAGATAATATTTTAGCTGGTTTACCCATATACTAATCGTTACTTGTATCTATCATGTATTCAACTAATTCATCGGAAGAACAAGTATCAAAAAAGTAATCCATATCATTATAGGAAGTCTTTTTTTTCTTAGGTGTACCAAACAAATCGTCAAATATATTTAAATTTTCCATATTAATAATCTATACCTTCAATACCTTCCATTTCTTTGTTAGGATCAAACATATCAACATCTTCATGTTTGTAGTCTTCACTAAGCACCTTGCTAACCTCTTCTTTAACTGATTGAGATGTTGCTGCTTCATCCTTATCTAGATCAAGCATTTCAATGTGTACTGATTTACCAGCTAGTTCTGCTTCTTTCTTTTTGATAGATATATAAGTATCTTGTTCCATAATTATAATATCATTATAAGTATGATCACCTTTACCCTCTACAGTAGTAACTCCTACTTTAGGTTTAACAGTTGAACATTTAATACATACATGGAAGCCTAGTTCTTTTCTTAGTACCGGAAGTACATCCTCAGAACAAGAAGGACAAGTAGTCATTTCTAATTTTTGCATATAATATAACCTTTTAAATTAAACAATACATAAATATATGAATAATATCTCGGGGAGGCAACTTTTTTACAGGGAATATACGTAAAAAGATATAAATAAATAGAATATACCACCAACAATCCAAGCATAATCTATTTTAGTTCCATTATAAAAGAAATGTCCTTCGTCCATAAAAGATTTAATAGCTTTGAGTATTTTTATAATCATTTAGATCAGTGTTTTGTTACTACACCCTATCAAAGGATCGTTGTTAAGAAAACCAACTAAACTATATCTTTCACCAGTACAGTTATTAAGCTTATGAAATTCATTACCTGTAAAATATATTAATGTACCGGTTACAGGTTTATAACTTTTATACTTAAACTCTAACTCTCCTCCTTCAAAGTTACTATTAAGAAATAGTACGAAATTCCAATTATTTTGATGTATATGAAATGTGGATACTTGATCTACTTTCTCATCTACATACTGTATTCTTAATCTATCTAAATCAAACTCATCAAATTTATTAGTTTTAAGATCTACACCAATTAAATTAGTACTATAAAATTTTATTGTACGGTGATGTTTTTGAAATGAATGAGTAGTTTTATCATGAAGAGATATTATATAATCACATTCTGATTTATTAAGATACTCCTTATGCTCAAAAATCATTTTACTTTCTGTAATAACATCCAGAGTTTTTCTGGTGTTTTAATATCAACTAACTGTTCTTCTTTACCGTTTAAGTTAACACTTACATACCCATCCCATTCCTTATCAGGTTTAAGAGAGTAAATGTAATCTTGAATTAAAGCTGTTTGACTTACACTAAATGCTATTTTAAATAAGTTTTCTATAACTCTAAAGAATAGGTCTTCATAAGAAGTTATATCTATGCCTATCTCTTCAAGCATAAAGTCTCTTCTATCTTCTAATTCTAATAAAGTTTTGATTGAATCTATAAATAATCTTCTGTCCATAATATCAGTTGGTATTTCTACTTTCTTAATACTATACGACAAAGGAAACATTGAGAATAAAACTTCCCTTACTTTTTTATCAGGATGTACTGTCATAGACTATATCTCTGGTTGAGGTTCGTCAGGTACTTCATTAGGGTTAGCATTTGATAACGCTTTACGAATAATTTTATCTAAATATTAGATATAAATAAAGAACCCAATTATAGTTTTATCTTTCAAGTTTCTATCTCTTTCTAATCTTAAATCAT
>ENA-ORDA01003413-ORDA01003413.1-marine-metagenome-genome-assembly--contig:-NODE-3413-length-11101-cov-4.028120_pt1 | contig 11101 bp, 14 predicted proteins | sample MGYA00237778_ERZ508506 | MGnify/ENA primary metagenome ERZ508506 (study PRJEB26177, sample SAMN06267891) | marine metagenome | isolation source: Monterey Bay, California, USA | place: Pacific...
CGGGTCTAGCTCATTGGTAGAGCGAATCGTTGCCAACGATTAGGTAGAGGGTTCGATTCCCTTGACCCGCTCCAAAAATTTAAAATATAATAATCAATGAGTGATCTTACAAATAAAAAATGTGTGCCATGTGAAGCTGGAGTTTTACCTTTTGATATAAGTGAAATACACAAGTATCAAAAAAAAGTTGATGGTTGGGATGTTAAGAAAAACGAAAATAAAAACTATTTTTTAGAAAAAAAATTTACTTTTCAAAATTTTATCAATAGTCAAGAGTTTATCAACAAAGTTGGAAAAATTTCAGAAGAAGAGGGCCATCACCCTGATATTTTTTTTGGATGGGGGTATGCAAAAATTACAATTACCACGCATGCAATTGAAGGACTATCAGAGAATGATTTTATTCTTGCTGCAAAAATAGATTTAATAAATTAGGCTTTATAATTAAAGAAATTATTAATAGTTTTGTTTAACCTCATTCTTTTTTTAAGATGTAAAGCTGTGTCATGATCACAATTTTTTAGCATTATCACCTTAATATTTTTTTGTTTAGGAATCATGCTCATGTGATATTTTTCTTTTTCTGTATCACCAAAAAAAATTAAATATTCTGTAGTTTTTGAAAATTTTAACTTTTTATATTTCCAATGTTTTATGTGTGCAGCAAAATTTAAAAATGTGTCATCTTTTGAAAGCTTAGGGTTGATTGAAAATTGCGGGGAAAAAGCAATTAATTTTTTTATTGGATGAAGAGTAGAAAAAATAATTGCATTAAAAGCACCCATGCTAAAACCAATTGCATAATTATTTTTCTTTAAAAATGATTTTATATATTTTACATCTATATTATTGAACCATGATCTGGTTATGTCTTTAATAAATAATACATTATACTTTTTTGTTAAATGAAAAAATTCATTTTGCTGTATATATTTTCTTCCCCTGCCAATACTTGAAAAAGATAAAACTGTAATTTTTTTTTTATTATTAAAATAATCGATAATAGTTTTTGGATAATTAAAACTTTTTTTAATAATTAAATTTTCTATTTTTTTAAGAAAAAAATTAATTTTCATTAATGTCTAAAGTGTCTTGTTTTAGAAAAAACTAAAATAGTACGGCGACGTGCATTCAGCCATGTAGGGGGTAATAAGGTTTTTACAACAGGGTCTTCATTATACTCTCGAGTAATCAACACCCAAAGATCCAAATTCTGTTCTTCCATTAACATAGGCAATAGGTTTTGAATACGGTCTTTTTGAATCGCATCTATCAAAGTGGCACGCTCTCGAAGCGGTAAAATATCTTGACTAAAAAGTGCCTGGCTCAATAGACAAATCAAGAAAACATTTGGTTTCATAAGGTTGTTGTTTAAAGATTAAACCTACAAAAAAATTGTTAATAATGCGGTCGTTACAGACTTGTAAGCCTTTAGAAGAAACTGTAAATTAGCCAAAAAGCAAGTTATGTCAGATCAAAAAAGTGCCAAGCAAAAAGCCTTACAACTAACCCTAGATAAGTTAGATAAAACCTATGGTAAAGGCGCCGTAATGAAATTAGGCGATGAAGCTATTGAAGAAGTTGAATCAATTTCTTCAGGTTCCATTGGTCTAGATATTGCCTTGGGTGTAGGCGGGTATCCTCGTGGACGTGTTATTGAAATCTACGGACCAGAATCTTCTGGAAAAACTACACTTACGCTCCATGCCATAGCCGAATGTCAAAAATCAGGCGGGATTGCTGCCTTTATTGATGCAGAACATGCTTTTGATCGTTTTTATGCTGAAAAATTAGGAGTAGATGTGGGAGAACTCATCATTTCACAACCCGATCACGGAGAACAAGCCTTGGAAATTGCCGATAACCTCATCCGTTCAGGCGCTATTGACATTGTAGTGATTGACTCGGTTGCTGCTCTTACTCCAAAAAGTGAAATTGAAGGCGAAATGGGAGATTCCAAAATGGGACTTCACGCACGCTTAATGTCTCAAGCTCTAAGAAAACTGACAGGGTCGATCAGTAAAACAAATTGTACCGTTTTCTTCATCAACCAGTTAAGAGAAAAAATTGGGGTGATGTTTGGAAATCCAGAAACAACTACTGGTGGAAATGCTTTAAAGTTTTATGCTTCTGTCCGCTTGGATATCCGCAGATCCACACAAATTAAAAATACCGAATCTGAAGTTTTAGGAAATAAAACAAGGGTGAAAGTCGTCAAAAATAAAGTTGCTCCGCCTTTTCGTACAACAGAGTTTGACATTATGTATGGAGAAGGAATTTCAAAAATTGGAGAAATTATTGATCTAGGAGTCAACTATGAAATCATCAAAAAGAGTGGTTCTTGGTTTAGCTATGGCGAAACTAAAATTGGACAAGGTCGTGATGCAGTAAAAAACTTACTGATTGACAATCCTGAATTGATGGACGAACTTGAGAAAAAAATCATGGATACTCTAAAATCCGTTGACGCTTAATTAAGTTGCTGTTTTTCCCAAACTGAAATTGCTTCTTCTGTATGTCCTTTAGGGTCTTCTAGCAGGGCAGATTTGATCTGCTGATGGGTTTCCTCTTGGAGTATGGAAATATTTTTTTCTTTCATCTCTGTCGTAGGAATAACTTCTAAGGCTTTGACGCGTAATTCTCCCGGATATCCATGCGAGGTATACCAAGGAAATTTTCGTTTGCAGTCTAAAAAAGCCATTGGTAATATGGGTAATTTATGTTCAATGGCCAACTTAAATGCACCTTGCTTAAAAGGATTCAGTATTATGGATTCCTCAACGTACTCTGATTCTGGAAAAATACAAACACTATAGCCTTTAGAGATCACTTTTTGGGCTCTTACATAAACTTCGTAACGGCTTTTAGAACTGCTTCGGTCCACCATAATGGCGGCACGTTTGTATATAAAACCAAAAATAGGAATCTGGACTAATTCTTTTTTTCCAACAAAAACAAATGGAGTTTTACGTAGTCTCAAAATTACCATAATGTCCATAAAACTGGTATGATTGGCAATAAGCATAAAACTTTTCCCTTCTTCAGGAAAAATATTGGTCTTTTTTACCCAGAATCCCATTCCTCCTAACACAAATGGAGCCCAAACGTTTCTTGCTAACCAAAACACATAGTAATAACCATTAGGAAAAACTAAAAAAAGCGCAATGGGGATAAAAAAAACAATCACAGGAATTGAGGCAAGGACATAAAACCATATTCTCCATAAAATAAGTAGTCCTTTTCTCACAAATCAAAGATACCTTTTTAAAATGGCTTTCCCTTGCATTTAGTTGATCCCATTCGATTCCTTAAATTTAACCTACTTACATTATCAAAAGAAAGGGTAAACTACCCCTCTACTTAAAACTGTAACCTTTTAAATGAATATTGCTATTAATGACATTAACCTAAAGCTAACTTATGGAAATTCAATACATCGCAATCTTTATTCCTATTATTGTAATCCTTATGGGTGGTGCAATCGCAATTGTTGCAGAGCACAAACTGGAAATGGTAAAACAGGGAGTGGAAATTTCTTCAAAAAAAACATTCCAAATCCTTATCGAAGTATCAAATTTAGCGCCTTACTCATTAGTGTTGCTCTTGGAGTAATTGCTGGAGGAATTTTAGAAAATACTGGCGCTTTTTATGAAGCTGAAATGGGCTATTTTGCTTCTATCTTTATTTTTGGAGGCTTCGCTTTATTGATCGCAAGTCTTTACATCAATAACAGATTATCGCCTAAAAATTTATAAGCATAGTTGCGCTCCTCTTTGAGGAAACGTACCTTTGCCAAAATAATTAAAAATGGCACGTATTTTAACGGGGGTACAATCAACTGGAACTCCCCATTTAGGAAACCTTTTGGGAGCTGTGCTTCCCGCCATCAAAATGGCCAAAGCAAGTTCTGACGATTCCGTTTTGTTTATTGCAGATTTACATTCAATGACGCAGATAAAAAACGGAGAAACCTTACGTGAAAATACTTTTGCAACTGCCGCTACCTGGTTAGCCTGTGGATTGGATATAGAAAATACCCATTTTTACCGTCAAAGCGATGTGCCTGAAGTTACCGAATTAATGTGGCACCTATTGTGTTTTTATCCCTACAAAAGATTGACCCTGGCTCACTCATTTAAGGATAAAGCAGACCGACTCGATGATATCAATGGAGGTTTATTTACTTATCCCATGCTGATGGCTGCAGATATTCTTCTTTATGATGCAGAGATTGTTCCTGTAGGTAAAGATCAATTACAACACCTAGAAATTACCCGAGATGTTGCGGCACGTTTTAATCACCAAATGGGTGAAACTTTAGTATTGCCTCAAGCAAAAATTCAGGAATCTAGTCAATATGTCCCTGGAACTGACGGAGAAAAAATGAGTAAATCCAAAAATAACACCATCAATGTTTTTCTTCCTGAAAAGAAATTGCGCAAACAAATTATGGGAATCAAAACTGACAGTGCTGCTTTAGAAGAACCTAAAGATCCTGAATCCTGTAATGTTTTTGCGATTTACACATTACTAGCTCCCAATTCCTCCATACAAGCATTAAGAGAAAAGTATCTTGCTGGTGGAATGGGATATGGCTATGCCAAACAGCTTTTGTTTGAATTAATTTTAGACCGATTCGAAAACGAAAGAAAACAATTTGATTATTACCACCAACATCCAGAAGAGGTTCATCTAGCCCTAGTCAAAGGAGCTGAGAAAGCGAGAAAAGTGGCTTCAGAGGTGCTGCTTCGTGTGCGTGATAAAATAGGCTACTAAATCCATTCAAAATATTTCCCAGGTAAGGCACGTATCAGCCCTTTCATTTCCATTTGAATAAGAAGAGAAGCGGTAACGCTTACCTTACATCTAGCAGACAATGCTAATTGATCTAAATGTAATTTTCCTTCTTTAGAAAAGTGGGTAAAAAGTACTTGTTCCTCTTCTGTTAATTCCTAACAAAATGCACGACCGTGCAGAGTGTTTTGACGGGTCCCTACTATGCTAACAATCACTCTATCCTTAAAAGAAAATGACCTTTGACACATAAAACTAGTGGCGCATCTGCACAATAAGAAAGTGCCAGTGGATACTCTGGTAACAATGTATCCCTAAGGCCTCAATCTGTTTTGCTTTTTTAACTGCAATTGGATATTGTTTTTTCCAGTTTTTTAGATTCTTAAACACCTTATCGCCTAAACCTTCAATTGTACTCCATTCATTTGGGTTGGATTAAAAAACGGCTTTGGGAGAACCAAAGTGAGCAACAATTTTATGAGCACGATGTCAACCCATGCCAGGGATGGCCTCAAGAAGTAAACAAGTCTCGAGTCGTTTCATAGATTTGAGTTTACTTACGAATATACTAAACCTTCTTTCGTTCCGTTGTTAGCAGTATAGTATTATTTTACTATTTTTGATTTCATGCAATTAACACGCTACATACAAGAACTTCTTTACCAATACGAATGTGTAACTATTCCTCATTTTGGTGCTTTTTTGACGCGTCCTTTAAATGCTAAAGTAAGTGAGAAGGGTGATTTTTACCCTCCTCGTAAAGAAGTAACCTTCAACGAGCTTTTAAAAACTAATGACGGTATTTTAGCGCATTATGTGGCTCAAAAAGAAGGGCTGAGCTATGAGAATGCACTAAGGCATATTGAGAAAGAGATAAGTAGCTGGAAGAAAAGACTCAAAACGCAAACACTTCGCTTTCCTGGCGTTGGTGAAATTCGTTTAAATCTTGATCGAAACATCCGCTTTACCCCTTGGGAAAAAGTAAACTTTGACCCTTCTTCTTTTGGTTTATCTCACTTTAAAAGAGAAACCTTACACAAACCTAGAATACAAACTAAAATTATTTCACCTATGGAAAATAAGAACAATGATGATTTAATGTTTACTCCAGAAAAAGAAAAAAAATCTCCATTAATGCGTTATGCAGCGATTGGAGTTATTGGAATTGCGCTCTTGGCGACTTCCTACTATTTTGGAGATCAATATGTAGCTGAACAACGACTTGTGGCACAACAAGATGCGCAAAAACAGATTGAAAAAAACGTACAAGAAGCTACTTTTGATTTAGGTTCGCTTTCTGAAGTTGAAGTTTCTATTACAGCAGAGCCCATTCCTGAAGAAGTTGTTTCAGATCAAGAATACTTCAGTGTCATTGCTGGTTCTTTCCGTTCTTTGGATAATGCAGAAAGTAAAGTGAACGCTTTAATAGAAGAAGGATACACCGCAGCTTTAGCACAACAGAGTATTGATGGATTGTATCGTGCTGCTTATGGTAGATTTACAAATAAAAAGGAAGCAATTAATTTACTTTATTACATCAAATATACCTTGAAAGAAGAAGCGTGGTATTTGGAAGAATAATGGATTACATTTGGTAAATCCATCCTTTAGGATTCAATGCCTTTACATTGTTAAAAATACTGAATTGTAATTCTGTCTTTCCGGTTTGTTGATTGGTAAATACTTCTCCAATCACTTGCTTAGCCTTTACTTTGTCTCCTTTTTTAACATATAATTTCCCTAGATTTTTATAGACTGAAATGAAATTTCCATGTCTAATTAAAACCGATGGATTACTTCCTTTATAAGTTACAACTGACATGATTTCGCCTTCAAAAACAGCACGAACTTGGGCATTAGGTGCGGTAGCCAGCGTCACTCCATTACTTTGAATGATGGTGGTTTTAACTACTGGATGTGGCTGTCTACCAAAGCGTTGAATTACAACGCCCTTTTCTAATGGCCAGGGCAGGCGCCCTTTGTTTGCTGAAAAATTAGCAGCAATTAATTTCGCCTCTGGAGTTAATTCAAAAGTTTTGTTTCCCTTTTTTCCTGCTGCCTTGTTGGATGCAGCAATGGCTTCTCGAATCAAGCGGTCTATTTCTTTATCGATCTTTTTAGTTTTCTTTACTTTTCTTGAGATCTGTGTGGCTAGCGAACGTTCTTTGCGTTTTAAACTTTTAATTAAATCCTCTTGCGCTTTTCGTTCCTTGGCCAATTGTTCTTGAACGTTTCTGTTGTCTTCAATTAAAACAATCTTTTTGGCCTTTTCATCGATAAGTGTTTTATTCAGTTGTTGTAGTACTTGTGTTTTTTCCTTAATCGCCAGCCCTTGTTTTCTTCTGTAACGTGCGTACTGTTTGAGGTATTGAATACGCTTATAGGCCTGTAAAAAACTTTCAGAAGAAAATAAAAACATCAGGCGGTTTTTAAGAGACTTACTTGCATATGATTTCTGAATCATAGCAGCATAGTCCTCTTTTAAAAGGCTTAATTCTTTGCGCTGGGTACTAATATTTCGTTGGTTCAAATTGATTCGTCTGGTTAGGATATTTACTTGTTCGTTGGTGACTTTAATCAATTCTCCACGAACATTCAGTTTGACTTGTAAATCCTCGGCCTCGCTTAGAGCGTTTTTACGTGTTTTGGTATTGGTAAAAAGCAATTGGTTGATCTGCTTTATTTCCTTTTTTAAACGAATTCGTTGCGTTTCTAATTCTTGTTGTCTTTTGCTTGAATCTTGAGCCAAGATAGGATGCATTCCTATCCAGAGCAACGCAATGAAACAAAACAATCTATACATACTAAAACTCTATTTTAGAATAACCTTCTGGAATTTTAAAAGGAAAATTCAATAAAGAAGGAAAGTCTGTTCTATTAAATTCCAATTCCAATCGTTGCAAATTAGTTCCATCAAAAAGACTTATTTCAATGCGTTGAGGTAGTTTTTCTCCACTCACTCTTGCGTGGTTTAAGTATTTAATTGATAAGGTGTTGGAAGTCCCTGGAACAACCAGTCGTTGTTCTTTTAAAATGAAATCTACTGGGTCAAAGAATAAAGTAGGAGCAATCCCCGAGCGTTTTCCTTGTGGAATTAAGATATAGTATTGAGGATTTGATATTTGTTTCCATCTCCCTACTGCAGGATCTAAGAAGGGTTTCCCCAATAATAAATTTTCAATATCATCGTAGGTAAAAGAAGTGTTGAAGGGAGCATTAATTAAATCAAAATTTCCTTGAAAATAATTTTTTTGGAACTTTTCATAAAAAGAAATTTGTTCTGGTGTAATCATCAATTTTGCAATTGGGATGATCATGGTTGCACTCATCCATACTTTCTTTTTGTTCTCCATTCTGAGTTGAACAATTATTTGTTGAGTGCGTTTTCCATTGTCATAGGTTGCACGAATTCTGGAACTGAGCTTATCTACTCTAGGATAATTGGATTTAATTTTGGTAGCCAAAGCTGTAATATCTACATTTTTGAGCGGTCGTTTTGTTGGCAAAACAGCTACCGATTTACATGCACTGAAAGTCAAAATTAGGCCTATAAAAAAAATAAGATGTTGAAGCTTTTGATTCATGTTTACTGCATTTCTGAATAATCTCCTAGACTCACAAAGGTAGGGTTTCCTTTATAACGCACATGATTCCCAATCATTGCTTTTTCGCACTTTATATTAATCAAATGACTGTGGTTTTGAATCAAACTGTTTTGCAATTCACAGTTTTCTATAATTGTACCCTCACCTATGGAGACCCCTGGTCCTATGGTGCTATTGCTAATTCGAGCTCCCTTTCCAACAAAACAAGGGGGAATAAGTCTACTGTTTTCCATGATAGCTGAAGGATCAACTAAAGTTTCTCCTTCCTCTTTTTTGAATTGAAGCATTTCTGCATTGGTTTGAAGAGTTACTTCTGGATTTCCACAATCCATCCAAGCATTTACTTTACCCGCCTTAAAGACTTTCCCCTGCTCCATCATCGCTAGTATGCCTTGATTAATCTGATATTCTTCTCCTTCTTGTAAACTTTGTTTTACTACTTCTTGCAAAACAGCTTTTAGGACTTCAATTTCTCTAAAATAATAAATCCCTATTACAGCTAAATCAGAAACAAACTCTTTAGGCTTTTCGACTAAGTTAACAATCGTATTCTCCTCATTTAGCTGAACCACTCCAAATGCTTCTGGTTGTTCAACTTCTTTTACCCAAATGACTGCATCGGCCGCGGGATCAAGAGACAAATCTGCACGAATTAGTGTGTCAGCATAAGCAACTACCGTAGGCCCCTCCAAAATTGAAGCTGCACACATAATCGCATGCCCAGTTCCTAAGGGTTCTAATTGTCTAAATATATGTGGGTTTGCTCCCAACTCTGCAGCAAGTGTTTTTAATGAATCTTCTACCGTTTCTCCAAAAAAAGCAGGATCGCCTAAAATAAAGCCAATATCTGTAATGGGTTCCTCCACTACTTTGGCAATTTCGTGAACCAGTTGATGTACTATAGGGGATCCTGCTACGGCAATCAGTGGCTTTGGTGTTGTTAAACTATGCGGTCTCAATCGAGAACCTCTACCCGCCATGGGAACTATAATCTTCATATGTAATTTTTATTTGCCTGTACTTCCAAACCCTCCTTTACCACGTTCTGTTTCGGAAAGGCTATTTATAATTTTCCAATCAATTTGCTCATATCGTGCTAAGACTAATTGCGCTATCCGTTCACCGGGTTGTATTGTAAAATCATCCTTGGAGAGATTAACTAAAATCACCCCTATTTCCCCACGATAATCCGAGTCTATTGTTCCTGGAGCATTGAGAACTGAAATCCCATGCTTGGCTGCTAATCCGCTACGGGGACGAACTTGAGCTTCAAATCCTTCTGGAAGAGCCATTTTAAGACCTGTTCCAATCACTTTTCGTTCAAAAGGCTTCAGTACCACAGGGGCTTCCAAAACAGCTTTTAAATCTACTCCTGCAGATGCTTTTGTTGCATAAAAAGGTAATTCGTAGGGGCTGTCGTTTTGAACGGGAACTTGAATCATGATCTGTCTTTTAAAGAATTTAAAAATAAGAAAATGAATGCTACCCTTATTGTTAATCCTAAATTTCTTTACTCAATTTGTCAACCAAAATTATTCTTTTGGAAAACGATTTTTCAGCTCTTTTTCGATTTGAATAATCATCAACACTGGCAGAAGTGTGACCAAAGCTATTCCTACCCAAATAGCCCACATTTGATGGAAATTGATAAAAAAAGCCAAGACACCAAGAAGAATTGTATACCCTCCTAGTTTTTGAGTTTTGTCTGAAGAATATTGCTGAGCAAACTCCCAGATCTCCTGATTCCGCATTGAAGTGGATGTCCGATATCCATAAAAATGATTGATTTTTTTGGGAGGCCATTTCGCTTGAATAAAGCCTGCAAGATAAAATATGATACCGGTTAACACGAGGATTAGTGCAAGAGGATTTACTATTTCCATTTTTAATAATTCTTTTGAAATATAAGACCTTCGTCGTCAAAAATCAAGCTTCAATTACTCCTTTTTATCATATATAAAACGGCAAGTATTACCAAAAAAGCAACGATTTCAAATCCCAATTCTATATATGTAAAATATTGATCAAAGCCATCAAGCAAAAGTCCACCTACTCTAGAAAGGATAAATCCCATGGTCAATACTCCAGTAAACAACAATACTCGTTTCTGGTTTTCATACAATAGGCTAATTGTAATCCACAATCCTCCAACAGTGGTCATAAAGCCCATCATAACTCTCAAAATAGTTGCAGATTGTGACGTAGTGATAATTACATCATATTTCTCTGTAAAAAACCATTCGGGAGAAAGATATCCAAATAGACTTAGAACAAAGAGTAATAGTCCCGTACGAAAATTTACTGTTTGAGCAATTAAATAGGGTTTAATCTTCATTATCATCGTAGTTTAAATAAGGCCTCTTCGCTTGCTTGATTTGTTCTTTTTTATCAGTGTTGGGGTAAAAAAAATAACTGGGTGCTATTATTTTTTTGGTCTGCTTTACCTTAATTCTTATGATGTTTTGAATTCTAAATTTTCCTTTGATTAGGGGCTGAAAAGCTTTTTCATACACTTTAAAATCAGAATCTTTAGGGTCAATAATTGTTGCTGTTCCTTTACATTGAATTTCTTTTTGAGTAAAGACATTGACTCCACTTACGCGCACTTTTGAGTTTTGAAGAATATTTTTAAGCCTCTGAGGAAAAGCACTATTAGCAATCAAAAGGGTTTCTGTGTCAAGAACAAAGAACAGCTCTTTGGG
>ENA-ORDA01003416-ORDA01003416.1-marine-metagenome-genome-assembly--contig:-NODE-3416-length-11099-cov-10.191980_pt1 | contig 11099 bp, 12 predicted proteins | sample MGYA00237778_ERZ508506 | MGnify/ENA primary metagenome ERZ508506 (study PRJEB26177, sample SAMN06267891) | marine metagenome | isolation source: Monterey Bay, California, USA | place: Pacific...
ATATACCATAATGAGATAATTGATGGGATTCCATTTGGTTTGATGAATCCTATTCTGATTGGTATCTTTGTATCTGGAGCTAATTCTTTTTCTACATATTGCATTCAATCACTTCGTCTAACAACGGAAATTTTTGATTTTTTTACTATTTCAATAAATTTTGATTATTTTTATAGTGCTAACAATTTAGATTTCATGTTTTTGTTAAAATACTATTTTTTTTAGAACAAAATATGAAAAAATTATTTTTGCTACTTTTTATTGCAATGATAATTTCAATATCTCCCGCATACGGTCATAAATTAATTAGTCATGATGATTCTCATAGGGATTTTGACTCTGCATTAGTTATACCAGATCATAAAATTTCGTGGGCAATTTATGAAAATTTAGGCACAAATGAGACAAAATTTTATACATTTGATGCAAAAAAAGGTGATTCGTTTTATGCCAGTATTGTCATTCCCAATCTTGATGGATTGGAAAAATACTCTCCTTCGCTAATTTTAATGAATGATGACATGTCTAATGGAAATACTCCTTCATCTAATATTCCATCTAGTATTCAAAAATTTCTTTATGAGGGTGATTATCCTGGAAATGAATTTTACGAACCATTTGGACAAGTAACTTACTGGGAACGACAAGAAGTTAAAACAATTATTCCTGAAGATGGCCAATATTTTATTTTAGTATTAGATGAAAAGAATCAAAGTGGAAAATATAGTTTAGCAATTGGAACAATCGAAGACTTTTCTGGCGCTGATTTTTTTACAGTTCTTCCAAAGGCTTGGTTTGATACAAAAATATTTGTAAATGATTATGTTGGACTTGCTATTGGAATTTCTATACTTGTTGGATTTCCTGTATTACTATCTATAATTATTTTAAGAAATAAAATATTTAAAAGATAAAAAAGAAAAATTTTTTTAAAATTATTATTTTTTCTTACTTCTTGGTTTTGTTCTTAAAACTGCTTTGCAACACATACATCTTACATCCTCAGAATTTAAGAAAATTCCACAAAAAGTACATCTTTTTTGTCCAATCTCATATCTTATTTTATTTGGTACCGGTTCAGCCTGATGTCTTTTGCAAATATTTCTACAAGTTCTACCCAACTGTTACATCTCCAATTTTAGTTACTATTTCTTTTCTTCTCTCTCTAATTGTTACTGCACTAATTCCTGATATTTTGGAAATTTTTAGCTGTGAAACCTTCTCATCATTTGTAGTTGCTGCTAAATGTATTGCAGCTGCAGCCATTGCCATTGGATTTTTACTTGTGGATACGTGCTTTTTTGCGCATAAATCAAGTATTTTGAAGGTCAATCTTTGTGTTTTTTCAGAAAGATTCAAACCCTTTGCAATTCTGCTGACAAATTCTGATGGTGTATATGCTTCAGGACTAAGATCCATTTCCTTTGCAAGAAATCTATATGTTCTTTGTAGAACTTTTTTCTTAATGTTTGCTGCATCTGAAATGTCTTGTAATGTTCTTGGAGTATCTGTAATTCTACAAGTTGCGTAAATTGTTGCTGATAACATTGCTGCTGTAGATCTACCTGCAAGTATTTTTCTAGCTGCAATTTTTCTAAACAAGTATGCACTTTCTTCAATTACTGATTCAGGTAATCCTAATTTTGAACTAATTGCATCTAATAATGTGAAAGCTTTTTGAAATGATTTTGAAGTAACTGCAGAACGACTGTTTCTATCCCACATTCTTAACCTGTAGAACATTCTTCGATTTTCAATTGATAATGATTTTCCTGTTACATCTTTGTCTTTAGCTTCAATTAGCGTGGATAGTCCCATATCGATCATTTTCAATGATCTTTTTGCACCCACTCTTGAATTATTTTGATAATCAGTTGCATTTAGTCCCGCTGATTCTGTTCCTAAATCTACAATTGGTTCTAATGAAACAATTCCACAACTACTGCAGGCAATTTCTCCTGTGTGTACGTCTGTCACCATTTCATTTTTTTTACAATTTCTTTGATGGATTAATTCAGTTAACATACCAATTTTGTGTTTTCATTTTATTTAAAAGACTGAATATTTTTGCTCTAGTGGTAAAACTAGTTCTATTTTTATCCAATTTTATTTTTTAGCACTATGATCTCGTGAATTTGTTGGCACTATTTCCTTTATCATCTTCTCTTTTTATAAAAAAAATTTCTAGTTGATGAATGCCTCATATTGTATTGAATAAAAGTTTGAATCTGTTTGATTTTTCAATTATTTTCAAACCTATTTTTCAAAAATCCCCTTTGATAAAAATTCAAGATATGTACATTGATACGCGAGGAACTAATGCCCTCTTGTCTACTGTTGTAATTGATGATTCCCACCACGAATTTTTTATTCAGGTTATGACCAATAAAGATAGAACTACAATTAGGTTGTTGCCTCTTACTGATCCTGAAAAAACTGATTTAGTAAAACAATCTTTGGCAAATCTTTGTTTAGAAATCCAAAAACATTATCCTGATATGGAAATAATAAAATCAAATTTATGGGATTATCTTACGAAAGATATTGTCTCATGAGTAGTCATAATTTTATTCAAAAAAGTAATCTTGAACGTGATGTGATATTTCAAATTAGTACTGACATTAAAAATTTTCATAAAATAATGCCTAAATATTTTAAATCTTTACAGATAATTAACACTTCATTAAATGAGATAATTGTTTTGGAACAGATAAATTTTTTTGGTAGAAACATCGAAATTAAAACTAAACATATTATTGTAAAACCCAACATGCATAAAGTATTCATTTTAAGTGGTCCTGCTAAAGGCACATCCTTTATTGAAACTTATAATTCAAATTCTATTGGAACTGATATTTCTATTGTTGTTGATTTAAAATTAAATGGAATTATAAAATTGATCCCCTTTCTCAAAATTTTACTTTTGAAAAGAATGAATTCTGTTATGTCTGAATTTATTATGTGTGCCGAATCTTATTCAAAATCAATTTAGTCTTCTTGGTTAGCACTATGAAATTAAGTTAGCCTCTGTTAAATAGAAAAATCCGGAAAATTATTCATGGCTATTCCTACTGTAATTATTGGTGCAGGTGTTGGTGGATTAACTACTGGTGCAATATTGGCAAATAATGGCCATAAAGTGATGGTCTTAGAAAAATCCGGAAAATTAGGTGGGCGAACTACTTCTATGGAATACAAAAACCATATTTTGGATAATGGATTTCATATAATGCCATTTTACAAAAAATCTGCTATTTTCACAATTTTAAAAAACTTGGGAATTGAATCTAGATTAAAACTTGCAAAAGTTGATGATATTGCATTTTATGCTGATACTGGATTTCATATTTATCCCAAAGGAATGATGGATTTACTTAAACTATCTTTAATTCCATTCAAGAGCCGAGTTAGGCTTCTTAAATTATTACTTCCTTTAGCATTTTCTTCAATTGAAAAAACAGAATTGTGGGATGAAGTCCCCCTAACAAAAATCACTAATAATTTAGATTCTGATACAAATGCCTTTTTTGAAGCAGTATGCATGTTGGCCTTTGCTGACACTGCGGATCATATATCGTTGGGTGAGTTTGCTAGAACCATTATTAGAGCTAATCCGTTTAAAGGAGGAACTAGTGAATTTGCATATCCTGATGGTGGTGGATATGATTCTATATGTAGAGTTCTAGGTGATTTTATTTTAGAAAAAAATGGAGATATTCAAACAAAACAATCTGTCAAAAAAGTAATTGTTGAAAATTCTAAAGTTACAGGAGTTGTTGTAATTGATTCTTCCAACTCTGAAAAACTTATTCCTACAAATTCTGTTGTAATCTCTTATCCTGCATATACTGCATTAAATCAATTATTTGATGAACATGTAATTGATAAAAAATTTGTTCAAAAAATTGATAAATTAAATAAAACAACTTCTGTTGTTGAAGTACATTTTGCTTTAAATTCTCAAATTGATACACGTCAAGTTGTATTTCCTGTAGGTGATGATTATGTCACTAAGGGTATATTTTTCATATCTAATATCACTCCCTCTGTTTCTCCTCCTGGCGAACATTTGATCATTGCTGGAACTCCTGTACTTCCTTCTGAAACTGAGGATTCTGAAAAAATTAAAGACATTGTAAGTAAAATGAAAAAAGAAATATCCTCGATTTATCCAAAATTTGATTCATCGTTACTCTGGGAGCGCCCAATGGCTTGGAAATTAGTTGAATCTGTAGTTAAAGAACCTGGAAAAGTTTGGAAGTCTAAAATGCCTCATGAAATTCCTGGAATCTCTGGTTTGTTTTTTGTAGGTGATTCTACAGTTAGTTATGGTATTGGAACTGATTCTGCAGCACATAGTTCTATTTTATGTGCTCCAAAAATTGAATCTTTTTTAAATTCTTAGTTAGTTAATGGAATTTTTCTTATAATTTTTGGAATATCTTCCAAACTTGTATCTCCTATAACATTACCTTCAAATTTTGGAGGATTATCTATTTGCATTGCATATCCTCCAACTAAAATTGGAATTTTAGTTTGCTCTCTAATTTTCATTGCTAATCTTTGTCCAGCTAAAACATTATCTTGAATTGTAATGGAAATTAGTACTACATCTGGTTTCTTCATATCGATAAATTCTATTATTGATTCAGTTGGTATGGATGTTCCCATATTGAATACTTTGAATCCTTTAATTGTTAGATATGTTTCTAAAACATCACATCCAATGTGATGTTCTTCCCCTACTGGTACACATAACATCACTTTTTTCTTATTTCCTGAACCTGAAATTTGATCCATGATAATTTTTACTAATGTCTGTGCAACATTGCTTGCAACATGTTCTGTTGCAATTGCTAACTTCCCATTTTCCCAATCTTCCCCTATTTTACTCATAACTGGTCTTAGAATCTTATCAAAAAAGTCTGATATGTTGAATATCTCGACATAATTTTTGTAAATTTTCATACACTCTTCTAAATTTCCATCTGTTAATTTTTTAAATAATTGCTGTTTTGATTTTTTTGTAGCATCTTCTCTTTTTTGTATGTCTTCTGGATTGTATGATGCAAGAACTGATAAAATTTTAGCATCATTTCTGAATTCGATTGGGATGTCATCTTTGATTACTTCTGAGGCTTTACCTAGATATTTGACAATTTCTTGTTTTGATGTACTTTTTTTAGAATCCCATACACTTTTGACTAAATAGAGATATTGATCTGCTTTTACTTTTTTAGCCCTAATGTAGACCATCTATTTTGTTCAACTTTTAGATATATAACTAATGGTAACCATTCTCACTAGTGCCAATTATTTTTAAAATTCTAAAGCTGGCACTAGCACAACTTTTCATCGTCCGTTAAATATCGTAAATCAAAAATCTACATTATGGCAGGAACAGAAGAACAAGAATGGGCAAACCTTCTTGCAGAAATCTTTGACAAACTTACACAAAAACACGCCGCAATCACTTACGATTTTGACAATCTTGAGATGGCAGGTAAGATTATGAAAGACAAGCAAGTTGTCCCAACTGGTACAGTTTCCCTTAGTGGTAAACTAACCATAACAGCAAAAAAATAGAGTGTGGTATGACAATGAAAAACTTTGATCTACCCGCTAATTTTTTATCTTATTTAGATAAAGGAGCACTAAACATTACATGTGATGGTGAACCAACAATTAATTTTCATGTTGACGGCAGCACCAAAATTATCGATATAATTGATATTCCAATTGAAATTACAAAAATGCCTGGATTTCTAAAACAACTTTCTGAGGCAAAAGAATTGGCAAAAGATTTGACTGCGAAAAAAACTACAATTGAAGTTAGATTTCAAGGTGAACCTGTTTTGAAACTTGGAGAAAAAGCAAATCCAAAACTTGCAAAAATAATCACGTTGAGTAGCAATATTGAAATCACTGATTTAAGGAAATTAAAGAAATTGAGTGATGTGTTTTAATAATGACTACTGAATATTCTCAAAAAAAACCATATGATATTTTGGTTACTGGGTCTACTGGGTTTATTGGAAAAAAATTACTCACAAAATTATCTAATTCTGGACTTAAAATTAAAGCAATGTCTAGATCAAAATATCCTGATACTGAAAATGTACATTATGTTCAAGCTGATGCATTTAATGTTGATTCATTAACATCTGCAACTGACGGTGTTGAAACTGCATTTTATTTACTACATTCTATGGAAGGTTCAAAAAAAGAATGGGCTGAATTTGCAAATAGGGAAAAACAACAGGCACAAAATTTCTTAAAAGCTGCCACTGAATCTGGTGTTAAAAGAATTGTTTACCTTGGTGGATTAGTAAATGAAAGTTTGGAATTATCTAAGCATATGAGAAGTAGACATGATGTTGGAAAAATTTTAGCATCTGGAAATATTCCTGTTACTGAATTAAGGGCATCTGTTATTGTTGGTGCTGAAGGTGGTTCTTATGCAATGCTTCGATATCTTGTTGAACGATTACCTTTGATGGTGTGTCCAAAATGGGTTAAATCCCAAACCCAACCCATTGCAGTTGATGATGTTGTTGATTACCTTATTGGTGTAATGAAAAATTCTGAAGCATCTGGAAAAATTTTAGAAATTGGTGGACCTGATGTAATGACTTATGAACAATTAATGCGATTATATTCTTCAATTTTAAATAGAAATCTTAACATCATTCAAATTCCATTTTTGACGCCTCGTTTGTCATCTTACTGGATAGATCTAGTAACTCCTGTTAAAGCATCATTGGCAAGACCTCTTGTTGATAGTTTGGTTCATGATTCGGTTGTCAAGGATAAATCTATTCAACACTTGGTTCCTGTGCATCTTAAACACATGACAGAAGCCATTTCTGTTGCTAGAGAAGAAGCAAAATCATTTGAATCTATTCGAAAATCTCCTGAAGAAAAAACATCCTATAAAATGAATCAAAAAATTCTTTTGATTAGTCTTTGTGCAATGGCATTTATTGGAACCACCTACTATTGGATGGATGATAGAACTGATGTCTGGGAAATTCCTTGGTTAATTGGTTCTGTTATTTGGTATGCTGCAATCCTTTTTGCAATATCTTTTGTTAAACAAAAGGCAAGATTGGGTTATTTGATAGGCGGAATACTGGCTTGGGTCACTTTGGCATTTTGGTTGTTTGACAACTTTTATGTTGTATTTGAACTATCATTGGTCGCATCCGAACCTAGTCTTGATGTAACTATAAGAAATTTCATTGGTGCTGCAATTGCAGGATTGGCAATATTTTCATCTCATAATGTATTTCATAAAGTGAGAGTTTATCAGGCTAGAGGAGAACCTGTATCTGAATCTGCTTCAGCTGAAGTTCCTGATGGAGCTAGACCTGTATACAACACTAATTTTTCCTAGTCCCAAATTATAATTTTCTAATATTGAATTTTTAAAATAACTAGTTACAATTTTATTTTAATGATTTGAAGATATTTCCTTTTTCTGGGTTTGCATATAACAAAAAATATGTTTGTGATGCAAGATATGTTTTATTGAATCTGAATACTATTGGATGAATTTCTGCTAAAATATCTCCAATTTTTATTTTTCTATTTTTATATTCTTTTAATAATTCAAAAAATTTGTCTTTTTCTAAACTTGTAAATTCTTTTGAAAAAAATCCAAAAATATGCATTATTACATTACTATGTGTTTTAATTGTGGGTTTGTATTCTAAACAAATATTTAGATTTTTTTCATATTCATTTAGAATTTCTGAAAATTTTATTTTTTTGTAACTGGCAACAATCCGTCCTAATATTTTCAATTGTTCTTGATTATAAGCCATAATTAGAAATTTATTCCTAGCTTGAAATTCTACTAGTTCTTTTGCTTTCTTATTTTTTTTGACATCCTCAAATCTTTCTATAACAAATTGTTTAATTTCATTTTGAGTTAATTCCTTATGGTAATTCTGCATACTATATTCCTCCTGTTATTTCATGTCTGTTATTTCTCATACTATGGAATTCGTATCTAATTTACATATAAAGGACAACTTTGCATTTTCATTTTACCACTATAATTTTAAAAAATTTTTCTAAACTGTTAGCACTAGAAAATGTTTTAGCACCATTTTAAATACAATAAATGAATTTCCACAATAATGAAAACTCTGTTAAGTGCAATTACTACAATTGCTGCAATCTTGATTGTTAGTTCAAGTATCTCTTCTGTTTATGCAGAAGTACCATCTTGGGTGAAAAACAATGCAGGATGGTGGGCAGAAGGAACAATTGATGACGATTCATTTGTTCAAGGAATTCAATTCTTGATCAAAGAAGGAATCATGAGTATTACACAAGCACAAGAATCTAAACAAACTGTATCCTCTGTTTCAACAAGCGATGATTCTGTAATTGCTTCACTAGAATCTGAACTTGAAAAATGTTCAGAAATAGTAAAGGCATACAAAAGACTTGATTGTGAAAAACCAATTAAACAAGAAATTCTAGTTCATACCTACAAAACAGGAGCTGAATTATTTCAAGTTGGACCAATTAACTATTATTGGTTTGGAGTAAATTCTGAAGGAAATACATTTGAAATTAGTCCAACTGGTCAGCCTATTCTATCAGTTAGAATGCTTGCAGACAATACTTCCTCTGATATTGTTGGTTTGAATTGTACTAGCCCTGCTATTTGTAACTATGATGTTTGGGATGGTTCAAAATCTTTCAAATACTCTGGAATGGATTTCACTAGTGGACAAATCAATCTAAACCCTGGAACTGCTAAAGAATTCAATATTCTATTTGGTCCAAATATTGGATATGGTGGAACTGAATTTGAATATGATTCTTCAAAAAGTTATACTTTTAGAATCAACGAACCATTTGGTAGTTTGGATGTTCACCTAGACTTGGAATAACTTCCTCTTTTCTTATTTTTATTATCTATGTTTTTACCACTATGAATGATTAGTGTTAAATTTTAAATATCAAATTTTAAAAAATTTCTTTATGAATATTTTTGTTCTACTCATACCATTATTGTTTGTCTCACTTCCTCTTGCATTTTCTGAATCTTCTAATGTTGGTGACATATACTGGAAACAGGATATTATTTCTTCGAATTCTTTTGTTGATATTTATGTTCATGACAATGATATGAACAAAAAGGAATACCCTAATTTTGCTGATAAATTTACCATATCTGTTTGGTCTGATTCTTCTCCTAATGGTCTTGAAATACAAGTTGTAGAAACTGGGGTGTATAGTGGAATTTTCAAAGGACGTGTTTTTATTGCTGATTCTGGTGAAACTGCAAAAAATCGTCTAGTTTCAATTCCTGGTGATACTGTATATGCAAAATATGTTGATTTTACTATGCCTGATGGCTCCACTTCTGAAATCTTTTCTGCTGCAATTGTAAAAATTTCTGGTCAAAATATGGCTCCACTTCTTGATAAAATAGATCCTAAGTATCGTATGTCAAAATCTGTTGAAAAAGTTCCGGTTTGGATTAAAAACAATGCAGGTTGGTGGGCTGATGGCTCTATAGATGATTCTTCATTTGTTCAAGGAATTCAATTTTTAATAAAAGAAAAAATCATTGAAGTTGATACTTCTACTCTTTCCCAAAAGAGTGATGAAATTCCTGCATGGGTCAAAAATAATGCAGGTTGGTGGGCTGCGGGCCAAATTACTGAATCTGATTTTTTGAGTGGAATTAATCATCTTGTAAAATCTGGTATTATTTCAGTAGGTAGTGATTCTGTACAATCTGTGTCTGATTCAATTCTTTCTGAGTGTCAATCCATTAAATCAAATTACAAACGACTCAATTGTGAAAAAGAAATTAAACAAAATCTTGAATTTACTGAATTCAAAAAATCTTCTGATAGATATGACGTTGGTTCAATAAGTTACTACTATCCTGGGATTGGAAATTTTGGAAATGAATTTGAAATAAGTTCTTCTGGTCAAGCAATGCTTCGTTTGAGAATTTTAGCTGAAAATACTTCTAATGAAGTTGTTTCACTGAAATGTACTGGACCCTCTATCTGTAACTATGATGTTTGGGATGGTTCTAAAGCATTCAAGTATGCTGGAATGGATTTTGTTTCTGGACAAATTCCAATAAACCCTGGAACATCCATTATTTTTAACATGATGTTTGGTCCTAATATTGGATATGGTGGAAATCAGTTTGAATATGATTCTTCTAAAAATTATGAATTTAGACTATTAGATTCAATTGAGGAATTAGTTAAGCTAATCAAGCAAAGAAATGAAGAGCATGGTTTATCAAGATTAATCGCAGGATACTCTTGGAAGTGGGTATCAAATAAAGATAAAAACCTGTTTGATATTACAATTAAAAATACCCAGCTTAAGTGGAACAATACTTCAGATGATTGGATCAATTCTCCCTCATCCGTGAATGAAGTAGGTTGTATCCATACGACTCAAGGCTACGATTTAAATTACTCTGGTATCATTTTCGGTAACGAAATTTCTTACGATAAAGAGAAAAATGAGATTGTAATTATAAAGGAAAACTACTTCGACAAAAACGGTAAAAACTCGATTACTGACCCTGAAGTTTTAAAAAACTATATTTTAAATATCTATAAAACGATACTCCTCAGAGGCATTAGAGGAACATACATTTATGTATGTGATGATAACTTACGAGAATATTTTGCTCAATATATTAAGAACGATTTCTCAGTTAAGAAACCTTCCATCATTTTACCAATTCACGAAGTCAAGCCGTATGAAAATGCAGTTCCTTTATATGATTTAAAAGTAGCTGCAGGAAACTTTAGCGAACCTCAAAATGTAATGGACCATCAATGGGTGATACTACCTTCCAGATTTATACCTACGAAGGATTTATTTGCATGTACGGTAGTAGGCGAATCAATGAATAAGATTATTCCAAATGGTTCCATCTGTTTATTTAGGAAATACTCTGGTGGTTCAAGAGATGGGAGGATTGTGTTGTGTGAGCATACCAGTATTCAAGATACTGATTTCGGTTCTTCGTATACGATCAAAGAATTCAAAAGTAAAAAAAATAAACTGTAAAATGAGTAAAAAAGTATTATTAACAG
>ENA-ORDA01003426-ORDA01003426.1-marine-metagenome-genome-assembly--contig:-NODE-3426-length-11079-cov-2.824214_pt1 | contig 11079 bp, 8 predicted proteins | sample MGYA00237778_ERZ508506 | MGnify/ENA primary metagenome ERZ508506 (study PRJEB26177, sample SAMN06267891) | marine metagenome | isolation source: Monterey Bay, California, USA | place: Pacific...
CACTGTTATTGTTTGGTACGATATATGCTCAACAACAACCAAATTATGCACTTTACAGATATACAATGAATGCTATCAACCCTGCATATGCAGGGGCTGATGGTGTATCAAGACTAACAGCCAACTTCAGAAGCCAATGGGTTAGCGTAGAAGATGCCCCTGAAACTCAGACATTATTCTTTGAAACATCATTAAATGATAATGTAGGTTTAGGCTTGAGTATTGTCAATGATGATGTCTTTGCTAACGAGAATACTACTTTTGTAGTTGATTTCTCCTATAAATTAAAATTTAATGAAAGCACAGATTTATTTCTTGGCTTAAAAGGAGGAGGAAGTGTCTACAACTTTATTAGTAGCGATTTAGCTAATCTTGCTTTTCCACAAGACCCTGCTATAGGCAATATTGATAATGGATTCAGACCTATTGTCGGAGTAGGAGCTTATCTTATTCATGACAAATATTTTGTATCATTATCTGTACCGTCTGTGTTATTAAACGATAGAGTTAACATAAATAATTTAGGTCAGGTTACAACTGTTAGTGAAAAAACACATTATTACTTGTCAGCAGGATATAACTTTGATATATCAAGTGATTGGGAGTTTAGACCATCATCTATGTTAAGGGCTGTTAGTGGTGCTCCTTTATCAGCAGATTTTACTGCCGCTTTTAGATATAACGAGCGTTTTGAATTAGCTCCTATGTACAGAACAGATGGTGGTTGGGCTGGAACTATGATGTTTAAATTATCAGACTGGATGGATTTAGGTTATGCTTATGAAGGAACGTCTAGAGATGTTTTAAATGATGTAAATGATGGAACTCATGAGATTTTAGTTCGTTTCGTTTGGTAATAATTACCTTAGCTCTAAAGAATAATTATATAAATAAAAGCCTCTCAAATTTGAGAGGCTTTTTTATTTTCCGTTATAATCATTCATTGTATTTTTCAGACCAGAAAGGACAAAAGATTCAATTATTTGATTACTTATTTTTAAGCGCTCTTTCAAGCTATCATTTTCTTCCTCAGACCAATTTCCTAGAACATAATCTACTTGTCTTCCCTTAGAAAAGTCAGAACTAATACCAAATCTAAAGCGATTATATTTTGTAGTTTGTAGCTTTTCTTGGGTGTCTTTAAGCCCATTGTGACCACCATCACTACCTTTTGATTTTAGACGTATAGCACCAAATGATAAATTAAGATCATCGGTAACAACAAGGAGATTATCAAAAGGTATTTTTTCCTTATTCATCCAGTATTTAATAGCCTTGCCACTTAAATTCATATACGTACTAGGTTTTAAAAAAACTAGAGTACGTCCCTTAATCTTATGATAAGCTATATCTCCTAATTTATCAGTTTTAAAAGTAAAGTTATTAGAAGTTGCATAGTGGTTTAAAATCTTGAAACCGATATTGTGTCTTGTGTTTTCGTATTTTTCTCCAATATTACCTAAACCTACAATTAAGTATTTTTTCATATTGTCTTTTTCTTTGGCATTAAAAAATGCTAATAACCATTTAAACATTATTCTTAGATTTACTCAAAAATAAAAAAGCATTCCGGGTTATTGGAATGCTTTTTAATATTTCTGAAACAATAATGTTTATTTATTCTTGAGCTGCTTCTGCTGCTGGAGCTTCTGCTGCTGCTCCTTCTTCTGTTGTTCCTTCTTCATCTTCACCCTCTTCTTCCTCATCAACAACGGCTAATCTACTTCGTCTTACTTGCATTACTACAGTGTTATCTGGATGTAAAAACGTATAGTCTTCGTTGTGTAATTCCGTAATGTAAAGTTTACTTCCAATTTTTAAAGGAGTAATATCTACTTCAATAAAATCTGGTAATTTTGATGCTATTGCTTTAACTCTAAGCTTACGGTATGGTCTTCTTAAGTTACCACCGTTCATAACCCCTTTAGAAGCACCTACCGTATGAACAGGAATATCCATTACTATAGCTTTATCTTCAAAAATTTGATAAAAATCTACATGTAAAATTCTGTCAGTTACCGGGTGGAATTGAATGTCTTGCATGATAGCATTGATCGATTCACCATTATCTAGTATAATCACAACTGTATGCGCATCTGGTGTGTATACAAGTTTAGAGAATGCTAACTCTGGTGCAGAGAAATGCAATGGGTTATCTCCTCCGTATACGACGCAAGGAACCTGACCAGCATTACGTAAGGCTTTTGTTGACTTTTTGCCTACGCTTTCTCTTTGAGATCCATTAATTGTAATTGATTTCATTTTAAAAAATTAAATTTTGTAATATTAAATACCTCATTTTGAGGGCTGCAAATGTAATAATATATTATTTAATATACACCTAGAAAGAACAAATTTTAAAACAAGAAAATTTACATTACAAATTTTGAACTAATAGATTTATTGTAATGAACATTTTGCATGACTTCAGCAAATAAATCTGCGCAAGTTAATACACGAAGTTTTGTGCTCTCTTTTGTAAGTGGTATAGAATCTGTTACTATTAGCTCTTCTAATTTTGAGTTTTCTAATTTTTCATAAGCACTACCTGATAAAATAGGATGTGTACAGATAGCTCTAACACTTAGTGCACCACGTTCCATCATAAGATCTGCAGCTTTTGTAAGTGTGCCAGCAGTATCTACCATATCATCTACTAAGATTACATTTTTTCCTTTAACGTCCCCTATGAGTTCCATATGAGAAATGATATTTGCTTTTTCTCTTTGTTTGTAACAGATCACTACATCACTGCTAAGGAATTTTGAATAGGCGTATGCACGCTTGGATCCACCCATATCGGGGGAAGCTATAGTAAGATTATCCAATCCTAAAGATTTAATGTGAGGAATGAAGATGGAAGAAGCAAAAAGATGATCAACAGGTTTTTCAAAAAAGCCTTGAATTTGATCAGCATGTAAGTCCATTGTAATGATTCGTGTTGCTCCTGCAGTTTCCAATAATTTTGCAATAAGTTTAGCCCCTATCGGTACTCTTGGTTTATCCTTTCTATCTTGTCGTGCCCATCCAAAATATGGAAGCACCGCTGTGATATGTCTAGCTGAAGCACGTTTAGCAGCATCTAACATCAAAAGCATTTCCATTAGATTTTCAGAAGTGGGATGTGTTGATCCAATGATAAATACTCGAGTCCCCCTAACAGACTCTTCAAAAGAGGGTTGAAATTCTCCATCACTGTAACGTGAGAAGTTTACATTGCCCATTTCAGATCCAAATTTTTCTGCAATCAAGCTTGAAAGTTCTGTACTTTGCGTACAAGAGAATATTTTTGCGGGAGTTTCCATATGATTATTTAAACCCTCAAATTTATAAATAAAATAATGGATAGCATTAATCAAATTTTTAATTCAAACGAAAAAATATTTTACTACTTTTGATGCCGCTAGCCTTGGTGGCGGAACTGGTAGACGCGCTGGATTCAAAATCCAGTTCTTTCGGGAGTGTGGGTTCGATTCCCACCCAAGGTACTTTAAGAATCCGTAACAGATTGTTTTTCATTAAGTTGCGGATTTTTTACTTTTAAATCTACCTGTTTCCCTTCCTTTTTTATATACTTTTCAACATCATTCTTGTGTTTGACAATAGTAGATTTTGGATTTTCTTGACCATGTTGAGTTATTGAGTGTAGTAGTTCCTTAGATTTTCAGCGACACTCGAATATGAATACGCAATACCAAAGGATTTCAATGTAATTGAAGAAATCAAGAAAAGTGTGGCTTAATGTAAAGATGCTTTAACCTCTTGATATAAGCATTGATTTATTGTCTCTTTTGAAATACAATTTTATCAGCTATAACTTGACATTTTGAGGCGACTGATTTCTCTACGATGCTGTAGTAGATCTTTTTACCATTTGTGTCTTTACCTTCATAACGTCTATCAAGGCCCTTTGAACTTTGGCCGCTTAGTGCTGCAAAAAAAACACAGGCTGCAAGATAAGTGCCATTATGACTCGGGTGTTTGGCATCGTCAGTCAAAAGATTTATTTCTGGATGCGTCAATGAAAATAAATCAAATGCGCTACCAACAGGGACGATTTCAACCTTAGAATACTGATTTGCTATAGCGCTTAGATTGGACTGAATCTCTTTAGAGTTTTCTGGTTGAGCACCTTCGACTGGAAAATTAGGATAAATCCAAGTGGCGTATAAATAGACTTTAGTTTGTGGTAGAAGTAGTTCTTTTAATTTAGAAAAGTATTGTTGAGTTGTATCTCTGTACTTAATAGGATAGGTACTTTGATCCTGAAAAATGACTCGGTCATAAGTCCCTTGAGATAAAATTTCTTTTGTTTTCAACTCTTTATTTCCTTGCCAATGGTCTCTTAAAGTTGCTCCCCCTGCGGTAGTTTGACTTACATCCCATGACAGGTTCTGCTCCAAAGCCATTTTTTCTAACTGATTTGGAAGATTCCAGTAGAAAGTAAAGCTATTTCCTACAAAAAGAATTTTTTCTTGTTTTTGAGCCATCATTAGGTTAGAGAAAATAATAAGTGTGAATACAAAAGGCCTCATTTGGAAACATGATTTTCAACCGTTCCTTCCCAGTCTGGGTCTGCAGCCCCAAACCATGAATTACTTATAGAATCGAATGCCACTGCATGAACTCGACCAAATCGTGCTTTTTGGTCGATCATTTTAATAGGATAGTCCTCTTTAATAAAATCAGCATTCAATTGCTTAACTCCCTCGTGGTTTTCAATCCATAGGGAATCTTCAAAAGGATAAACTCTGGGTAAAAATATAGCCTTATTTAAGTCGTGTTTTTGTTTGAAATAACGATGGGCTACTTGGGTGACTGCGGAAACAATTCGACTTCCTCCGGCAGCACCTATTGCCAAAGTAACTTGATCTCCGTCCATGAATAAGGTTGGAGTTATATGAGAATTGGAACGATCCCCCGGCTTGTATTCCCCTAAATAACCTCCAAGGGTCACTGCATAAAGAAAGCCTAAGTCTTTTGAAGCTACTTTAGAACCCATATTGGGTCCTATAGTCTGGGTGAGACTTACTACATTTCCGTCCTGATCAGCAGCGGTAAGGTGGGTTGTGTGTCCTACAGCAGCAACCCATGATCCTTGCATTTCTGATGTGTTTTCAGAGACCAGATTTAAATTTTGTTCTTGAATTTGATTGGCCCATTTTGCAGCCTGTTCGTAAGAAAGTATTTGGGCTAAAGAATCCCTATTCTCTTGGTATTTTCTATAAGTGTAAGCCAACTCAGTAGCTTTTCCTACATTAAACGCCCAAACTTCCTCATTTTCAGTAGCTTTTAAATGATCTAAAATCTGCAGAATCTGTATGCTTATCGCTCCGTAAGAAGGTAGATTTAGAGCATATACTTTAAGGTTTTGAAATGATCCCTGTAATACTTCAGAATCTAAAGCCTGATAATTTTTTAGGTCTTCAAGTGAAAGTATTCCACCATTGGCCTGCATATCGGCTACAATTTTCTGAGCTACTTCGCCTTCATAAAACCCTGCTTTACCCTGAGATGCTATTGCTTTTAATGTTGATGCCAATGTTTTCTGAACTACTAAATCACCTGCTTTAAAGGAAGCTCCTTCAGCATTTAAAAAATGGGTTTTTGTTCCTTCATATTGTTCAAAAACTTTCTTTGCACTTTGCTGTCTTAGTGCTTCTCCTGGTAAAATTTTGAAACCATTTTCTGCGTATTCTATAGCTGGTTCCATTACTTTTTGTAAGGGTAAAACTCCATGCTCTTTGTGGAGCTTAAGAAGTCCTGCGACTACTCCGGGGATCCCGATAGTTTGATAACCAGAGGAATATTTTTCTGTGGTAGGTTTATAACTCCTTGGCACTTGAGTAGAGGCATCTATCCCTCCTATTTTACCTGAATCTTTATGGTAAATAGCTTGAAGTCGACCGCCGATTCCACTCATACTTGGCTCTACTACTGCTAGAGCAAATCCCGCAGCCACTGCAGCATCAAATGCGTTTCCCTGTTGCTCATACATTTTTTTACCCGCCAGTGAAGCTAGGGGGTGGGCAGCAGCAATAGTATTATTTTTAAAGGTTGTATCTAGAGGTCCTTGACAACTTACCAAGAACACTGAGATGATAGCGAAAAGAAAGATGGATTTGGTCATAAAAAAAAGGATTTGTAAGCAAGTTACAAACCCTTTTTAAAAGCTACTAGTAAATTATTGGTTAACTGCTGTTTTTGTAAAGATTCCTGGATCTTCAGCAGGTGCATTTTCATTGGAGTTCAATTCATTTGTTGCATAAGGCATACGCTCTGGGTACGGGGGATTGGGTCCATTGACTAAAGTGAAAGGCACTGCATAGGCAGCATCTGACTTTCTCAGTCTTCTAGCATCATTATATGCCATATGAGTTCCAAAGCCGCTTACATAGCGTTCTTCAATTACCTCTCTTAGAAAGGCAACAGTTGGATCAACACTGTCTTTATTTTCAATTCCACCAGCAGCAAAATCAGCCGCTTCATAGGCATCGTATTTTGAAGTATTTCCAATGTGATTTGCATTTAAATGACCACCACCGCTTAACCAAGCTCTGACATTATTTAAGTGAGTTAAACCGTTTGTTATAGAACCATTTCTGGCCTTAGTCTCTGCCAAAATGAGTTCGTTTTCAAAATAGGTAACTAAATTCTGAGGTTCCGTCCCTGCAATAATTCCGTCATTGGCACTACCTCCTGAGGAATCAATTCTGTAGTATCCCAATCGAGCGGTTTCATCTGTTTTAGCATTATTTCTACTTAAATCTGTACTGCTATCTAGCATTTGAATCAAATAGCTGTCTACTCCAGCATTGGAGTTTCCAATATCTCCGGCACGAGAACCTTCTAAAATGGTGAAGAATAAATTTTTATCCCCTGAGGTATTCGCTGATTCTTTAGGGTAAAATCTCATATCACCAGAAGCCGAACTAATTCCGTTGGCAGCAGCAGTAGCAGCAGCAGCGTAGTCCTTTTTATGTAGGCTGAAACGCGCTTTTAGGGTATAAGCTGCAGCAATCCATTTATCTTTATCACCACCAAAATAGATGTCTTCTGATAAACTTGAACCACTAGCGGCTTGTAGTGTAGCAATTCCCTGGTCAAGTAGGCTGATGGCAGCGTTGTAAACACTCAACTGACCGTCGAATACTGGGTCAGAAATTTCAGGACTTGCAGCCTCGGTATAAGGAATGTCTCCCCAAATAGAAGCGGCTGTACCAGCAGCATGAGCTTCAACAATTTGTGCAATTCCCACTAATAAGGAATTGGTAGAATTTGAAGAAACCTTTCTCATGTTGGTCATTACCCCTACATACAATGCATTCCATTCACTATTGGCCTCTGCCGTTGAAAGATTAAAGCCATAGATATTAGAATATAAAGAAGAAAATCCGATCAGTTGTCCTGAGTACATCTGCCCAATTCTGTTTAAGTGTCCTAATTGCAATTGAACGTTTGCCAATAGAGAACCAGTAAGAAATAATCTGTCTTCCACGTCTGTGGTCAAAATATCGTTTGGATTTGAATTAATATCATCAACGATACTCTCACAAGATGAGGCGACCAGTAAGCCTACAATTAAAATTGATTTTATAATTAATTTTTTCATCTTTTTAATAATTTAAAGTTACACTGAAGAAGGTTGATTTTGTCTGAGGGTTGGTAAAGTAATCCAATCCTTGAGCCTGTCCTACTCCCGTTTGATTTGTTTCAGGATCAATACCAGGAATGTTGTTGAGGTTTAATAAATTTCTTCCTGATAAAGAAAGAATAATACTACTTAATCCTGTGCTTGATTTTAAGGTAGGGTTATCAAAAACATAGCTAAATGTAATCTCTCTAAGTTTTGTAAATGAAGCGTCATAAGTTGAAAAGTTGTAGGCTTGGTTGTCTCCAAATCCTCCCCCAATTCCAGTTCTATACCAACTTTCATCTAATAAAACAGGGCCTCCACCGAAGTCTTCAATATTACCACGAACAATAGTTCCAGCATTGATGGTGTTTCCAGCATAGTTCACTAAGTCTTGCGATAAGGTTTCGCGATTAGCGGTCATTTCGGTTGTTCCAAATCGGTTTAGTACGTGGAGCGTTCGCGGTGAAAATACACCTCCTTGAGAATGCTCAATTAATGCATTTACTCGGAAGTTTTTATAATTCATATTTAACGATAAACCTCCTCTCCAGTCTGGATTGGGATCACCTAATATAATTTCGCTTGAAGTAATTTGTGGGAATCCATTTTCGTCTAAATCAAAACTACCGTCAGGTTTAGTTTTTGAACCAGTACCAAATAAAACACCTAAAGGCTGTCCTACAATTGCTCTTGAGCTAACAGATGCTCCTGGTGATAAATTGATTGATTCTGTTCCGAATAGATCCGTTACTTCGTTTTCATTTGTAGACCAATTGATAGAGGCAGAGAAACCAAAATCTTCTTTTTCTATAATATTCCAACCTAAATCAAATTCAATACCTTGGTTTACCATCTCACCAAAGTTTCCATATTGGGTTGCATATCCGGAAGAGGGTGATAGCGTAACGTCTAGAAGAATTCCTTCAATTTTATTGTCGTAATAAGTAAAGGAGAACGATAAGTCATCATTTAAGAATCTCAAGTCAGCTCCAATTTCCCATTCCGTTTTAATTTCTGGTTGTAGGTTTGGATTTCCAAGGTTGTTATCTAATCTAAAACCACCTCCAAATAAATCAACATTTAATGGGTCACTGTAGGTTGAATAACTAAAACTTCCTTCAGCTAAGGTTTCAAATCTATGTGGAGAAGGTTGAACCCCTACTTTACCCCAAGATGCACGCAACTTTCCAAAAGATAGGACATCCGATTTTAGCACGCTGTTTGTAAAGTTCCACGCAAGGTCAGTTGCAGGATAAAAGAAAGATCCATCAATAGTAGAAGAAGCTTCCAGTGCACCTGAAAAGTTTACAAATAATTCATTGAATAAATCAAAGTTTAAAATCCCATATCCTCTATTAGAACGTCTGAGTGTTTTGAAATTTTCAAAAGAAGAAGCCTCTGCTGCTGTATTGAGAGAAGTGGTTTCTTTGGTAGAATTAACTAGAAAACCTGTAATGTTTCCAGAAGTTCTATTGTACTTACGATCGTTGATACTCCAACCTGCAGTTGTTGTCAAATTTATCTGTGATGTTAACTCAAAGCTTGCTTTACCAATAGCATCGAAACTTAAATTTCGAGTTCCAATAACATCTTCCTGTAAAACTCCAACACTACGATTCCCAGCAGAGCCTATGGGAAAGAAATAATTTCTTCGATCATCTCCTACATCTGCATTAGCACGTGTAATAATCTGCAACCAATTTGTAGGTTTGATTGTTAATTGAGGTGTTGCAGTCAAACGATTGACCTTAGTGTCTGAAACTTGTTCAAAAACAGTCCATAATGGGTTGTTATATGCTGGGTTTACTGCTTCACCTAAGGGCCTTCTGTAAGAACGATGTCTGTTGATGAAAGCTTCACCACTACTTGAATAATACGTTCCTATATAATCTCTTTGATCAAAATCAGGAGGAGTTCTTAAAAATCCTAACATGACCCCAGCAGTATTTGAGTTTTGTTGAATTCGGTTAGAATCTGTAAAAGTATAAGCAACTTTACTAGAAAAGGTTAGATAGTCATTCAATTTAGATTCATAGTTGAGTCTAAGGTTGGTTCTGTCATAAGTTGCCTCTCTAATAATACCATCTTGAGTGAGGTAACCTATACTAAAGAAATAAGTGCTGTTTTCTCCTCCTCCAGAAATGGTCAAGTCATTTTGCCATATAACCCCTGTTTGGAATAGAGAATTAAAATTTTCCTCCAAAAATGTTTCTTTAGAGTTTTTTTGAGTGATGGGGTAATAAAGGGATCCATCTGCAGCTTCAAAATAAGCCCCAGAGGTATCAAAAATATCGGCTCCACCCGATCTTTCAGGGATATAATCACCCCAGGACTCTGCTCGATTGCTCCCCCAAACTCCACTTCGACCCTGCCCCCAAGTATCCTGCAATGGAATACGTTCAGAAATTTCGTCGAGTGAATAGCTAGATTTAAAGGTTATTTTAGCTTCTCCTCGTTGTCCTTTTTTTGTGCTAATTACAATTACACCGTTTGCAGCTCTACTTCCCCAAAGGGCGGCTGCCGAGGCTCCTTTTAATACTTGAAGTGATTCGATATCACTGGGGTTGATGTCGTTTAAACGTGAACCTTGACTTACCCCTCCGGTTCTACCTCCTGTAATACTGTTTCCTCCAGCATAGCTGGTAGTGTTGTCCAGTGGAACTCCATCAACTATAATCAAAGGTTGGCTACTCCCATCAATGGTATTTGCTCCCCTAATACGGATTGTACTTCCTGCACCTGGATCACCATTGGATCGAGATATTCGTACACCAGAAGCCTTTCCACTCAATGCATTAGCAATAGTTGGCTCTCCAGAACGAAGAACAGATTGCGTATTTACTACTGAGGATGTTGATCCCTGCTGGTCTTTAACAACAGTAAAACCCAAAGAGGTTACAATAACCTCCTCCAATTGATTATCTGGTTGCAAAGAAATATTGATTGAATCTTGACTTTCAACGGTAACGCTTTGAGCAGTGTATCCTATATAGCTAAACTGGATTACTTGCCCCTGATCAGCTTGAATACTAAAGTTACCGTCAAAATCAGTAGAAACTCCAATGGAAGTCCCTTCAATGATGACATTTGCTCCAGGGAGTGGCACACCACTTTCGTCTGTGACATTTCCACTTATTGTTTGACTAAATGCTTGTTGAGCAAATAGGCCAAAACAAAGTGAGAAAATAAGATGTTTTAAAAAGTTTTTCATGAATATATTATTTAATCTACACAAACTTAATCTTTTTTATAACTCTTAAGAATTTAAAAAGAGATTTTCACACTGTTTTCCCTTAAAAAACAACTTTTGGTTGATATGGATCTTTTGTCAAATCCCATCACCGTATTTTTAAACATTCACTCTCCGAAAAAGAAGTTCTATTATGCATATTTCACCTACATTATTCACCAAGAACAATAATGTTATATAAGCGTTGGATGCA
>ENA-ORDA01003439-ORDA01003439.1-marine-metagenome-genome-assembly--contig:-NODE-3439-length-11052-cov-11.330023_pt1 | contig 11052 bp, 11 predicted proteins | sample MGYA00237778_ERZ508506 | MGnify/ENA primary metagenome ERZ508506 (study PRJEB26177, sample SAMN06267891) | marine metagenome | isolation source: Monterey Bay, California, USA | place: Pacific...
TGATTTAGAATCTCAGGAAAAAATAAAGGGTTTATTCAAATCAAATGTTGATGTTGTCGTCTCAGATATGGCCGTTAATACAACAGGTATAAAAGATATAGATGCAATTTATACTGGAGAACTTGCAATGGAGGCTATGAATTTTTCTAAAGAAATGCTGGTTAAAGAAGGACGATTTGTCTCTAAGATTTTTCTGGGCTCATCATTTAACGAAATCGTTGCTTTAGGCAAAAAATTATTTAAAGAAGTGAAGGTATTTAAACCCAAGTCTAGCAGAAAAGAATCTAAGGAAAGTTTTATTATTTGTAAAATATTAAGATAGGGACTTTTTTTTTGAAAGGAATCATATATAAATGATTATGGATCCTATAAAAGAAGCTCTCACCTTTGATGATGTTACAATGGCGCCAAAATACTCAGAAGTTCTACCTTCTGAAGTTGATACCAGTACAAAATTATCATCCAATTTAACACTAAAAATACCTTTATTATCCTCTGCAATGGATACAGTCACTGAGAGTAAAATGGCTATTGCAATGGCTAAAGCTGGAGGTATTGGTGTAATTCACAGAAATCTTGATATTAAAAAACAAATTGAAGAAGTTAAAAAAGTTAAAAAATTAAACTTATTAGTTGGTGCAGCAGTTGGAGCTGGTCCTTTAGAACTCAAAAGAGCAGAAGCCATTTTAAAAGAAAAGGTGGATTTAATTGTTGTTGATACTGCTCATGGACATAGCAAAAAAGTTGCTGAAATTATTAAAGCTATAAAAAAATTGAAAACAAACAAAACAACTCTATGTGCTGGAAATATTGCAACAGCTGAAGCTGCAAAATTTTTGATAAAATTAGGAGTAGATATTGTTAAAGTTGGGATTGGACCTGGGTCAATCTGTACTACTAGACTGGTAGCAGGTATTGGTGTGCCACAGTTAAGTGCAATCCTTGCAGTTAAAAAAGGTGTTAAAAATAATAAAGTAAAAATTATTTCAGATGGTGGAATTAAATATTCAGGCGATTTAGCTAAAGCATTGTCTGCAGGTGCTGATGCTATAATGATTGGTTCTTTATTTGCAGGTAGTTTAGAAACACCAGGAAAACTAATTAAAAAGAATGGTAAGTTATTTAAAAGTTTTAGAGGAATGGGTTCAGTTGGAGCAATGAATAAAGGTTCGGCTGATAGATATTTTCAAATTAAACAAAAAGATTCATCTAAATATGTTCCAGAAGGAGTAGAAGGGTTTGTTAAATATAAAGGTGATATTAAAAGTATAATTTATAAATTAATTGGAGGTTTAAGATCATCTATGGGTTATCTAGGTGCAAAAAAAGTTCCTAACCTTAAAAATAAAACAAATTTTGTAAAAATAACTAAAGCAGGTTTTTATGAAAGTATGGTTCATAATGTTGATGAAGTAAAAAAAGAGAGCAAGTATTAATGAGAATAATAAATAAATTAATAATTGTCCTGTTTTTAATTTTAAATTTTGGAAGCCTTTCTTTTGCAGAAAATAATTTTTTTGAAGAAGGAAAAAATAAATATGATGAACAAAAATATGAAGAATCTAAATTTTTGTTTCAAAGAAGTATTGTTTTTAATCCTAAGGATAAAGATTCGTATTTGTATTTAGCAAAAATTTATAATTTTGAAGAGAACAAAAGAGAAGAACAAAAAAATATAGATACAGTGCTATTACTCGATCCAAAAAATGAAGAAGCAAACTATATGCTTATGGAAATAGAGTTAAAAAGATCGAATTATTCCAAAGTAAAAGAATTAGCAGATAATTTTTCGAAAATTTGCAATAAATTGTGTGATAAAAAAAATTCTATTTTAGAATCCTTAAAGAATTTGGAACCTAAAAATGAGTCTTAGTAAAAATTTGAGTAAAATCTTAATAATTGATTTTGGTTCTCAATTTACACAATTAATAGCAAGAAGAGTAAGGGAATTAGGGGTTTTTTCAGAAATTGTAAGTCACAAAAAAATAAAGATAACCCAAATTGCAAAAGATAATATAGCTGGAATAATACTGTCTGGTGGCCCTCTTAATGTTTATGAAAATGATAAATTTAAATTTGATAAGAAGATTTTAAAACTAGGAGTTCCAATTCTAGGTATATGTTTTGGGCATCAAATATTATCAAAACTATTAGGTGGTAAAGTTAAAAAATCTAAACATAGAGAGTTTGGTTTAGCTACAATAAATAAAGTATCCAATAGTATTTTAACTAAAAATTTTTTTAATAATAATAACACAAGTGATGTTTGGATGAGTCATGCTGACCAAGTGTCAAAAATGCCAAAAAATTTTAAAGTTATAGCATCCACAAAAAATTCTAAATTAACAATAATTGAAAATATTAAAGATAATTTTTATGGAGTACAATTTCATCCTGAAGTAACTCACACCAATAAAGGTAAAATTTTATTACGTAATTTTGTTTTTCTTATATGTAAAATTAAAAGAAACTGGTCTTCAAAAGATCAAAAATTAAAATTAATTAATGAAATTAAAGAACAGGTAGGTAACAACAAAGTAATTTGTGGATTGTCGGGTGGTGTGGATAGTAGTGTGGTGGCACAATTATTAAGTAAAGCCATTGGAAAAAACTTAACTTGTATTTTTGTTAACAATGGTCTTTTAAGAAAAAATGAAGAAACACAAGTAGTCAATACTTTTAAGAAAAAATTAAAAATTAATTTGATTTATGTAAATGCAGAAAAAGAATTTATCACAAAATTAACGAATGTTTCTGATCCTGAAAAAAAACGAAAAATTATTGGAAATTTATTTATTAAAATATTTGAAAGATATGCTAACAAAATTAAAAATGTTAAATTTCTTGCACAGGGCACACTTTACCCAGACTTAATTGAAAGTAAATCAGTTACAGGTAGTCAAACCTCAAAAATAAAATCACATCATAATGTGGGTGGTCTCCCTAAAAAAATGAAATTAAAATTAGTTGAACCTCTTAAGTTTTTATTTAAAGATGAAGTTAGAAAATTAGGTTTAGAACTTAATTTATCTAATGACTTGATTTCTAGACACCCATTTCCTGGTCCTGGTTTAGCAATAAGAATGCCTGGTATTATAACAAATACAAAAATTAATATTTTGAAAGAGGCAGATTTTTATTTTATTAAAGCTTTAAGAGATCATGGTTTATATGATAAAATTTGGCAAGCTTATGCTGCATTACTACCTGTAAAAACTGTGGGTGTTATGGGGGACAATCGTACCTATGAACATATTTGTCTACTAAGAGCAATTACATCTGAAGATGGAATGACTGCTGATTTTTTTGATTTTCCTAAAGGTTTTATGCAATCAATTTCTAATCAGATTATTAACAATATTAGGGGAATTAATAGAGTAGTTTATGATGTTACTTCAAAACCTCCTAGTACCATTGAATTAGAGTAATATTTTAATATAGAGTACAAGATATTATGAAATATTTACACACCATGATTAGAATTTCTGACGTAGAGAAATCATTAAATTTTTATTGTAAAGGATTAGGCTTAATTGAAACTAGAAGAATGGAAAATGAACAGGGTAGATTTACTCTAATTTTTTTAGCAGCACCTGGAGATGAAAAGGCTGAATTAGAACTAACTTATAATTGGGATGGTGACAAATTAGGAGATGGATCTCGTAATTTTGGTCATTTGGCTTACCGAGTTGAAAATATTTATCAAACGTGTGAAAGACTTAAAGATATGGGTTATATAATTAATAGACCTCCTAGAGATGGTCATATGGCATTTGTGAGATCTCCAGATAATATTTCTATAGAAATCTTACAAGAGGGTAATTTAGAAATTAAAGAACCTTGGGTATCAATGAAAAATAATGGTGTTTGGTAAAAGATGAACAACAAAATTATTAATTTTATTAAAAAAAAAAATAAATCTAAGATTTTAAGTCTTACTGCTTACTCTAAAAATATTGCATCTATTATAGATAAATACTGTGATCTTGTCTTGGTAGGAGACTCTCTTGGCTCTGTACTTTATAGTTTTTCTTCAACAAAAAAAGTGACATTAGACATGATGATTGAACATTCTAAAAGTGTAAGAATGGGTGTTAAAAAAAGTTTAATGGTAGTAGACATGCCACATAATACTTACCGAAACCCAAAAGAAGCCTTAAGTAATGCAAAAAAAATAATCTCTAAAACGAAGTGTGATGCTGTCAAGCTAGAAGGTGGTAAAAAAGTAGTTCAAATAATTAAAACTTTAATTAAGAATAAGATTCCAGTAATGGGACACCTGGGAGTTCTTCCACAATCTGCAAAAAATTTTAGATTTAAAGGAAAAGATAGAGTTGAAAGAAAAATTATTTTAAGAGACTCTAAACTTTTAGAAGAAGCTGGTGTATTTTCAATTGTTTTAGAATGTATTGAAAGCTCACTGGCAAAAGAAATTACAAAAAATATTAAAATTCCTACAATTGGTATTGGAGCATCAGCATATTGTGATGGGCAAGTTTTAGTTACAGATGATCTTATAGGATTAAATAAAATTAAAGCAAGATTTGTTAAAAGATATGCAAATATTGAAAAACAAATAAACGATGCTGTGCTAAAGTTTAAAAAAGATGTGCTTATAAGAAAGTTTCCTACTAAGAAACATTCATATTAGATTAGAAATATTGTTTAAACGTCTCGTTAATTGACAAAACACCATAATCACTTAATCCACCAATTATTAATTGTAGTGCCACAATTAAAATAAAACCTAGGCCTACATAAGCTATCCATAAGTTTTTTTGAATATAATTTGCTAAATAAGTGGCCAATGCACCAGTTAATACTACAGATAAAACAAGACCAAATATCATGAAACCAAAATAGCCTTTTGCAGCACCAACTACTCCAATAACGTTATCAAAGCTTATCGTAATATCTGCAAATAAAACCTTATAAATACTTTTTACAAATGAAGGTTCTGTAGATTTTTTTACTGGTGATTTAATTTTATTTTTCATTTCAACTAAATCTTTTCTTAAATCATTAACAATCCAAATTAGAAGTAGCCCACCTAAAATTTTAATGTAATAAAATTCAAATAGATAAGTAGCAAAAATTGCAAAAATAACTTTAAAAACTAAAGCTCCAGCAACACCCCAGAGAATTATTTGTTTTCTATTCTTTGGTACAAAGTTAGCAGCAATTAATCCAATAATAATAGCATTATCAGCAGCTAAGATGATATCTATAAAGATGATTTGGGTTAAAATTATGAATTCTTCGATCAAGATTTTTTTATAATATTAAATAAATATTATAATTCAAGAAAAAGTATTTAATAAATAAAAAAAGGCGACCACGTTAATGATCGCCTTCAATATTATTAGTCTAAATTATTTTTGAGACCAAGTAGGCATCGGGTACTGCAATTTACATGCAGCTAACTCAAATGGATAAACTGTACAGTATTTTCCACCTTGTACTTGCATCAAAATACCTCTTGTTTTTTCATTTTGACCATCAGCACCAAATTTAATGCCTCTATATGGAACAATAAGAGAGTCAGATGACATATCTAAATTTACCAATGCTTGTCTAATTTTTTCTGGGTCTGTTGATCCAGCGTTATTAATTGCATTAGCTAATGCCATAAAACCAGTAAATGCTCTAGCAGGTACATCTGATAAATCTCTTCCACCAGAATGTGTCTTAAATAGTTCATTTACAGTTCCAATCATTGGAATTGTAGTTGCTAAGTCAGTGTTGAAAGGAGATCTTGTAATCACTCCTTCAGCTTTGCTTCCCATGGTAGCTATAAATTTTGGATCAGTATAGCCAGCATTTTGTGCAACTAAAAGTTTAGGATTATAATCAAGTTCTTTAGCTGTGTTTAAAAATAAGTAAGCATCAGCTGTATAAGAAGATGGCAATAAAACATCAGGGTTTTTTGCTTTTAATCTTTGTACTTCAGAACTTAAAGAAGTTGTTTTTGCTTTATAGCTAATTTTTTCAACAACTTTATAACCTTTGTCTTTAGCCATTGTGTTTTGTGTTCCACCACTATCAGCTCCCCAAAGGGTATCTTCATGAATAATTCCAAGTGTCTTTAACTTATTATTATTCTTAGTGTTAAAATCATCCATAAATTCAAACATTAATTGAGTAAACTCACCATCATGCGGTGTTACTCTAAAGAAATATTTAAACCCTCTTGTAGTTAATTTTGGTGAAGTAGATTCACCATTAACCCAAGGTATACCGGCTCTTTCAGATACTTGACTTGCTGCACCTGTTACAGATGAGTAGTAAGCACCAAACATAGCATGAACTTTATCAGAGTTTAACATTTTCTCTGTTTCACCAACTCCAATATCTGGTTTTCCACCATGATCACCAACAACAATTGAAATTTTTCCACCACCCAAACCTTTTAGGCCTGCATCTTTTGCTAAAGGCATACCAGGAATGTTGTGGCTGTTGTTTATAATATCTAAAGCAGTTTGAACTGCTGCTACGGCATCTTTTCCAACCTGAGCAACAGGCCCAGTTAATGGATAAAGTACTCCAATTTTAACATTTTCTGCAGCACTAATTGTAGGTGCACAAACTAATGATAAAAAAGTAAATACTGAAAGTATTAATTTTTTCATTTATTTTCCCTCATATTTGTTTTTTTTAAAAATATAATCTAATACTATATGTGATATCAATTCAATGACTTACTATTCAATCAACAGTAGAAATTTATAAAAAATAAATGACAACTGAAATAATTTTACAAGCAGTGGTGACAGGATTAATGATGGGTCTAATTTATGCATTAATTGCTGCTGGGTTAAGTTTAATTTTTGGATTAATGGACATTGTAAATTTTGCTCATGGTGAACATTTGATGTTATCGATGTTTTCATCATTTTGGTTATGGTCTTTATTTGGATTAGATCCAATTTTTTCAATCCCCATTACAATTTTATTAATGGCTTTTTGTGGAGTGCTAACTCATTATTTTTTGATTAGATATATATTGAAAGCCAAAATGTTAATCCAAATTTGTGCAACTTTTGGACTATCAATATTTATTAGATCAATCGCACAGTTTTTATGGACACCAGATTTTAGAAATATTGATAAACCATTATTAGAGGGAAGATTAGAAATTTCAGGAATGTTTATTGGACAGCCTCAACTAATAGCTAGTTTGGTTTGTTTGGTTGCTTTTATTCTCCTTTATTTATTTGTAACAAAAACTGAAACTGGTTTAGCACTTCAGGCAACAGCACAAGACAGGCATGCAGCTGAAATTTTAGGTATACCATCTGATAAAATGTTTGCCATCGGTTGGGCAATAGGACTTGGTTGTGTTGGTGTTGCTGGGGGAATGATGGCAAATTATTTTTTTATCTTTACTGACGTTGGAATAAATTTTGCTTTATTTGCATTTGTTGCCGTGGCATTAGGAGGCTTTGGAAGTATTATTGGGTGTTTGTATGCAGGAATTATTATTGGATTAGTTGAGTCATTAGGTGGTTTATTGATAGATCCATCATTTAAACTTTTATATGTTTTTGCAATTTATCTATTAGTTGTAATTTTTAGGCCACAAGGTTTGTTTGGAAGATATTAATTATGGATAAATTATTAATAGCTAAATCCGAACCTCTCTGGAATACAGATAAAAGAATTATATCTTTAATAGGTGGTTTAATTGTATTGTTATTTGCTTTACCTCATTTTGGATTAAATTCTTTCTACCTTCATTTAATGATAATGATTTTTATGCATGCAGTCATGGCTCAGTCATGGAATGTAATTGCAGGTTTTTCAGGACAAATCAGTTTAGGTCACGGCGCTTTTTTTGGAATCGGAGCTTATGCAACATCATTTCTATATGTTCAGTATGGTATATCCCCATGGATAAGCATTTTTCTTGGAATGATTGTTTCAGGAATTGCTGCAGTTTTAATTGGTATCCCAATGTTAAGACTTAGTGGGCATTATTTTGCAATTGCTACCTTATTAATTGGAATTAGTTTTCAAATTATATTTCAAAGATGGGAGTGGGTAGGTGCTGCGTCAGGAGTATGGGTTCCCATGACTTCAGGAGACTCTTGGTTGGCTCTTCAATTTCATAGTAGTAAAATGCCTTACTATTATATTTTTTTAGTATTTTTTATAATTACATTTTTTTTAGTATGGCTCTTAAGTAGATCAAAATTAGGATACAGATTAAGAGCTGTAAGAGATGATCCACAGGCTGCATTAAGTTTGTGTATCAATGTTTCTAATTATAAAATTATAGCCTATGTAATCTCAGCAATGATAATGGCACCAATGGGAAGTTTATTTGCACAGTACATACTTATTATTGATCCAGATAGAGTGTTTAATATAGAAATTTCAATTATTGTTTTATTGATCACAGTCCTTGGTGGGATTGGAAATGTTTGGGGCCCTATTGTGGGTGCAGCTATTCTTATTCCGATTTCAGAATATTCTAGAATTTATTTAGGTGGAACAGGTGGGGCTGTAGATTTAATTCTTTATGGCTTAATTCTAATGCTAATTTGCATTTTTAGACCAGAGGGACTTATATCTTTTTTTCCAAAAAATATTTTAGAAAGGAAAAAACAAAGATGAAGATTTTATCTGTAGAAAATTTAAGTAGGTCTTTTGGAGGTATAAAAGCCAATAATGATATTTCTTTTGAAGTTATAGAAGGCACAATTTTGGGAGTTATAGGACCCAATGGTGCAGGCAAATCTACTTTGTTTGATTTAATTACTGGCTATACAAAAACTGATAATGGTAAAGTTAGTTTCTTTAATAAAGATATATCAGGTTTAAGTCCTGACAAAATTAGCAGCCTAGGTATTGGAAGAACTTTTCAAAAATTAAAACCGTTTGCAGATCAAACATTATTAGAAAATGTAATGATTGGCTCGTTTGTTAAAGAAGATAATATTAAAAAGGCAAGGGATAAAGCATTAGAAATAATAGATTTTGTTGATCTTATAGAAAAGAGACATCATTTTGCTAGAGAGCTTTCAACAGGTCAAAGAAAAAGATTAGAAATGGCAAGAGCAATGGCAATTGAACCAAAACTCTTATTGATGGATGAGGTTACGGGTGGTGTTGATCAAAAGACTATTCCAGGTTTAGTTGAGTTAATTAAAAAACTTAAAAAATCTGGTGTAACAATAATTACCATTGAACATAATATTAATATTATAATGGAAATTTCTGACAATATTCTAGCACTAGACCAGGGTAAAAGAATTGCATATGGAACACCAAAAGAAATTCAACAAAATGAAGAAGTTATAGACTCATATTTAGGAACCGTTGATGCTACTTGATATAAAAAATATTGATGTTTTATATGATGATTTTCAAGTTATTTGGGATGTATCAATAAATGTAGATAATGGAGAAATGGTTGCTCTTTTAGGACCTAATGGATCTGGTAAAAGTACAATTTTGAATACAATTAGCAATCTAGTTAGTCATAAGAATGGAAGTATACATTTTAAAAATAATCTAATTTCTGAAATTCCAACCTTCAAAAGAACTGAATTAGGAATTTCTCATGTTCTTGAAAGACGAAGAGTATTTCCACACCTAACTGTTATGCAAAACCTTATTCTTGGTGCTTGGCATCCTAAAGCAAAAGAGGAATTGAGTAGTTCTTTATCTAAGGTTTATAAGATTTTTCCAAAACTAGAATCTAGATCAAGCCAGTTAGCTCACACCATGTCTGGTGGTGAACAACAAATGCTTGCAATAGCTAGAGGCTTGATGGGACTTCCAAAACTTTTAATGGTAGATGAACCATTTTTAGGATTATCACCTCTAGTAGTAAAAGATTTAATAAAGATATTTAAAAATGTGGTTAACTTTAGAAATATTTTTTTAATTTCAATCTTAATAGGTGGAGTTTTAGGTTTTATTTCTGGAATTATAGGTATTGGTGGTGGTATCGTTTTAGACATTGCCAAAGCGGTATCATTGATGTTAACTAATGAAGGTGAAGCCAAAGATTATCAAGGTTGGGATTTAATTAAAAACCCTGCCATATTTCATATTGGTATCCCTACAATTTCAGGAACTGGTGCAGAAGTTTCTAGAACAACTATACTTACAGGTCCAGAACGTAAACTAGGTATTAATAGTGATTATACGCCTTTTGACCAAGTTATATTAGATCCAGAACTAACTAAAGATGTCCCTAAAGATCAATGGTTCTATACAGGTATGGATTGTTTTATTCACTCCATCGAGTCACTAAACGGAACTTTCTTAAATGCTTTTAGTCAGAGTTATGGTGAAAAAGCCTTTGCAATATGTAAAGAAGTATTTCTTGAAGATGATTTGTCTGAAATAGAATCACAAGATAAACTGATGATGGCCTCATGGCACGGTGGTATGAGTATTGCATATTCTCAAGTCGGTGTTGCACACGCCATGAGTTATGGCTTAGGATATCTATTAGGTATGAAACACGGTATTGGAAACTGTATTGTTTTTGACCATTTAGAAGAATTTTATCCTGAAGGTGTGAAACTATTTAAAGAGATGAAGACAAAACATAACATTATACTTCCTACAGGTGTTTGTTCTAATCTTGAGGATGACGAGCTTGACATTATGATAAATGTTGCACTTAGTCTTGAACCGCTTTGGGAAAATGCTTTAGGTAAAAAATGGAAAGCAATTATTACACCAGATAAGTTAAAAGCACTGTATCAAAAGATGTAATATGAAGGCCATTGCAAAATTCATTTTCTTTAAAATATGTATTTATTATATCTTCCAAAATGGCATGTTTGGAGGTGAGACTCCAGATACAACTTTACAGTCAACAAAACAAAAAATCTTCTTCAAAATTAATGTTTGAAATATTATTTAATTGTGAGTTCTCCTTAGCATTCTTAAATGCCCATTCATCAGAGTCAATTGCAATTAAATGTCTAGCTCCTAACTTAGAGGCTAAGATTGCTAGAACACCAGTACCACTACCCATATCTAAAATAAATTTCTCTTTAAGATCTAGATTAAACATCTCATTCACCATTA
>ENA-ORDA01003447-ORDA01003447.1-marine-metagenome-genome-assembly--contig:-NODE-3447-length-11038-cov-3.374327_pt1 | contig 11038 bp, 8 predicted proteins | sample MGYA00237778_ERZ508506 | MGnify/ENA primary metagenome ERZ508506 (study PRJEB26177, sample SAMN06267891) | marine metagenome | isolation source: Monterey Bay, California, USA | place: Pacific...
CTTCTGCTTCTTCAGCCACAACTGCTTTTGCAACAGCCTTAGCCACTGCCTTGGCCTTCGGTTTTTCACTTACCATTTGTGCTTTGATCGATTTACGCTCACTCATCAATTGTTCGAGTTGGGGCCTAAGTGTACTGAGGGCTTCAGCATCACCGGATGCTTTGGCAGCTTGGTAATCTGGTTTCAGGGTACGGATTTGATTTTCAACATCGGCCAGTTGGTCTGATATCGAGATTTCTACAACTTCGTCTTCCACCAGTTCAACAACTGGAGCGTCTCTAATTTGAGCAATCTTTTCATCATGTTCTTTCTTTCTTAAAACAATGATGTCTCTATCTAATGAATGTCCAAAACGGTCAGCATATCGGTCCAGTAGGGAACCGATTTCTCCACTTGAAATTCTATCTATGTGCCCGTAAATCTGTGGCAATGGCTTATCGGATTTTTTGGCCCAAAGTTGATTATATTCCTCATCTGTTTGAGGTGCATCTGCAGTAGTATTTGGTAATGGCAAAGGAGCAGGTAATTCTGCAACTGGAGCTGGCATCGATTCAACTGCTGGTAAATCGGGCAATGGTGCTGCACCTGGCAATGGCATTGGCATCCCTGGAAGAGGCGGCAATGACGCAGGTGGCAAAGTGGGATTAGGCAATTGCTCAGAAGCTTTTTTCTTGCCTTTTCGGAAACCCATACGCCTCACCCTAATTAGGGTGGAGGGTGGTAGTGTCTTGAACCTTACCGAAAGAAGAACGCTAAAATATCGAATTTCTGGCTACCAATTATCGTTCATTTGACTATTTTCGCCCAACCTTTCAAGACCAAGAAAGTGGCACCAGCCTCATGAATTTCAAATGTATCACCTGAAGACGCTTCTTTACGCTTTCCAAGAAATTCAAAAACGCATTCATCTTTGACCATTTCAACCATTATCGATTCATCAGTACCCAATACCACAGCCTCTGTTAGAGGGTCGTATGGGCTTGAACAATCAGGATCTAATCTCTCCAACGGGAATTCACTTACACGCATACCCGATTTACCGTGAAGTGACGTAGGCCACCTTATTTGTCTCCTGACATCTATCGTCACGACCTCGTCTGTTTCTCCTGCTGAACCGAGAATTACTGAAGAGTCCGTTTTTAATAAATCCAAGAATAATGATTCATACTTATCCAAAACGCCAAAATGCCCATCTAAAAGTCTTGAACTTCTCCTAGAATCTTCTAATAATTTCGAAAGTTTTTGAATCGAAACCAATCCCTTAGTCGTTGTTCTCCCTTCGCGTTTGGACTGAGCTTTTAGCCCTTCATGTAATTCATTCAGGTCTGCCTTGTAAGATTCCCCCTGCTGCGAAATATTCTGCAATTTTCCAACCATGGCTTCCATTCCATCTCGAATACGATTGGACCAACCCGATGATGAACTATCATGAAATCTTGCAAGTCCACCTTTGACATCCACCCCTTCCCCTCGAATGTGTGAAACTAATTCTCTTCGAGCGCCGGAATCTAAGTGGAATAAACTTGGGTCTCTGTAATGTAAATGGTAGCCACGATGACCCGAAAATGTAACTTGAAGATACTTTTCATCAAAACCGAACTCGGGTTGGAGATAATCATTCCACAAAGTCCACGCTTGATCTCGAATGACATCTAGCATCCCTGGAAAATCTCTATCGGTAACTCCCGGTAGGTGATCTCCATCCAAATCAAAAATGAGATCCGCTCCAAACCAATTTTTATCCGCCATTTTCATTTCAAATGGCCGCTCCCAGTATGCAGTTGAGTAAAAACATGAATGCATGGATCTATTTGAAAGAAAATCACGTACAGATTCAATGTCTGAAAATCCTTTGTGCCGTATTGGTGGAGCGCCTCCAAACGGAATAAACATCCATTCACGTAATTTCATTCTAGGAGGGACCCATAATTCCGCACTACGATAATATTTCGCGAATCTATGTGCGAATCTCGACCAGCCAGAAGATAACATATTTTCACAACAGATTTAGTCGAGGGTAAATAAATCAGTTACTCTCGGCCATCCAAAATCTCTGCTCTGCTTCTCCAACTGTAGTTGCACTATCAGCACCAGTTTCTTCAACATAGCAATTCCAACAAAAGTAGTTTTTGTCAATGACCATAGCATTACCGAATGTCAATCTAGTTCCACATTCCTTACATCTTGGACCCAATTCACCATTTGGTGCTTGTGCAAGTTCAATATTTTCATGTGGCATTATATCTCCTCATCTATTGCAATTATCAACGGCACTTGAATTTAATCATCAATTACCACTTAGTTTCGCCCCATTCGTCAGTATTACACCAAGCCAGAAGGTCTAGAGCAACCTCACAAGATTCTGAAACTTCCGGATTAAGGTCTGTCAAGTGTTTCTCTAACACTTGTTTAACAGAGGTATCTCCTATGGCACCCATAGCCTCTGCTGCTTCATGTCTAACCATCACATGTTCTTGTAAGTCATCCAGTCTTTCGATTAACGAAGGTAATGCAACATTATTTTGCATCTGACCAAGAACATATGCTAATTCATGCCTTAGTAAAGCGCTTTTAGAGTTAAAACCATGACAGAGGGCAAGACATGATTCATCTGAACCATCATTTCTCAATGCGAATACGTTACGCATTCTCTGGAATAGGGGAATGTCATCATTTACAAGAGAGTTCTTCCAAGTTTCGATGTCACCTAGACTAGACGGTGGTGCAGGGTCAACAGACCCATATTGACTAACTTGCGGAGCTCTATCAGACATTACTTATCCTCTGCCAATAAAGTCTACTAATTCAATATTGAAGTCTTTATCAATCAAGCCAATATCTTGTCCCTCTAGTATGAATTGTTTTATTGACGCACGACCATCATCGCCATAGTCGATAGTTCTCTGATTGACATACATCGAAACGAACTTTTGATTGGTTTCATCATCAATTCCTCTCCCCCATTTTTTAGCAAACTCAAGTGCTTCATCTGGATTTTCGATAGCATATTCTATACTCATTTTGGTATACATAGTAATATCTTTCATTGCCTTTTCGCCTAGATCTCTACGGACGACATTACCTCCAAGTGGCATTGGATAGTTATCCGTTCTAGAATTCCACCATTTTCCAAGGTCAATTAGAACATCTAAGTCATGCTCTACATATGTCAACTGTCCTTCGTGAATAATTAGACCGGAATCAAACTTTCCGTCAAGAACTGCCGGAATTATTTCATCGAATGGAACGACTTCCACATTAACATCACCCCAAGCCAATCTAAGGCCGAGATATGCACTAGTTTTCATTCCTGGGACTGCGATAACAGATTTCTTTGCATGTTCGATTGTAATTCCTTTCTTACAGATAATCATTGGACCATATCCCTCACCCATCGATGCCCCACAGTTCATCAAAGCATAGTTCTCTGCGATCTCGGGATATGCGTGTATAGAAACTGCAGAGACTTCGAGTTCTTTGTTCATTGCTCTATGATTTAATGTTTCAATATCTTGTAATTCATGGACGAAATGATATCCCGGAGTAGGGAACTTACCATTTGTCATTGCGTGGAACATAAACGCATCATCAGGATCGGGTGAGTGGCCTATTCTCACTATATAGTTACCATCGTCATCAAGGGGTAATTGACTGTTCATGTAGATGCGACATGCCTGCCCTTCAATAACCAACCGATTTTCACGGATACAAAAACATCAAAAAATTAGACAAAATTTAATTTTGTCTGCTATATGTTCAAGTATATTGAATGCGAGGCACTATTGGTCAAGAATAATGGTTCGTAGGGTTATTGCCTCTATTTTTACACTGTTGATACTAAGTAACATGGTGTGCACTGTAGCATCAGCATCCTCTCAACTGGTCTATAACGACGTGACTAGTAATAACGATAATACTGCATCATCCTATGTAGCGATTAATCCCGATAATACAATAATAGCAAGTTCATATTCAAATGACTTAATCCTGCACAATGCAATAACATTCATGGAAATCGATAAGATTGAATTACAAAGAAGTATTCAGGAGTTAAAATTTTCACCGGATGGTAAAACCCTTGCAATCACAATCAGTGGCACTTCAGAATTAGTTGATTCGGTGTTGATATATGACATGGAGAATATGGAAATGAAGGCTGCAAAGGAGAGAGTCAATAGCAGAAGAAGTAGTGTTGACTGGTCTCCTAATAGCGAGTTCTTAGCAGTGGCTAATTTTCAAAATGGAGTTAATTTGGTTAATGTCAGTTCGATGAATATAGTTAGAGACTATTCTAATCAACATCAAGACGATGTAACTTGTATTAGTTTTTCCAATGATGGTCAATTATTGCTTACTGGAGATTACAACGGTAATCTAAAACTGTGGAACTATGATGGAACATTCACAGGTAAGTCTTTCCAATTGAACGGTGAAATCACTGGTTGTGGATTTAATTATCTCGACCAAAGAATCTCAGCTGTTTCCACAGATGGAAATATATCGACTTGGCTAACATCAGGTAGCCTATTACACGAGAAGAAAATTTCTAAGGCCTCAGGAATGCAATGGTCCAATACTCTTGACAAACTATATGTTATCGAACCTAGCATTGCTCCTCGAATGTTAGAATTAGATGGCTCCACATTCAGTGAAATATCATCAACATATTTCATTCACAAGGCATTAGATTTTGATGTCCACATACTTCCTAACGGAGTTATAGAAGATCTATACATTGCGACAGATACATCACATATTTCCAACTATGCACGACCTGAATTGAGAGAAGGATATGGGCAACCAGGTTCTGATCTCGATGGTGACATGGTACCAGATAATATTGATAATGATGATGATGGCGATTCATTTTTAGATGAATGGGACTTTAATTGTGATTCGGAAGTATTAGATTGTCAAAGAAGCCCAGATATTGATAATATTAGGAATGTTAATCTTGAAATCGATGGTAAAACATTAATTATCGATGATATATTTACGTTTGGGCTATACGAGTCGGCTAAAATCCGTAACCTCACCCGTAGGTCATCTATTTCTGACCAGCAAATTAGTTATGAAGAGAAAAATCTCTTCGAAAATGCTATTTGTCAGAACATAGATAAATCTAGTATGATAAACTCATGGAAGAACTCTGTCGAATTTTCTGTAGGTCAGGTCGAAAATGGGACATTAAACTGTGCAGTGACTGATGGGTTAGTATTCTCAGGAACATTTGACCCTAATGGAATCAAATTAATGTTTAGAATTACATTCGATATTATTCCAACACTAGAATTACCATTAGACTTGACTATAACTACTCAAGTTTCGCATTCGGATTCAACTATAACCCATCTAGCTGAAAATCATCCGATATTTGTTACGCATGAAATTCAAAATCAAGAATCTGAAGGGACAATATGGTGGAAGTCAGAAGGACCTGTAACTGTCAATTTTGAAAAAGTCGTCATTGCGGAAGAAGAAAACTTAGAATCATTCATGGAAAAGGTATTCGCAAATATCATAGTAATAATAGCAGGTAGTTTATTGTTGACTGGGATAATATTTGTACTGATAAGAAGAAGCAATTCGATATCCCTAGACCTAGAAGATGGTGATGAAGACGAAATCGATGAAGATTATTATGACACAGAGGAAGATACTGTATCCAAACCTAAGCCTTTTTCTGTCGATCAAAACATCTTGGAGAAGGAAGAAAAGGTAATTCAAAGAGAATTAAACCAAAAAGATAAATCCCCTACAAACCGTAAAACATTCAGCCTAGATGACGAGGTGGAAGAATCTACTCAACCTAAGAGACGAAGAGTAAGTAGTTCCAAACGAAATAAGCAAGGGCCGATTATGACGACAAAAAGGAAAGTATTGGGTGGAGATACACAAAATCCAAAACCTAAGAAAGTAAGTATTAAGTCGGTCAAGAAGAATGTTAAGACAAGAAAGGTTAAGGTTTCTAAAAAGAAAGTTAAAGATTAATTCTTTGACATCATTCTAAGAATTCAGCACCACTAGGCACATTACATGCTTTTGAAAGAAATTCATTGAGTCCTTCGATGTGAGGCTTATCTAAGCGATTGAAAACTTCTCCGAAGTATTTCTCTAGGCGTGGACGCGACAAACCCGATTTGACCATTGCTTCAGTAATCACAGAGTCACGATATTCCTCACTGGATTCAAACAAGTCTAAGCTTTTCAGTAATTCTTTCTGTGCAGTTTTAACTTCTAGGATAGGCGTGTCTTTTCTAGCCGCAAATACTCCAAAGACCATAGGTTTACCAGTATCTTCAAGCCATGCCTGACCCAAGTCGAGTTTCACTTTGTCCGGATATTTTCTTGCATATTCAAGTGCTCTGTCTCCAATTAGAAGAGCGCCATCACACTGGTCTAGCATAGGCTCGATTTCTGGAGCCATTGTTTTGAATGTAGGACTAAGTTCATTTGTCTTTAGGATATACTTCAGCAATGCTACCGAGGATGCTGAATCAGATGGTAGAGCGACAGCTTGCATCTTCTCAATATCTGTATTACCAAATAATAGGACACTACCTACTTCTCCTTTAGAACAAATACCTAATTCGGGAACTAGAATGAGTTCATCTTGATGTTTTGCGTAATCTGCTGCTGGGATCGGTGCTAAAACACAATCTTTTCTCAGTAGATGTCCCGTTAGCCATGAAGGAGGTGCTGCTAATACTTTCCAAGGCGATTCCAGCGAATGAAATAGTGGATCGCAATTCAAGAATGCAACTCTTGCAATGGTATTTTTCCAACCCTCGCTGAATTGAAAGAATCTCTGACTATTTTGAACTACCATCTTATCCCTCCGTATTGATTACTTTTAGCCGCCTTGGTCTTTGTGGCGATTTTATGATGTAAGGTGAGAAATTTTCATATTTAGTATCTCGTATAATCGGAATACCACCTGCATCAGAGATAAGTTTACCCAATTGGTACTTATCATAATCTAAACTCGAAGTTGCACCGGCAAGATGCATAATAGACTCTCGGCCGACCGTACCATCGACATCATCAGCGCCGAAATTTAAGGCTAACTCGGCGAGATGGTCTCCGATATTCATCCGATATGCTTTGATGTGTGGAATATTGTCAAGCATTAATCTAGACACTGCGATAGTTCGTAATGTTTCATTTGCGGTCGAAAGTTGAGCTTCTGGTAGACGGGTTGAATCTGGTAAAAATGGATATGGAACAAAGCATTGGAACATGGAGGTTTCATCTGCAAGGTTTCTAAGTTGAATCATGTGATTCAATCTATCCTCTAGATTTTCTATGGTTCCAAAAAGCATTGTACAATTGGAAGGTATCCCTGCTTTATGAGCCTCTCTGTGGATGTCAATATACTCGTTTGAGGTCTCTTTACCAAAACAGATTTTATCCCGAATCTCATCGTTTAGAATCTCTGCACCTCCGCCAGGAAGTGAACCGAGTCCAGCGTCGATTAGTCTTCTATACAATTCCTCGATGGGAAGATTAGATGTTTTACACAAATGTTTGATTTCTACAGCAGTCAACGCCTTTATCGAGATTGAAGGAAACCTTTCCTTGATACTAGAAAACAATTCACAATAATACTCGACGTCCCAATCAGGGTGAAGGCCCCCGACAGAGTGAACTTCATCAATTCTTGAAGCATACTTCTCAAGTTCTGATAAGTATTGTTCGACACTAAGAGAATATGCGTCTTTAGATTTCTTAGTACGGCTAAATGCGCAGAACTTACATGATAATACGCAAACATTAGTTTGATTAATGTGTACATTTGAATTGAAAAATACATAATCACCAAATCTCGATTTCTTTGAACTCTTAGCGAGTCTCCCAACTTCAAACAAGTCCTTGTGATTGAATAACTTCAATCCATCTTCAAGGCTGAGTCTATCACCATTTTTCAATTTTTCAACTATTGGTGTGATTTCTTCACTCCAATTTGACTCAGAGAGGATTGTCATGAGAGAAGATTTCCACTCTGGATCACATCCAGCCAACTTCATGGACGAAGTCCAACCACTCATGCTTGCTCGTCAAACTGATACTTCAATAAGATATGTATCAAAATCTATACCTAAAAGAATCAGTAAGTTCGCTTGATAGCGAATAATTCCGAGTTAACAATGTACTTTCGGAATTCTTCGATCACTAAGACTGAAAATGCTACTGCGATAATTATGCCCCAATCACTCAAAGCAAGAACTTTAGTTGATAACAAGCCACCAATCTCGAAATCCGTGAATGGAATAGAGAAATTGGCTAATTGGACAAAGAACAATAGTAGTCCAAAAGAAACAAAGAATGCTATATTGATAGCTTTATTAGAAAATGCACCGAGTGAAAATATACTCTCTTCTTGTGAACGACAATTCATCACGTTGAATAATTGGAACATAATGAACACTGACAGAGTCATTGTCTGAGCATGAATAAACCTATCATCAGAATAACTTTGCCACTCTGATAAGGCATCTGCATCACCTGCATTACATAATTCTTGGTCAAATGGTAAACTACCTTCCTGTGCTAGTGGTAATCCTTCACAAGTTTCTATACCCCCACCAGCAAGGAAGAATACCATTAGAGTACCTGTAACCATTACTGCACCTAGATAAAATATAAGCCAAATATCTCCTTTATTTGGTAATCCTTCATCTACCGGCCGTGGAGGTCTACTCATGACATTACCATGCTTTTTCTCAACGCCAAGAGCAACAGCAGGTGGACCATCCATCAAGATATTGATAACTAAAATTTGTGTTGCTGTCAATGGTAAATTCCAACCGAATATTAGTGTGGAAATTATTATCAGCGCTACAGCGGCTACATTCGTGGAAACCTGATATCTGACGAAGTTACGTATGTTTTGGTATATTTTACGGCCTTCTTCAACAGCGTGAACAATATTTGCAAAGTTATCATCTTGAAGAACCATATCTGCAGCATCTTTAGCCACATCTGTTCCGGCTATTCCCATAGCGATACCTATATTGGCTCTTGAGAGTGCTGGAGCATCATTTACACCATCCCCAGTCATAGCAACAATTTCTCCTTGACTCTGCAAAGAACTTACAATTCGCATCTTCTGGTCAGGAGCCACGCGTGAGAATATTGTTGTATTGGCAGCTGCTTCATCCATTTCAGCGTCGGTGAATTTGGAGATTGCTCCACCATTAACGGCTGCAATAGCTCCATCGGTAATTCCCAATTCCTTACCAATTGCTGTTGCCGTGAACTGTTGGTCTCCTGTTATCATCTTTACCTTAATACCAGCATTTTGACAAATTTTTATCGCTTCTTTCACTTCAGGTCGTGGAGGGTCCATAATTCCTACTAAGCCCAAAAATATCAGACCAGATTCGACTTTTTCAACATCATAAATATCTTCATCATCATCTAATCTTCTAGCGCACAATGCCAAAACTCTCATTGCTTTGCCAGCCATATCTTTGTTTGCATCGGATGCTTGGTCAAAGTCGGAACTTTCAATCGGTACAATATCATCACCCTTAATCTTCCACTCAACTAAGTCTACGTAGCCCCCAGCACCACCTTTTGAGAATACCCATCTCTCCCCTTCATACTCATGGATTACTGACATACGCTTCCTCTTAGTATCGAAAAAGAACTCGTGAATTCTATTGTGCCGTTGAGCAAATTTCTGTACGTTACCATTGATCTTCCACCCTGCTACCGCACAAGCAGAATCAGTAGGGTCACCGAGTGCCTGCCAATGACCCTCTATCTTGGAAATTTGAGAGTTATGACACAAACTTAGACATGCAGCAGCAAGCCTAAATCCCATATTATTCTGATGATGAGAAAAATCATCATCACCCAATGGCTTTCCTTCAAATAAAATTTCACCGCTCGGCTTAAAACCTTCACCGGTTATCTGAAAATTGCCTTCAGTCGTAGATATTTGACGTGCAGTCATCTGATTCTTGGTTAGAGTACCGGTTTTATCAGAACATATTACTGTAGTAGAGCCGAGTGTTTCAACTGCTTTCATCCTACGAATAATAGCTTTATGTCGTGCCATATTACGCATTCCTAGAGCCAATGTTATCACTAAAATTATTGGTAGTCCTTCTGGTACAATAGCGACAAAAATAGCGATAGCAATAATGAATTGATCAACGGCGGCTTCCTTGAGGTCGACATTTGGCTCACCATAAGCAATTATCATCTCTAAGGAAACCAATAGTACCGCAACAACTAGAGCGATGAATCCAAGGAATTTCCCTAGGGATTCCAATTTCAGTTCAAGGGGTGTTTTTGGTGTATCTGAACCAGCTATATCACTAGCAATCCTACCTAGTTGAGTTTCCATACCTGTTGAAACTACAACACCTATTGCCCTTCCAGAAGCGACACAGGTACCCATAAAAGCCATATTCTTACGATCGGCAAGAAGTGTATCTTCACCTAACAACTTTGAATTCTTTTCAACTGTAAGAGATTCACCGGTTAGTGCGGATTCATCTATTTTACATTGATATGATTCCAATATCCTCAAATCTGCAGGTACATTGAGGCCTTCATACAGGTTTACAATATCGCCCGGCACCAACTCTTGTGTTGGAACTTCCATATCTGTATCATTTCTAACTACAACACATTGAGATATTGACATCTGTTTCAAAGATTCCATCGCTTGTTCTGCTTGTCCTTCCTGCCAGTAACCAAAATATGCATTAGCTGTAAGAACCATGAATATAAAAATAGCGTCTCCTGGCTCGTCAGGATGAATTAGAAGTGCTACTAGTGCTGCTCCTATCAATAAATAATTTAGAGGGTCATTATACTGAGAAATAAATCTAATCCACCCTGGTGTTTGTTCAGGCTCAGCAAGCTTATTTTCACCGTACTTTGAACGTCTCTGTTCAACTTCATCAGCACTTAAGCCCGATTTAGTAACTTCCAGTTCAGTCAATGCCTCATCTGTAGAAATATTATACCAAGTAATTGTCAAGTTAACCACCATTGATTATTTTTGCGAGCACGAGCAAAC
>ENA-ORDA01003448-ORDA01003448.1-marine-metagenome-genome-assembly--contig:-NODE-3448-length-11034-cov-4.002008_pt1 | contig 11034 bp, 6 predicted proteins | sample MGYA00237778_ERZ508506 | MGnify/ENA primary metagenome ERZ508506 (study PRJEB26177, sample SAMN06267891) | marine metagenome | isolation source: Monterey Bay, California, USA | place: Pacific...
CAAAAAAGGAGATCTAGTTGTTGTGAAACAGAGCTTAGCTAAGGGTGCTGATGTGAATGCGAAATTGTCCCTATTTGATGAAACTGCTTTGCATCTAGCGGCGAGTGAGGGACATAAGGAAATCGTAGAACTCCTTATTGTTGAAGGCGCAGATGTAAATAGGCAGTCTTCCTTTCCTACAAATGACGGTAGCCGCCGCACACCACTCGATAATGCCCGTTCCCAAATGTATGGTGGAGGTAATGCAACTCCACCATCGAATCTTCGCAAGGATCATCGTCATCATAAATTCAAGGCAATTGCCGATATTCTCAGAAAGCATGGCGGTCATTCCTCATCGATTTTTGTCGCGGTGAAAACTGGAGATGTGGTCGGGGTTAAAACGCTACTGAACGGCGAGGTGGATTTCACTAAAACGAGTACGGACGGAAGAACTCCTTTGCATTTGGCGGCTGAATATGGGCACAAGGAAATTGCCTCTTTACTCCTTAGGAAAGGTGCCCAAGTGGATTCAGGAAATTGGTCTGATAAAACGGCACTCCATTACGCTGCTGAAAAAGGCCATATTGAAATTATTGAACTGCTCCTTTCAAAGGGAGCAAATGTGAATGCCTTAGGAGGTGCCCCGACAGGAACGCCTTTGGACTTCTCTACACATTTTGAAAGAACCAAAGCCGCTGCCTTCCTTCGCGAAAAAAAAGCTAAGACTGGTGAAGAATTGAAAATTGAAGGGAAATGAAACAGCTTTAAGAGTCCGGATCAATTTGCCATGAGTGGTTCAAGTCTTAAACCTGAAATTCAAAGCGGTCCAGAAATGGTGACCTGATCAATTGGCATGTCCCACCACCTCGGGGTAATTGCCAATGGATTATTCTGCTTCGGCTTTTAATTCTTCACTCGTTTTAGCTCCATGTTTGCGAAGAAGATCAGCAATAGGGATACCATCATCAGTCTTTCCAAGAGAAGTACGAAGTTTTTTGGAGACTGTGGCGACATCAGATAATAGGTTGATCGCATCAATTGGTGTCAATCCGTCATGTTTCGCATTCACATTAGCACCATTTGTAATAAACATCTCTACGATTCGATTATCTCCACTATCTAAAGAGGCGACTACCGCAGCATGAAAAGCACCTTTGCTATTTACATCTGCTCCATCAGCAAAGGCCCTTTTGATTTTTTCAGCTTCACCTAACAGGGTAGCATCGAATAACGCTTGGTCTAATTTTTTTGTAGTTGGGTGATTTTCTACAGAGTTTTCTTTAGGCTTAACGTCCACACTTTCTGAGTCCTTCTCCCCACAGCTAATCGTTAGCATAGCGAAAGCCATCACAAGAAGATCCTTAATATTTGTTGTGGAGGTGTTAGAAGAGTATCTCATAGCCGTTAGGCCGTAACACGAATCTGAATGTATGGGAAACTTGAAATGGCTAACATGGTTAGGGATCAGAGCATAACCGGATCATGTCTCCTTGCCCTAAAGCTCCAATCGGGAGAGGCTTCACATCGAATCGATCAATCCTGATCCCCCAAGCAGCATCCCCGAATCAGGAAAGGGGAAGGGTGAATCGACCTTTTCTGCGGGGACTATGGGGGCTGCGGCCTCTACAATAAAGCTCGCGCTTTGTAATTGTGCGCCACGATTCAGGAACTAGGATTCGGGGATCATGAAGAAGCTAGTATTATTGTTTGGTGCCTTTGCGCTCATCGGGTGTGGGGAGAAAAAGGAGGTAGATCGTAATGCAGAGGCAGGTGCGGGTTCAGGCATCAACGAGCCTGTCGAACCATCTGGGCCTAGCCAACCGAAAAAACCATCTGAGAAACAAATCCAGTTGAGTGCGATCTATTGGACAGATACGACGAACCAGAAAATCCAGCGGTCTAACCCCGATGGGGCTAACGTTGAAGACGTAGTTGATGGGGTAGATTCGCCGGAACAGATTGCCGTTGATTCAGTGGGAAAACACATATACTGGGCGGATGGCAAGAAGGGGGAAATTCAGCGGGCCGATCTGGATGGCTCCAACCCGGAGAATTTAGTCACTGGTTTAGAAAGCCCACGGGGGATTGCCTTGGATGCGGCGCAAGACAAGATATACTGGACCGACTTTCCGGCTTATAAAATTCAGCGGGCCAATCTGGACGGTTCGGAAGTTGAAGATTTGGTGACAGGGCTGAAGATTCCTATTGGAATTACTCTAGATTTGAAGCACGGTAAAATGTATTGGGTCGACAATGGAACGGACAAAATTCAAGAGGCCAACTTAGATGGGACAGGCCTAAGGGATATTGTCACCGGGTTATCAAGCCCATATGGTATTACACTTGATGCCACCAATGATAAGATCTATTGGACAGACAGGGGCACCAGAAAGATTCAACGAGCCAATCTGGATGGCTCTGAGGTTGAGGATTTGATTGTTGGCTTCGGTACATTGCTTGCACCGAAAGGAATTGCCCTCGATTTGACGGCTGGCAAGATGTATTGGGTGGATGAGATAAAGAAGGTGGTCCATCGTGCCAATTTAGACGGCTCTGGCATAGAGCTGGTCGTCACGGGATTGGCTGAGCCGCCCGGCATTGCGCTCCTTTACCAATAACTGTCTCGCTTACCCCATTGTACGCAGGTCCGCATCCTTTTGCTGAATCGGTCTTCGGTGGATCTCTGAAAAGGGAGTGGTTGAAAGGGGAGACACGCCACCGGTGGGGGTGCGGTTTTTTGGGTGGGTTGGTCTGTATATAATAGGGTGCTGAGAAAAAAATTGATCGGCCTCCTCTGCGGGGACTGCGGGGGCTGTTTTCTTACTTCTTTTAGAATTTATATATACACACCACACAAGAGCAGCGGCAGGACTACGGAATTAGCACCCGCAGCCCCCGCACCTTTCGAGAGACGAGTTTCGCAACAACACGCATCTCTGAATCCAAATCCGAGAAGCCGTTTGCAGTACTTCGCTGAAATCTGAGTTAACGGAAGCCCGGACCTTGCGCATCTCGGAAGAAAAGCGTCACCCGATTCTCTCGAGCGACGATGATGAAGATCTTGAATATAATCTGTTGGATGAAAGCTTGGAGATTTCACCTCCATTTTCCGAGACCAGTAAAAGCTAGTCCGATTACTTCAAGGTCCGGATGTAGGTGAAGAGATCTGAGACTTGTTCGGGGGAAAGATGATCGATGAGTCCTTCCGGCATGAGGGATGACTTGGTAATCTTGTGATTTTTGATTCGAGTTAGGGCTATAACTTGAATGGCGGTGCCAACGGGTTGAATGCTGAGTGCTTCCTTTGTTTGATTGACAAGTGAGCCGCTGACTTTGCTGCCGTCCTTGAGGATGATGTCGTGACGATAGTAGCCGCTCTCCATCTGAGCGTTCGGAGTGAGAATGTTGTGAAGCAGGGCTTCGGTGGACATTGCTCCGGCGCCGGAGAGGTCGGGCCCGATGATTCCTCCGGACTTGCCGACCTTGTGGCAGGCGAGGCAGGTTGCGAAGAGTAGTTTGCCTTGTTCGGCGCTTCCTTGCTTGTCGGCCATGGTGAGATATTTCGCGAACTTCTCCTGGGCCGCTCTGGCAACTTCGGGCGCCACCAGTGCGGGTGAATCGTTGACGAGTTGGATGGATGCTTTGCCGCGAAGCTTGATGTTGTCGGAGTCACCGGAAATGCGATGAAGCAAGTTCTCGTGCTTTTGGCTGGAGTAGACCGTTTGATAGTTATTACGGATTTCTCGGGCGCTCTTTTCGCGATTCCAAACGCGGAATTCCCGGATTTGAAATTCCGACCCACCCGGAGTGGTGGATTGGCCGATTTCGAGATTCGCGAAATCCATTTTATTTGGAGTGGATTTGTCCGTATCAAGAACGCCATCGCGATAGATTTTAAATCGTCCTTGGTCGTCGCGGGTGATGGCGCAATGAGTCCATAGATTCGGGATCATGGGCCGGGTAGCGACAATGAGGTCTCCTACGCCCGGGCCGCCATAAAACCGGAGGGTGTTATCGTAGAAGTTGATATCGGCGCCTTTGTTTTTTCCTGCTCCTAGGAGGGAGTCGAGGTTGCTGATGTTGGGCGCGAGTTTGACCCAGCTTTCCAGAGTGAAAGATCCCTTGAGAGTGATCTTTTGATCGATGGCATCGTTTGCATCTCCGGTCAGGTTAATGACGGGTTGGAGCAGGCCGGGGGAGCCTTTAATGATCGTTTTGATATCGGGGTGATTGACTCCGAGGACGGAGACGAGACTGCCGATGGAATCGGCGGTGAGATGGTTGAATTGTTTCGAGGCGGCGGCTTTGGCCAGAGCGGCGGCTTTTTTTTGGGTGGAGGTCAGGCCGTGGATGACGACTTGTCGTAAATCTCCGGGAAGAGAATCCCATTCTTGAGCGATGAATGCAACCAGTGTGATGTCCTTGAGTCCGGCTAGAGAAATGAGAGCTTCCCGCTTAATGAGGGGATCTAGCGAGCGGTAGTGCTTTTCGAAAAAGGCACGGTCAGAGGATCCGATTTCCCGGAGTGCGGTGATTACACTCAGGGTGTTGGATTGTGAGCGCTTGGTCGAAGCCAGCCACTTCCGAATGGGATCTTCGAGAGATTTGATGCGGAATTTTGTGGCAAGACGAATGATGAGAAGCTGGTTTTCGATAGCGGTTTTGGGGAATATTTCAAGTGACGCTTTCCCTACAAGATTGGCAAGGTTGGGGTCGGCAGCCAGCTTTGGTTGGATGTTTTCGAATGAGCGCAGGAGAGTGATTTGCTGGGCCGGATTGGCGAGAATAGAGGCGAGTGCATTGGAGACTTCCGGCTGATTGAGTTGGCTTCCCAAAATGGCGAGCTCTCCGGAGCTAAGAGGGCGGCCGAGGCGGGGAATGGCTTTTGCAAGTTGGGCGGCCGCTTCCGATGGAGCGAGGGATTGGATGGCGAGAAGGAATTGCTCGGATTCGAGGTCTTTCACGAGTTCGCTTTCGAACATCTTACGTGTCGTCTCGCGGTGGGTTTCCATGGCCCAGCGGGCGAGGTATCGCTCAAATTTTCGGTCGTAGGCATCCCATCCGCCTGTGTTGAGTGGAGTATTTCCAAGCTTGGCGGCCAGAGCGATCATGGAGGGAGTGGGAGATTTGTGGTAGCGAAGGGCGTTGGCCAATGCGAAACGAATACGGCGATGATCGGAGGGAGCGTCCTTGGTGATAGCCAGAAATTCAGCACCGGGAAGGCTGAGCTCACCTGCGATGCGGATGGCTTGATAGCGGAGAGAAGGGTGGGTGTCTTTTGCGAGGGTTTTGAGGATGGCAGGCGTGACATGACTCATTCCTTCGAGTGCCCAAAGGGCGGCACAGCGGCGAGAGATGGAGGCTTTGGAATCGACAGTGATTTTTGAGAGGAGCGGAAGGGCAGCCTTGTCCTTTCGATCCGATAGTTCGTGCCAAGCGAGGCGGGAGAGGAGGGAGTTTGGTCCTCCGAGAAACTTGATGACTTCCTTTGAAGGGAGTTTGGTGAGGTTTGGTGGAGTGAAATGCTTTTGGCTGTGGTGACGAATCCGCCAGATGCGCCCGCGTGTTTTGTCCCGGTCCGGATGGCTGCGGGGGACTTCGTTGTGCGAAATGACCTTGTTGTACCAGTCAACCACGTAGAGGCAGCCGTCGGGTCCAAAGTGGGCGGCGATCGGGCGGAACCACTTGTCTGAAGTCAAAAGAAAATCATCCTGCTTTTGGTAGGAATATTGCCCTTTGTCATTGGTTGTGACCGTCATGATTTGGAGTCGATTCGTGATCGGATTGACTACGATGAAAACTTCGCCTTGGTAGCCAAGTTGGAAGGGGCTGTTTTCGTCATCGACGAGGGCGAGTCCGCTCAGTCCGGTGCCTCCCATTTTGAGGCCGTTGGTGGAGGGATGAATTTGAGGCGCGTATGATCTGAGTTTATCACGGGAGCCGGTCGGGTAGTGCGTGCCGGGTTCGAATTCCGCAATGGGAACTCCAATGTCATTGGCTTCCTGAAGGAAGATGCGACCGTCACGGGTTTGGGAGAGGCCCCAGATGTTATTGGGGCCGTGGGAGAGAATGTCAAAGTCTGAGCCATCGGGACGCATGCGAGCGAGTTTACAGTGCTTAAAGGATACGGAGGTCTGCCCGTTGGCGAATGGGCTGTCGTCGGGGCGATGAACGTTGGAGTCGTTAAAGAGTCCTTGGGCGAGAGAAATCCAACCACCGGGCATACGCTCGAATTGGTGTGGAAAGAGGTGGGAATCCTGAATGCCGAAACCCGAGAGGACCGTCGTGAAGCCATCTGCTTTTCCATCTTGATCGTGATCAAAGTAATGGCGAATGGAATCACCATACTGAATGAGTGCACCATTTCCTTGAGGAAGAATTCCCAACGGGATAACGAGTCCATCAGCGAAGACGCTTGGAGTATGGGGTCCGGGTCCGTGTGGATTGTCGAAGACGAGAGCCTTGTCCCGCCCTCCACGTCGGAAAAGTTCTTCGGCGGCAGCTTTGCTCTCATTGGCATCAACTGGATACTCGGTTGCGGTGGTGGTCCACATGCGCCCGGCGGCATCCCAGCTGACGGTGATTGGTTTTACGACTCCTTGTTCTTCACTTGCGACGAGTTCAGCGGTGAATCCCGGGGCGAGTTGAAAAGAGGCTTTCTGTTCCTCGGGGCTGAGTGGTCCGGTCTTTGCCTTGGCGGGAGTATTCCAATGGAGTGCGCCGGGTGTGGGGTCGAGTTCCTTGATGGTAATATTTTTAATCTGTACTTCAAAGATACCACCACCGTGGGCTTGGAAGCCGATTAGGCCGTTCTGAGGGATTCCCGGAGTTCGTTCGGTGTAGTCAAGGGCGGCAACACCATTGATCCATGATTTGATGTGCGGGCCGTCGCATACGATGCGGTAGTGATTCCAATCCCAGTCCTTGGCGACTTTCTTCAGGGCCTCCGGGTTGACGGGTTCGGCGATGACTTTATTACGACGGGATTCGTCGTAAATTTTTCCCCACCAGCCAATTCCAGCATCGACCTGGTATCCCTTCATCTCGGAATTATTGGGAATCCGGATGCTCCGAACTTGAATCCCGGAGTTCATGAAGCCGCTTCCCTTGGCGAGCTTGATGTCGAATTCCAGTTCGAAGTTCTCGTAGCTTTTCTTTGTCGAGAGAAAGGTGTTGTGAGGGACCTTTTTCTTCATTGACCCACCGATGATCATGCCGTCTCGGGTCGTCCACCATTGTTCCTCACCTTTGCGAACATCCCAACCAGTGAGGGTTTTTCCGTCGAAAAGGGAGCGTTCTTTTGCGGGGCAAAGGAGGGAGGCTAAAAAGAAAATGGTAAGAATCTTCATGATGAAACTACTGCAAATAGTGCTCCTTCAAATACGCGCTGTCAGCCGAATTTCAGCCACAAGCGCATACAAAATTTCCACATGGAGTTACTTGAAGGAGCGGGGATACGGGATGAGGTTGTGGAAGTCTTGATCACTCATTACGTTGGTCATGGAACTTGGTATGATGAGCTTTCCTTGAATATAACCCGCTTCTTGGATGTCACTGGGGGGCGAGTCTGACTTGGCCGGTGTGGCTGACTCCAGCTCCTTGATAAAAGTCTTGGGGCGCTCCGAGTTAATCGTCTTTGTTTAAGGCGAAGGAATGGATGCCGTAGCCGATGGCTTAAGTTCAAGCGAAGTGGACTTGGTATTCCTCGGCTTCGGGGATCGAAATTAGACTTTGGCTGATGACCCGGCCGTAACGTCGAAGTCGAAGACGACGAGGCGCTCGAGTTTTGGTTGGACCAATTCCACCCGCTTCATGTGTTCGGGATGGGGGAGGTAGGCATCCCGGGATTCGGAGCTATCGAAAGTCATGATGAATCCGTGGGTGTATCCGTCAGAGAGCCCTTCATCGGATTTGTACGGACCATTTTCCATGGAAAGGAGTCCGGGAATGATTCCGACCATCGCTCGCATTTCTGCGAAGCATTCTTCGATTTGTTCTTCTGTGATGCCTTCTTTAAATTGAAATACGCCGAAGTGTCTGGTCATGGTGGATGATTGGGTTACTTGGTTACTGACTTGTTGATGAGTTCGAGGAGTTTGTGGGCCGCGGCTTGGGCAAAGACCTCGCTGTTGATCTCTTCGTCGAAATCAACAACTTCACATTGCGCGTTGGCGTGGATGGCGTCGAAGAGTGCTTGGTCGGCTTCGTCGTCGTGGAAGGCTTGGCCTACCGCAGAAATGATCGAGATTGCCTTGCGTGGATTGAGGATCGCGGTGGGGGCGGAGTTGGCGTTGGCTTTTTCGGCGAGGATTTTACCAAGCTGAGCGTTTTCCTCGGCATTGGTTCTGAGAAGAGTGACCTGCGGATTGTGGATGTAGATGGTGCGGTCTTCGTGTTCTTCGGGAAGAGTCTCGCGCTCTCCGTAGTTCGCCATATCGAGGCAGCCAGGTGCGATGACGGCGGGAACTTTGGCCTTTGTCATGGCATCCATGCGGTCAGGGCCCGCCGATAAAGTGGCTCCGAGGAGCTCGTCGGCCCACTCGGTGGTCGTCAGGTCAAGGACGCCGGCAACCATTCCCGATTCAATAAGTGACTCCATCGTTTTTCCTCCGGTGCCGGTGGCGTGGAAAATGAGGACTTCGTATCCGGCGTCCTCAAGTACCTTGGCGGCGATGTTGATGCAATCGGTGGTGTTTCCAAACATGCTGGCAACGATGAGAGGTTTATCGTCATCTTGTGCCACTTGAGCTTCCACCATGCCGCAGATTGCTCCGGCTGCCCTTGTGAAGATGGTTTTAGAAATGCGATTGAGCCCGGCAACATCGACGATGGAAGGCATCATGGTGATGTCCTTGGTTCCCACGTAATGTGCGGTGTTTCCCGAGGCCAGAGTGGAGACCATAAGCTTTGGGAAGCCTACTGGAAGGGCGCGCATCGCAGCGGTTCCTAGAGCGGTACCTCCGCCGCCTCCGAGAGAAACGACACCATCGATTTTTCCTTCGCTGGCCAGTGTGGAAAGAAAGACCGGTGCTGCTTTGGACATGGCAACCACGCATTCGCCGCGATCCTGTTTGTCGATGAGAGCTTGCAGGTCGAGCCCGATTGATTCAGCGACTTCAAACCGGGTTACATCCGGAGTGATCTGTGGGTCAGCACCAGTTCCCAAATCGATGAGAAGAGGAGTGTGTCCCTTTTCGCGGACGAGATCGGCGACAAACGCGTGTTCGTGGCCCTTTGAATCGAGTGTTCCCAAGACGGCAATGGTCATGATGTTAGTGAATGCGTTTTACCGGTATCGATTTGAACTGACGGGTGAGTTCGGCGAGTGGTTGCTCGACGGCCATGCGCTCCAGGCTGGATGCGCCGACAAATCCCACCGCGTCGGTGTGTTCGCAAATATAGGCGGCATTCTCCGGGGTGAGAATTGGGCCGCCGTGGGAGAGGACCATGACATCCTTTCGAACAGAATGAGCGGCGTCGCAGATGCTTTGAGTCGCTTGAACGGCGTGATCCATGGAAACGGTGGCGTCGGTGACGCCAATCGATCCACCAATGGTGCAGCCGACATGGGCAATGATGACGTCGGCTCCCGCTTCGGCCATGCCTTTGGCTTCCTCGGGCGTGACAACGTATGGAATGGTGAAGAGATCCATTTTGTGGGCCAGAGCAATCATTTCGATTTCCTTTTGCACGCTCATGCCGGTCTCCTCGAGGGTCTGGCGGTATTGGCCATCGACGATGGTGTGGGTAGGAAAGTTGTTCACGCCGGAAAAGCCCATATCGATGACCTGACGCAGGAAGTGCCACATTCGGCGGCGGGGGTCGGTGGCGTGGACTCCGCAGATCACCGGGATTTCTTCGACCACGGGGAGAACTTCGAATTCTCCGATTTCCATCGCAATGGCATTGGCGTCTCCGTAGGACATCAGGCCAGCCGTTGATCCGGCTCCCGCCATTCGGAATCGCCCGGAATTGTAGATGATGATGAGGTCAGCCCCGCCTTTCTCGATGAACTTGGCGGATATCCCTGTTCCCGCTCCTGCGCCGATAATGGCTTCGCCTCTGGAGAGCGTGTCCTGAAGGCGTTCGAGCATTTCTTTTCGTGTGTAGGGGTTTCCGACCCCTGTCCCAGGATTAGGCATAATAACAATGAGGTGAATGAATGGCTCTCGCGTTGGAAAGCGACCCTAGCGGATTACTTTGAAAAGAGTGCCACATTTACATACATAATTTCCACATCTAATAAGAAAATGCGGGTCAGCTGGCGCGAAGACTGATTTACTCTCCGAGATCGCAAGTATTTAATGGCTGATAAAAAGGATTCACCAAGCGCCTTGAAGAATATCCGTGAGTTCGGAAAGAGGACGACGGCGAAGGTCGTGCGGGCAAATGAGGAGGATCATCGTGACTGGTTGCAGGAAGCCCCTTTATGTCCGCTTCTCTCGACGCATCAGATTATTCATGCCGGCATCATGAAGGCCTACTCACCATTCGAGATCGTAAGAACGGATCAGTCTGGAACCTTCATGTTGGCCTGCGTTGAGGGGGAGGGCGTGATTTTGGTCGATGGATCTTGGAGAAAGGTCACGGCGGGAAAGGCCTGTCTGCTTCCTCCTTTTGTTGCTAATGCGTTAAAGTGCGTTGGGAAGAAACCCTGGGTGTTTTGTTGGGTGCGTTATTTGGAGAGCAAGGAGATCAGCCCGATTGTGAATTCGATTTCGCCGGTGCTGGGTGAGTATGACGCTGAACCGCTGCAAAGATCCATCGAGGGTTTGTTGGCGGAGTGTCGGGATGAGGACTCGGTGGGTTTGAAGCACCATTGGGTTGAATTAATTCACCAATACGTCCTTCGATTTGCCCAGCCCCATCAATCCGATGACCGACTCTGGAAGTTATGGCAGAAGATCGACCAGCGATTGGATTATCCCTGGTCTCTTGCCGAGTTGGGTCAATTGGCCTGTGTAAGCGGAGAGCATTTACGTCGTCTCTGTAAGAAAGCCCTCGGTCGAAGCCCAATGCAGCAGCTGACCTTTTTACGAATGCAAAAAGCCT
>ENA-ORDA01003450-ORDA01003450.1-marine-metagenome-genome-assembly--contig:-NODE-3450-length-11029-cov-2.959003_pt1 | contig 11029 bp, 8 predicted proteins | sample MGYA00237778_ERZ508506 | MGnify/ENA primary metagenome ERZ508506 (study PRJEB26177, sample SAMN06267891) | marine metagenome | isolation source: Monterey Bay, California, USA | place: Pacific...
AAAGGAATAAGCAAAGCTGAAGCTCCCTTAAAATATATAGGAATATCTTTCCGAGGAATATTTCTAAAAATTTTAACTCGATCTTTTTCTTTTAATTGTTTAATATCTATTTCAAGTTTCCTAAGGTCTTCTTCCTGCCCCCCTCCTAATATCAGATACAAATCCATCCTTGGCTCTGCAGGCAATTGATTAAATGCTTCCAAAATAAAATCAACGACTTCTCTATATACCAGTGCTCCACAATACAAAAAATATGGATATTCTCTTTTTACTCTTGGAATATTAAACTCCTCATAATCACATAAAATTGGAATTTTGAATTGCGGTTTAGAAGGTGCTATTTTTTTAAAATTATCAATCAACACCTCACTAATTGGAAATGCTCCATCCATCTTTTGCACCAACCAATTATCAAAAAGATAATCATTGATTTGAACTTTCCAACCTTTTCGATGCTGCATCGCAGAGGCCCACTCTACATAATTGAGCACAATTGGAAACCCTAAGACCCATCCATAAATTCGATATAACAAAGTCTGCCCAAAATGGTGACAAGAGATAATAGCTGCTCCAAGATTATTATTTTTTTTGAGTTTTCTCAAAAACATAAATTCTTTTATTATCCCTCGCAGCTTTTGAATATTTCTAGGGAAAAATGATTTCGGTTTATAAACTGTTCCTGAAGTATAAATATAATTAATACCATGAACTACTCCTTCTAATGGAATATCAACAAGTTTTTCTGGATCAAAAAACCCTTTTCTGTTAATGACTGTCACCTTTGCCCCAACACTAATTAATGCTTTACTAATCATAATTAGTTTTTGAATAGCAGCTAACCCATAAGGAAATCCACTTTCACCTAAATAAATTACATGAAAAGGTTTTTTATCTTTTTGACTCATTTTCAAAAGTTATTTGAATAAAGTTTCTTTTTTAAATAGTAAGTGCCGACTAGAACTAAACAACAGTGTAACATTAGAATTCATTTTCCATGGTATTAGGAAAAATTCTAGTATTACACTGTTGTTTGATTCAATTCGGCACTCAAAAGTAATTCTACTTATCAACTATTCTAAGCCTTTGACAATTATTGATTATTGCTCAAGGAAGCTGTATTTATCACTAGCTAAATAATCATTAGGGTATTAAAAATAATTAGGAACCCTTAGAAATATTTTTTTTTAGCATTCTTTTATTGACCTGGTTTTACCAAATCGTAAGCATTCAATTTATACTCAGGATGACCTGGAATCCTTGTTGTCATCCGCAACGTGCCCATAAATAAATCTACAAACCCTGCCCCCGCATTTATTGAAGCTTGTACATCTGATGGACTATTTTTAAAGGTATGATGATAAATTCCCCACTTATTATTTCCGCCCCAAGGATAGTTTTCTAATACGGTCTGTTCAATTTTATCATGATATAACTCTCCATTAAGCCAAACTTGGGTCAGTCCATCATTTCCCAAACCGTAAATCACATGAATTACTACATCTAATGTATCTCCTGCCATTGGCTTAACAGGATAAATTATTCTATCATTGACATTGACTACCTGTATCTCTCCTCCTTGTGCTGGTGATGGATCGTCAAGAGCAGCAATTTCCAATTCAAGTATTGGTGATAATCCTTGTATTCCAGGATGATTTTGAAAAATCGTAATTGGTGATGTAGTATCAATTACATAATCATTAGGGAAAAAATATCGCCAACCTATCCATTGCTCTGTACCAAGTGGATGATTAATTTGCCATGGATGAGTATGAATCTCACTTCTGTAATTATGTGGACTAGCACTACCCATTGGTGGAACTGGTTCTAACGGATTAAGAACAAATTTCATGTTGTCACCGACTATTGAAACACCCATTGTATCATAAGCAGCATTTACAAAAAGGCCTGGTCCAAATGACATTCCCGATGTATATGAATAAGGGGGTATCGTAATCGTATTCCATTCCCAAGTTTTTACATTCGTCAAGTTTGTCGATACGGGTGGAGGATCGAGTACTAGTGTCCCATCTCCTAGTTCATTAGCGCCACATCCATTCATTGTCAAAAAAAGCAACAAGATTTTTAGATATGATTTAGAAATACTGAAAATGGTTACTTTATTCATAGTTTAAACATATTTTAGCACTTGAAAATATTTCACTTACATTAGCAAAAATTATAAAAATCAAGAATTGGGGTTATTAAATTGTTATCTTACTTATTAAAATGGTAACCACCTACCATAAATCAAGATGGTCGACTCCATTTACATATTTCGAATTTTTTGTCAACCGAAATGGAAATCCACTACTTACGCTCCCTGCCGCTTGGTCATCTTCTACATCATATTTCATTTCCATCACTACATCAGAATCATTTTTTGCAATTCGTAAAAAGTAATTTTGATGTGAAGAGATCCTGGTGTACCGCAATTGTGTATCAAGTGTTACTCTAAACTTTCGATTTGCAGATAAATAATATTTTCTAAAATACCGGTTGAGTAAAGTTGGTTCCAAAAACTTAAGTGACTCTTGAATTTCCAATGGTAAATTTGAATTTGCAAAAACAGTTTTCAAGTCAGTTTTAGAAATACCTTTTTTTAATACAATTGGGCTAAGCGAGAAATGTCGCTTAGCTCCCGAACAACCTTTCTTTATCTTAATCTCCAACACGGGGTTTTCGATTAGTCCAAATTGTTCGCCATACCATCTTATTCGAAATTTATGTCGCAAAGGCGAACCTAACTGATTGTCATTATAATTTTCAAAACTAGATGTATCGAAATAAATATTATTAATATACCTTGCCGGAAATGGACGGAAAAACATTGATGGATGACTTCGTACCACAGTTTCTACCCACCCCAAGTCAGTATTGGTTAAGGCGTACTTCCGTTCATTACGATAAACCAATGGTTTACTTACTACTCTTTCCGTACTCGGCTCCATATAAAATTTGTTTTACTTTTGCGTTATTATGTGCAATTAATTTTCCATCCATCGTTAATTTAGATTTTTTTTCAACTAAAAAATCAATCTCCGATTTCCCCATATCCATATGGGTCGCCTCAATAAATCCCGGACCAAATTCTGGTTTCTTTTGAAAAAGTGCCATTCCGATTCTACTATCTTTAACCTTTGATTTTGTGATGTAAATTATTGATTGATCTTTACTTGTAATGGCAATCTCTGCATTATGAATTTCAACATTGGTAACTGTCATTGAGCTGTTTTCACCTGCACTTAACCCTTTGTCACCGATTCCATCCATAAAAACATTTTCAACTATAAGTTCCGTTCCTGATACATCTATTCCATCGTTTCCAATCGTCATAAATTTAGTATCAGTAACCTTTCCATTACAAAAATCACAATCAAATGCATCAGATAAAATATCTTTGAACTGCGAGTTTTTCATAGAAAAATCAGTCCGTACAATATTTAAAAAATCGTCACCAATTATGTTTTTAGAAAAAACACAATTAGATATGTCAACAGGTGATTCGAAAAAAGTAATAGCACCAGAAAGTCTCCACCCCACTTCCTCAGGTCTAGAAAGTTGATCAAATAAAGTGTGCGATAATTTAGATCGCTTTTTAGCTCGCATGATCACAATACCTTCAGATGTCGCATCTGAAGAATTTATAACAATGGGATTACTGGCAGTTCCGTTGAAGAAAACTGGAGCATAACTTATAATTTTAGCCTGTTGAATCATATCAATTTTTGCACCCGCTTCAATCTCAAAACGAGTATCTTTTGGAATAACCAAATCTGTCGAAAGTATCCATTTCCCTTCAGGAATAAAAATTTTATCTTCTACTCTTTGAATAAAATCAAATTTCTCATAATTCGATTTTCGAACAATTGGGTTATTAAATTTAGGACTAGCTACATTTCTAGAAAAAGGAAAGACTAAAGCATTTTTCAATCCCTTTTCCATGCCCAAATAGTTGTAATTGATTTTCAGCTCAGGCAAAAACGAATCTTCCCACTCGATATTCTCGGAAATTTGAAAAGCGAACCTTTTCACTTTCTCATTTTCACTTTCTTTTTTTCCAGCCAAAACAATTGACTTTTTTGGATAAAAGAAAATAGAATCTCGCCAACTGACATTAGTAATCTCTATTGGTAAAAATTGTTGATTTGCAATTTCTAGTTGTAAATTTTTATTTTCTTTTTTAAGAAAATATGCTGAAAGTCCTGTTATACCTGAATGCAGAGTCTTTCTCATATAATCTTGATGCTCGTACAACTTGTATTTTGGCAGCTCATAAAAGCTCCAATCTCTATAAATTCCACTCATCAATTCTTCAAGATTATCTTCATAGGATACAAAAAAATCATCCAAAAATTCTTCTTGTGAAATTAATTCGGCTTCAGCAATATAGGCTTTCTCAAAGTGAAGATTATTAAAAATCTTTTGTAATATTTTATCGTTCTTCACCCAATGATGCCATCTGCCTGTTTTCGGTTTTTCCAGAAACAAAGACATATCCGATAATTCACTATCTTTTAGATCTTCAAATTCACGAGCAATCGGTTCTACTAAACCCGAAATAGGGTTAAAATAAAAGCGCATATTATCCCGCAATAAAGGATGTCTTGAATTCATCAAGTCGGCAATAGCATATAATTTAGCCATCTTTTCAATATCAAAAAACTGCGTAGCAGGTAATTTTCCAGTTGCTACATTTTGCCACATTTGCCTAAGCAAAATTACTTGCGAACGAGTGTCCGGTGCCAACATCAATTTTTTCTCTTGGTAAATATTTAGATCCTCCTCAATTTTAAAAATGATCCCCTCTTTACGCTGGTTATTTTCCAGGAGATGTTTATCAAAACGCTCTTCCATATAATATATTCCAATAGATTTTCCATTGATCGAAACATCTTTGAAATCAGATCGCATAGTTATTAATCCTCTTTTCTCCATAAGTTTCAACCCTAACCAATCAGTCAGGTGACCTCTTGATTTTGGTACTAACATTCCGAAGCGTCTCATTCCGTCAATCGTTTTGTCCCCTTTTAATTTCACTTGAAATGACCAATGGTTTGGGTTTTGCAAATGGGGCGTAACCATCTTTCCAGTTAAACTAATTTTAACATTATATTTTTCTCCATCATAAGTTAACTTAGCTGGAAAAGTTTCATTTTTAAGAGAGTCTGCTATATATTTTCCGTCATTCATTACTGCTTGTTCCCGTAAATATTGGATACGCATCATGTGTTTAAACTTAATATCGATATCCATTTTATCTAAAGTGGTAAATTTACCTTTAGCGTAATTTTTGACAAAAGAAAAGTCACCTTCAGCTACTCGAACTAGCGCATGTTTATACTGTGATGATTCTCCAATTCGATTAAGATAAGCTCCATATCCAAGTATGGCAAAAAACAACATAGTTGACAATACAATACCCAAACCCCCTAGAAGTAACGGCTTTGTTTTTTCAAACAAACGAGTTTGTAAAATTGGATGAGAAGTTTTCCCTGTCTCCTTAATATTCATCGCTTAAATTATTCCTTTGTGATCTAAAAAATTCATTTGAATAGAATCATCCAATTGGCGCAATGCATTTCGAGTTTTATTTAATTCACTTATATCATTAAATTCAACTAAAAAAGATGCTTCCATGAAATTTTTATTTTCATCCAATCGCTTGATCTCTAATTCTTTACAAAAAGGAGTAATAGTTTCAATAATTTTTTCCAATGAAATATTCAAATGATTTTCTGAAAGAATTGTAAAATTTAAGTTCTTGTTTTCTTTCGCAGGCTTAATCATACTTTTTAACCAAATAACCACAGTGATAAAAGAAAAACCTGTAATTGTAATCAACCATTGGTCAGCACCGAAACCTAATCCAATAGCAATATTGAGAAATATATAAGCTAACTCCTCAGGTTCTTTAATCGCTGCTCGAAAACGTACAATTGACAAGGCCCCAACCAATCCAAGTGATAACGCCAAAGAAGATTTGACTATAGTAATTATTATCATGGTTGTCAATGCAATAAGTTCAAAATTGGAAGCAAAAGATTTTTTATTGGAAAGTGAGTTTCCGTACTTTGCGTAAAGTCTTCCTAATATGAAGGCTAGTAATCCTGTCAACACTAGATTGACTAAGAAAATGAAAGGAGATATTTCAGGCGCATAGTTCGCCAAAAACTCCTCAAAGTTTAAAGTTTGATTATCCATCAGAATGTTTTTAAAAAAATCACAAGAGCGAACTTGAGAGACTTTTAATATTTAAGAATGTTGTTTTTTTATATAATAAATTTCAGATTGACAGCTTAGATGGATTCATTTTTCCTAGAAAGCGTTTTGTCTAGTTTTTCGGCTAAATACGGTTAAGAAAATAATTTTCATATCTAACCAAAAACTCCAATTTTCAATATACCACAAATCATGTTTAATCCGTTCTTTTTTCTGAGTATCAGTTCGTGTTGGTCCTCTCCATCCATTAACTTGAGCCCAACCTGATACCCCTGGCTTTACATAATGTCGAACCATGTAATCATTCACCACCTTTCTGAAATCAGTTTGAAGATTAGTTCGATGAGGGCGTGGCCCGACAACACTCATATCCCCTTTCAAAACATTAATAAATTGAGGCAATTCATCCAAATCATATTTTCGTAAAAACTTACCTACACGAGTTATACGTGGATCGTTTTTCACAGTAGACCTAGTTCCATTCTTTGGATTGTCACACTCAGACATTGTTCTAAATTTAAAACATTTGAAACTCTCATCAGCTTCACCTTTACGGTGTGGCTTGTAAAAAATTGATTTGTTGAACCCCCCATCTAACCAAATCATTAATGCTGTCAATAAAAATACAGGCGATAATAATACCAAAACCAAGATAGAAAACACAATATCAAAACTACGCTTCAATAAAGCCTTTTTAAGGTACATCAGAGGAGTTTGTCGATGTTGAAAAATCGGCAACCCTTCTAAATCGTAAGTCTTTAAAAGTTTAGATGGAAACAAAGGTGTTTCAGGAACTAAATTGACTCTAACACCATGGTAGTCAGCATTAGAAATAACAGATCTTATTTTTTTTGACCTTAAAGCAGCAGTTGCAATAAAAATTTCATCAACACTTTTATTTTCTAATACTTGAGAAAGGTCTTTAAGTTCTCCTAAAACATCAATCCGAGCAACCCTATTATTATTATTTTTACTTAAATTGTCAATTAAATATCCTTCAATTTGATAACCTTTAGATTTTATTCTTTTTCCAAAATCTTCTAATTCAAACTTTCGACTATCTGCCCCAATCATCAAGACGTTTGAATTAAAAGGATTTTCATTTCTCATTTTGTAATATTCAAATAGTAAACTAAACAAAAAGAAATTCAAAAACGAAAAAACAAAAATAGGTAACAAAAAAGTAGTTCTGTTAAAAATTTCAACTTGAAATAAAATGGCAACTGTAGAAATCATACCAATAAATAAAAAGATATTAATTGTCAAAAATTCAAATCGTTTGCGAACACTTTGACTAGTATAAAAGCCCTTATCTCCATTGAAATAGACAATTGCGCTCCAGACAATATTATAAATCATTACTAGTTGAATTGAAACGTTATCTATAATTCTATCAGATATTAGAAATGTAGCCTCTGGGTTTTTCAACAATAAAACAGCAATAATGCACGAATTCAAAAGAATGAATTCAAACATTATATGACTAAAAATGAGGTATTGTTTTTTAGGAATCATTAGGAGACTTTGTCATAGTTATAAAATATATTTTAGAAACATTCCTACATGTAGAAATATTTAATATGCCATGTATTGTTTTTGGTTTGAATAAAAAACCTTTTGCCAAAAGGATGGATCCCAGAGAATAAATAAGAGTCTAATTCAGATGATAAAATGAAATACAACTGATTTAGATTGAAAAAATAAATTCTCAATGGATTCTAATATGTTATTTTTGTCGGTTTTGGGAAGATGTTGACACTAGATATTCTGTTTAGAATAAGCAATAAAGTCGAAACTCATCTGTTACTTATAAAATTTAATTGTAACAAGTGAGCCTAGTTAGGTGATAACTAATTATCAATATCGGTAGGGATAAAACTATTTTCTTACGAGATCTAAATAATAATATAATCTATTAAAACCTATTAAATGTTTTAACAAAGACAATAAAATTAATAGTTAGTAAAGTTAACAATTTTTTTAACAACATAAAAGTCCTAATTGCACTTTTAATCCTTAGTTTTATTTATAATGATGAAGGGTTGAAAAATGTAATTAAAGTCAAATTTCAGAGCTAAGGAATTAATACCTCAAGATTTAGGCATTTGGATGTCAACTATTTATTATATCTGTAACTGTATTTTTTTTGAAATAAACCAAAACACTAGAAGACAAATATTTTCTAAAAGATTTAATATGCAAGAAATCTAATCTTTCTAATGAAAGTTTGTCCTTTTCTTTCACCCACAGCATAACTTTTTCTTTCCCAGATTTTTTTACTTGGTAAAGCATTGACATAATATTATCCTCAATATTTCCAGCCTCCTTCTCCGACGATAGATAAAAATCGTGTAATAAATGGTTTTTCTCTCCAAAATCAATCGTTTCTGAAAAACCATCTAATTTCGTATCACCCTTTATTTCTTTTAACCAACCAAGGGATTGAAGTTTTCCAAGCTTACTTTGAGAAAGTAAAATATCACCTTTTGCAAATTTTTCCAAAGCAACAATTAATAAATCTCTCCGTGTGAGAAATGGCTGATTACCCTGGTAGTCCAATAAATCAATATACTTTTGATGACTATAAACTAAGTCAGCTTTAGAAAACACTTCTTCATTATTTAAATCTATCTCATACAAATAATGAATATCCTTTTGAAAAAGTACATGTACTAATGATAAAAAAATGGTTTTCGGAGAAATACTTTTTAATTTAGAAGGTAATTCCCCAATGTTTGTTTTCCATTTTCGCATGGTCGATACATCCACTTTACCCAATGCTAATATTTTTCCCAAAGTCGCAACTATGAAATAATTCACTTTTGCTTTGAAAAAAGATTTTTTGGAAAAATGAAATGTAGGCCGATATAAAGTTTCATAAAAGTTTGCAAACCTATCTTTATAAGAATTTGTTCCTGGGGTCATGTCCAGAATTTTGTAGCCTGACTCCTGAAGATGTTTTGCCAATTCAATAATCAATAAAGTTCCCGGCGATTGTTTACTCTCTGAAGGATCGTAACTAACCATTCCAAAACAGACTCGCTCTCCATCCTCTACCCCCATATGAAAGGCTAACAATTGATCATCTAACCACATTGCACTTACATGTAGCTTATTAGAAAAATTCAGCAATTCCGAACAAAAATCTATCTTATATGGATCTTCAGCAAATGGTCGACTATTGTTCATCGCCTCCCTCCGAAGATCACATTGAAATCGAGCAATTTCTAAAACTTCCCGAATTCGATCTGGTTTACTGATGATCTCATAATAATATTCACCTCGCTTTTTGTAACGATTAAATTTAGATCTATTAGACCTACTTTTAAGTAATTTTTTTAGTTTATCTTCATTATCTAATTGCCATATCGGAGAACCTTGCTCCTCCACAAGTAGACATATATCTTTACTTGCCGCCGCTTTCAGGCTAGCTGCATTAAGTCCAGAGGGCATCCAGTTCCATGCCCATTTTTCCACGTTCAACTCGACTCTGACCAAATTCAACATTTCCTTCAAAAACGGAATCGTAAGTTCCTCTTTAACCAACCATCCATGATACTCTGCATTTCCTGCATGAACCAAATAATTCTTTTCCTTGTGCCATGCTAAGGCAATTAATCCAACCATTTCATTTTTCTCATTTCGAGAAAAAATAAAAACAGGTGAAAAATGGAAAATTGAAATAGAAAAAGCATTAAAAGAATGTAAAATTGCAATTTTACTAATTTCTACAGATTTCTTAGCTTCTGACTTTATTCAAAATGATGAACTTCCTCCTTTACTAAAAAAAGCAGAAGTAGATGGAACAGTTATATTACCATTAATTGTTGGTCATTCAAGATTTACTAAAACTAAAAACCTGAAAGATTTTCAAGCAGTAAATGATCCGAACACTCCATTGATTTCTTGTTCTAAAGCCGAAGTTCAAAAAATACTTGTAAAACTAACGGACGATGTTGAATATTCACTTCAGAATTAAAAATAACATTTGCTAACACCGTATAAAATTAATGTGGGTTTTTAGTTTTAGCCCAAAGTTTTGTGTCTGTTTATAATGTCACTCATACTTATTTGAGTATTTTTAAACCGACAAAATAAAAACATAAAATAAGTATAAGCTTAGTGCTAGGCTGATAATCCTTCGATTATCAACTCCCACACTAACCTTATACAAAACCGTTACCCAACATTAACGAATGAACTCAAAAACGAAATATTTACTTTTTACATTAGGAATTATTGGAACGATTCTAATAATTTTTAATTCTATTGAAATGTGGTATTGGTATGATTTTAAATTGGAATTAGAAATATCTCAAATTCTATTTATAATTGGTTTAATAAGTTTTGGACTATTTTTTATTATTAAACAATACCGAAAAATTTTGACTAAAATAATAATTGGAGCTTTCGGAATTTCTCTAATTCTGAACATACATCTTTCGACTGAAAATTTTGAAAATATATTACGCCAAAATCGACTTTCGGAATATTCCGAATTAGAAACTTGTGAAAAAATGGAAAAAAGGTTTAAAACTGACTTGAAAAAAGAAGAATTGAAATACTTTCATTTTGGAATCGCCTCTATTTCTGGAATGAGAGAAATTATGGAATCTAAATATAATATTGAATATTTTTCAATGGGTTGTCTTTTAAGGTCAGAAATGGAATGTTATAATAAATTAGTGAATAAATATACAAAGCAAAAATATGACAAATCTATAAATGATATTTACGAAGAAATAGAAACTGAATAAAAAAACGTTGGGTAACACCGTGCATAATTTATTGCTGGTGGATTTTCCTTTCG
>ENA-ORDA01003452-ORDA01003452.1-marine-metagenome-genome-assembly--contig:-NODE-3452-length-11026-cov-3.404146_pt1 | contig 11026 bp, 10 predicted proteins | sample MGYA00237778_ERZ508506 | MGnify/ENA primary metagenome ERZ508506 (study PRJEB26177, sample SAMN06267891) | marine metagenome | isolation source: Monterey Bay, California, USA | place: Pacific...
ATTGTTAGTAAGGCGTGAAAGCATATCACCAATATTAATCATTAATTCATCAGGTGCGGCAACAGCGTCAATCCACTCTTCTTTTCGGTTTAGAACTTGCAAGCCTCCTCCCTGTGAGCCCATAAGAAGCGTGATTAAATTGATGTCCCCATGAGCAGCAGCTCGCTCGGCATCTTGAGGCGCTTGAGAAATGGGTGGATAGTGAATCGCCCGTAAAATAGAGTTTCCCTCACGGATAAAATGATCAAAATAAAACTCATCTAACCCTAAATACAATGAAATGGCTTGAAGTAAAACTTCAGCTGTTTTTTCTAGCTTTTTATAAACCAGATCCCCCACCTTATTGAAGTTTTCCAGCTCTTTGACTTGGATATTCTCCGGGTACATTTTCTTGAGTTGAGGATGAGCTTTAAGATCTTGACCAAAATGCCAAAACTCTTTCAGATCGCCAGTAGTTCGTCCTGCTGCGTGTTCTTTTCCAAAGCCCGTATAGCCTCTTTGTCCTCCACCTCCATGGGTTTCATACCGTTCTTTAGTGGATTTAGGCAGGGCGAAAAAGCCCTTGATTTCATGGTATAATGTTTCTTGAAGTTCTTTCTCCAAAAAGTGTCCTTTAAGCGCAAGAAATCCAATTTCTTGAAACGAAGCACCAATGTGTTTTACAAAAGCGGCTTTGCTTTTGGGATCATTGGAAAGAAAGTCATTTAAATCAGCTTGTGGGATGTGTTGCATTAAAAAAAAGAAATTAAAAAAGCGGACCCATCGGTCCGCTTTGTATAGATAAGGAAAATTACAGTGGCGCTACTTGCGTAGGCGCCTGCTGTTCACGATTCCTCAAATGATTTTCATAAAACATAAGACACCTCCTTTCTACATTAAATTAAACATAGCTGTTGTCACAGCGTTAACTTCTCATATCAAATATAATAATAGGAAGCTTTGGTGCGACACTTATTTCACAATTTTTTTCAACGTCAATCCTTGAACCAATATGGTAAATAAAACCACAGCATAGGTTAGTATCAAAATGAGTTCCTTTCCGTCTCCAATAGTATCTGGAAGGTTAAGCGCTAAGGCTATACTGAGCCCTCCTCTTAATCCACCCCAAGTAATTATTAGGGCAGTATTCTTTTCGAATGTCATTCTGTAAGAAAGAATTTTGATGGGAATAAACACTCCAATCCCTCTAGAAACGACCACCAATAAAATGACCAAAAGGATAATGACTAAATAAGAAGTATCAAAATTTTGAAGAATTGGAATAATTTCTAGACCGATTAAAATAAACAGGATGGCATTTAGCGTTTCGTCAAGTAGATGCCAAAACTTATAGACGTAGTCTCCCATGGCTTTTCGAACACCGTCTTGTTTTTTGTCTGTATCAATATTTTGATTTAAAAAGAGTCCCATAACAACCACTCCTAGAACAGCTGAAAAATGAAATAAATGTGAGATGATTGGGACTAAAAGAACAAGTGAAAGTGTAATTAACACCTCTAATTCCACATGAGTGTTTTCAATATATTTAACCAGTTTTAGACCTAAAAAGCCCAATACAGCACCCATGACCACACCTCCTATAACTTCTTGTGCAAAGAGAGAGCCTACACTTTGAAGCGTTACATTATCAATTCCCTCAATTTTAATACTAAGTAGCGTTAAAAAGACAACAACTCCAATTCCATCATTAAATAATGATTCTCCTGCAATTCTTGTTTCGGTTATTTTAGAAAGGTTCATTTTTTTAACCATGGCCAAAACAGCAATGGGGTCGGTTGGAGCAATCAATGATCCGAACAATAAACAGTCAACGTAGGTAAGACCCAATGAACTCAGCCCTAAAAAAGGTTGTTGAACTAACCAAAAAACACCCGTACCCACTGCGAATGTTGAAAAGAGAACCCCAAAAGTGGCTAAAAATAATACTGTCAATCGGTCTTTCAAAAGTTCATGAACATCCACACTAATGGCTCCTGCAAACAAAAGAAAAGGGAGCATAACGTCAATTAATAAGACACTAAAATCAAACTCTTTAGTGAGTCGGGTCATATAATTTAAAAACTCGGGAGAAACTAAACCAGCGATCATAATGATAAGCGACAATACAATTGCTAAAACCATGAGACCTATGGTTTGAGGAAGCTTCAAAATACGAAGGTTGATGATTGAAAAAACAGATGCTAAAGAGAGTAATAAGGTAGAGAGTTCTAATAAATTCATTGTAGTTAATTTTACGTAAAATAAGAAATTATTTTTTTAGGTAGAGTTTTGAAAGGTATTTGCCAATCAAGTCAAACTCTAAGTTCACTATTTTACCAGGGGCTAATTTATGAAAGTTTGTATGCTCATAGGTATAGGGAATGATTGCCACAGAAAAGCGATCTTCTAATGAGTCTACCACAGTAAGACTTACGCCATTTACGGTGATTGATCCTTTTTCAATGGTAATATTACCTTTGCTTGGATCATAGACAAAAGTATAGGTCCAACTGCCATCCTGATTAGAAGAACTTATACATTCTGCAGTTTGGTCTACATGGCCTTGAACCATATGTCCATCCAATCGATCTCCTAATTTCATCGCCCGCTCGAGATTGAGCAAGTCACCTGTTTGAAGGGTTCCTAGGTTGGTTTTATTTAGAGTTTCATCTATTGCAGTTACTGTGTAGGAAGTGCTGTCACAAGCCACCACAGTCAGACACACTCCATTGTGAGCCACACTTTGATCAATTTTTAAGCTCGAAGCTAATTCACTTTCAAGGGTGATATGTAAATTCGTATCTTCTTTTTTTAACTCGGTTATCTTTCCGAGCGCTTCGATAATTCCTGTAAACATGCGTTTTAAATTAGTTACATTTGCCTCAAAAATAAGTATAAAAACCAGTAATGAGTGAAATCCCAAAAATTAGAATCGGAATTTCTGTTGGAGACCCCAACGGTATAGGATTTGAAATTATTTTAAAAACTTTTTCAGACAAGCGTATTTTTGATTTTTTTACACCTGTGGTATTTGCTCATCATAAAAATTTAATTGAGGAACGAAAAAAATTAGGAATAACTGTCAGTGTGTTTTCCTTGAGTAATATCAAAAACCCGAACAATGGACAGTTAAATGTTGTTAATATTTGGGACGCTCCTTTTCCTATTGTTTATGGAAAGGAACAGGCAGAAGCTGGATTACATGCAATTACCTCATTGGAAGCAGCCACTCTTGCTTTAAAAAATGGAGACGTTGATGTTTTAGTTACAGCACCCATTCACAAAAAAAGCATTCAGTCTAAGGTCTTCAAATTTCCAGGTCATACCGATTATTTGAATGCGCAACTTGAGGGGCAAAGCTTAATGTTTATGGTAACAGACCAGCTCAAGGTGGCTTTGATGAGTGATCATATTCCTTTGAAAGATGTCGTTGGTTATTTGAATGAAGATAAAATCAACACCAAAATTGCTTTATTAGAAAAAAGTTTAATTCAAGATTTTGGAATTCAACGGCCTAAAATTGCTGTCTTGGGAATCAACCCCCACACTGGAGATAATGGTGTAATTGGAGAGGAAGACGATACGCTTTTAACACCTGTTATTAAGAAATGGAATGAAAAAGGGAGCCTCGTTTTTGGACCTTATCCTGCCGATGGATTTTTTGGAAATCAAAGCTATTCCAAGTTTGATGCCGTATTAGCAATCTATCACGACCAGGGTTTGATTCCATTTAAAACCTTATCCTTTGGTCAAGGCGTCAATTTTACTGCGGGCTTGAGTCATGTTCGTACTTCGCCAGATCATGGCACTGCTTTTGATGTAGCCGGCAAGGGAGTTGCAGATCCAAGTTCATTTTCTGAAGCGGTCTATCGGGCACGTGAGATCTTTCTTAAAAGAAACGAGAAGTTCTCTTAACCCTTCTTAGATTTTATTTTTAAAAAGACTCACAAAAAGGCTTCCCAATAAGGAGTGAATCAAACTTGAGATTGCGGCAGGGATAGCCACCATTGGATTTGAAAAATTTTCTCGAGCCAAAACAACACCCAATCCCGAATTTTGCATCCCTACTTCTATTGAAATAGTTTTGGCAACGCTCCAGCTTCTAAATAAACCCAAGCTGATTAAAAACCCAAATAGAAAACCAATGGAGTGAAGACAAATGAGAGCCAAAATCAACTGAATCCCTGAATTCAAAATAATTTCTTTTCCTTGTCCGATAATACTAGCCACGATTAACGTAATGAGGAGCACCGCAACGGGAGGGGCAAACGGAAGAATTTTTGAGGTAGACCTTGGGAGGTACCGATTGAGCATCACTCCCAAAAGAATTGGAAGTAAAACCACTTTCAATGTTGAATAAAAAAGACCTGCTGCGTCCACATTAACGTAACTTCCAGAAAGTTGGCTTGTTAAATAGGGAGTGATAAGAATTGCCACCAAAGTTGAAACAGTGGTCATACAAACGGAAAGGGCAACATTAGCCTTTGCTAGATAAGCAATAACATTTGATGCAGTCCCTCCCGGACAACAAGAAACCAAAATGAGTCCAACAGCAAAGAAAGGAGGTAAATCAAAAACTTTTCCTAAACCCCAACCTAAACTGGGCATTAGAATAAATTGCAATCCAATTCCAACAAGCACCCATTTGGGTTGTTTTAAAATTTGTTTAAAATCTGAAGCTTGTAACGTTAGTCCCATACCCAACATTATTCCTCCTAGACCCAGTGTTATAAGGGGACCTTGAAACCAAGTGAAAAGCGGGGGATGCACTAGTGCACCGCATGAAAACAGGACGACTATCCAAGGAAAGGCAGCTGTTATTTTTTGAGTGTAGTAGTTCAATTTTATAATTTCAATTCAAGATATCTCTTTTTTTTATCTCGTGCACATCAGACTTATGGCTTTCTATACTTTACTTGAATCTTTTTTCGATATCGATTGAATGATAATCCATGCAATTTTAACGTGTTACGTTATTTTTTTTTATAAATTTGCCGCTCAATTGGAGGACAATGGAAGTGTTAAAAGAATTTACTATCCCATTTGTGGGGTTAAAGGACGGTAAACACAGCTTTTCTTTTCCGATAGACAATACGTTCTTTACGCATTTTGAGTATACCGATTTTGATCACGTTGAGCTTGAAGCTAAACTAGTGTTGGATAAAAAGCCAACTTTTTTAGAATTAAGTTTTGATGTTCAAGGAAAAGTAAAACTTCCTTGTGACGTTTCTACAGAGTTATTTGATCTTCCTATCGATTCTAAATTTGACCTTTTAGTCAAATTTGGATCGAATACAGAAAGCAACTCAGATGAGATAATAATCTTTCCTGAGGGAACTTATCAAATTAATGTAGCCCAATATATTTATGAACTAATTATTTTGGCCATTCCATTGAAACGCGTGCATCCAGGAATCGAAGACGGTACTTTACAAAGTGAGATTGTAAATAAACTTAAAGCGCTAGAACCTAAAGAAGAAAATTTAAATGGAGGTGAAGACCCCCGCTGGAATAAACTAAAAGATCTCTTGTAAAAGCGATCACGTAAAACAATTATTATGGCACATCCTAAACGGAAAATTTCCAAAACAAGAAGAGACAAAAGACGTACGCATTACAAAGCGGCTGATCAACAAATCGCAACTTGTACTACAACAGGTGAAGCACATCTATACCATCGCGCACATTGGCATGAGGGGAAATTGTATTACCGTGGAAAAGTTCTTGTTGACGCTGCAGCTACTGCTGAAGCTTAAGCAATAAAATTAAAAATATAGCTCTCCGTTTAGGAGGGCTTTTTTTATTACAATTGTTTTGATTGCATGAAAAAACTACTATCTTCACTTCGTAATAATGTATTTTTCTACTGAAAATTTATAATGAATCAAGTGAGTAATATAATGCTGAAAGCAGCAATTACTGCAGTTGGAGGATACGTTCCCGATACAGTTTTATCTAATCAAGATTTAGAGAAAATGGTCGACACGAATGATGAATGGATTCGCTCACGAACAGGAATAAAAGAACGTCGAATTCTTAAAGATCCAACAAAAGCGACTTCTTTCCTCGCCATTCAAGCTGCAAACGATTTAATTTCCAAAAAGGATCTTGATCCCACTACCATAGACTTAGTTTTAGTTGCCACCATAACGCCAGACTTGCACGTTGCTGCAACTGCCGCTTATGTTGCTTCCTCTATAGGGGCGACAAATGCCTTTGCATATGATTTAAATGCAGCTTGTTCCGGATTTCTTTACGGGATGAGTGCCGCAGCTTCTTATATCAGTTCAGGGAGGTATAAAAAAGTACTACTTATCGGAGCCGATAAAATGTCTTCTATAGTAGATTATACAGACCGAACTACTTGTATCATATTTGGTGATGGCGGAGGAGCAGTTTTGTTTGAACCTAGTGTCAATGAATTTGGTTGGGAAGACGAGTATTTTAGAAGCAATGGAAGCGAGCGGATGTCGTTACGTATCCTGTCTGGAGGATCTTTGCACCCTACTACTCAAGAAACCTTAGATCAAGGGTCACACAATATTCACCAAGAAGGGAAGGTGGTTTTTAAATATGCTGTTTCTGAAATGGCCAATGTAGCCGAACAAATCATGAATAGGAATGATTTAGAAAATGGAAAAATAGATTATCTTTTACCCCATCAAGCAAATAAAAGAATAATTGATGCTACCGCAAGTCGTCTCAATTTATCTGACGATAAGGTACTCATGAATATTGACCGTTATGGCAATACTACTGCGGCTACTTTGCCACTTTTACTATATGACTACGAATCAAAACTCAAAAAAGGAGACAAGCTCGTATTTACCGCTTTTGGTGGTGGATTTACCTGGGGTGCAGCATACCTCACATGGGCCTATTAAAAAAACTAATTGAAAACTAGATATGGATATTAAAGACATTCAAAATTTAATCAAATTTGTTGCTAAATCAGGAGCACAGGAGGTGAAACTGGAAATGGAAGACATTAAGATCACCATCAAAACTGGTTCGGACCAACCTCAGAATGAAACTACGGGAATAGTTCAACAATTACAAGCAGTTCCTCCACCTGTTCAATTACAAGCACCACCAATTGCACCAGCAGCACCGGTGTCTGAAGCGCCTAAAGCAAGTAGTGAGGAAGATCATTATATTACTATTAAATCACCAATTATTGGAACTTTTTATCGTAAAGCAGCTCCAGACAAACCTAATTTTGTTGAGGTGGGGAATACCATTGCCGAAGGAGACGTCCTATGTGTAATTGAAGCCATGAAACTCTTTAATGAAATTGAATCCGAAGTAAGTGGAACCATTGTTAAAATTTTAGTGGATGACGCTTCTCCAGTAGAATTTGACCAACCTTTATTCGTGATTAATCCTTCTTAAACTACCCTTATGTTTAATAAAATTTTAATTGCCAATCGTGGTGAGATTGCGATGCGAATTATTCGCACCTGTAAAGAAATGGGAGTTAAAACCGTAGCGGTTTATTCCAAAGCGGACGCTGATAGTTTGCATGTTCGTTTTGCAGATGAAGCGGTGTGTATAGGGCCTGCTCCAAGTAGTGAATCTTATTTAAAGATACCCAATATCATCGCAGCAGCAGAAATTACTAATGCAGATGCCATCCATCCGGGCTACGGGTTCTTGTCTGAAAATGCTAAATTTTCAAAAATTTGTGAAGAACATGAGATCAAATTTATTGGGGCTTCTGCTACCATGATTGATCAGATGGGAGACAAAGCTTCAGCCAAGGCAACAATGAAAGCGGCAGGAGTTCCAACCATTCCTGGTTCCGAAGGACTTTTAGACTCTTTAGATGAAGCGGCTGCTATCGCTAAAGAATTTGGTTACCCTGTTATGTTAAAAGCTACCGCTGGTGGAGGTGGAAAAGGAATGCGTGCCGTCTGGAAAGAAGATGAGCTTCAAAAAGCATGGGAAAGTGCCCGTCAAGAAGCCAAAGCAGCTTTTGGTAATGATGGTATGTACATGGAAAAATTGATTGAAGAACCACGCCATATTGAAATTCAAATTGTTGGAGATTCCTCAGGTAAAGCTTGTCATCTTTCAGAGCGGGATTGCTCCATTCAAAGACGTCATCAAAAACTAACGGAAGAGACACCTTCTCCTTTTATGACTCCTGCACTAAGAAAGAAAATGGGAGAGGCCGCAGTAAAAGCAGCGGAATTCATCAAATACGAGGGAGCAGGTACTATTGAATTTTTGGTTGATAAACACCGAAATTTCTACTTTATGGAAATGAATACGCGTATCCAGGTAGAGCATCCCATCACCGAACAAGTGATTGATTTTGATCTAATCCGTGAACAAATTAAAGTAGCTGCAGGACACAAAATCTCAGGGAAAAATTATTTACCCAAGCTGCATTCTATCGAGTGCCGTATCAATGCAGAAGACCCGGATAATGGGTTTAGACCCAGTCCTGGATTGATTTCCAATCTTCATCTTCCAGGTGGACATGGTGTGCGTATTGACACACATGTATATAGTGGATACGTAATTCCTCCACACTATGATTCCATGATAGCTAAATTAATTACTACGGCTCAAACTAGAGAAGAAGCAATCAGTAAAATGAAAAGAGCCCTTCAAGAATTTATAGTAGAAGGGATAAAAACTACTGTTCCTTTCCACCTTAAACTGATGAGTGATCCTGCCTATGTGAAGGGGGATTATACGACTAAGTTTATGGAGGATTTTTCAATGGATTAAGTGTAACGTAATTCTATCTTTTTTGATCTATTCTTTCTAAAAATACTATTGGAGTCATTTTAGTATTCTTTTTGAAAGCTCTAAAAAAGGTTTGATGTGAATTAAATCCACATTTTTCTCCCAGAGCTGTGGTAGTATGAAGATTTAAATAACCCCTTTTTATTAATCGTTTAGATCTTTCGATTCTGTATTCATTTATAAATTCGTTAAAAGATTTACCCGAATTTAAAGTTATAGTTTCTCTTAGTTTTTTTATGGATATTCCAACTTTTATAGATACTTCCTCAATATTCAATCTCTTCTTCAAGTATATTCTATCATCTTCCATAAGTCTTACCAGTATTTTAAAATAATTTTCTTTTGATAGATTGTTGTATACGTTTATCTTCTTTATAATTGGAAGATAATTCAATATAGTTGGGTTTATAAATATGAACAATAATGTAATAATTGCATTAATTCTTACAATAATATTTATTGTTTCTATATAATCATTTTTAAAGGCTCCAAAATAGTATAGGTTATTTATTGTTAGTTGTATAACTATGAAACTGCAATAGGAATAAACCCATAATTTGTAAATACGTTTCTTTTTGATTGTTAGTGATTTATTAATATTTGAGGCACACATTTTTATTAAGTACCAAACTAGTAGTATTAGTGTGATACCTTTAATTATAATTTTATCCGTATAGTCTTTACCGTTTTCAATATTTATGAGCATAAATGTTTGAACTTTTGTCTCAGTATTTATGAACTGAATATCTAAAACATTTAAGATAATTATAGTTAGATGTAAAAAGAAATAGTAGAAGAATATTTTTTTAACTCTTATTTTATACCCTCTTATTGCTGATTCTACATGTAATATAAATCCAATTATTGATGCAATATGGAGTTGATTAAGTATGTTAAAAAAGCTGAATGGAAAAACTGAGTTAATCATGCCAAGGTAGATAAGTGACATTATTACTAATATCATTAGATGAATAATTATATAATCTAAATGAAATATATTTGATGGATTCCTTTTCTTAATCCCAAGATATATTATAAATGATGTTAGTATAATTAAGGGTATTATTGGCGCTAGCTTTTCCATTCCAATTTTCAGAGCATTTAGTTTAATATAATAATTTGGACATAATATAGCGTTTTTTGGACATGAGCCCCTCATAAAGCATTGATAATCTATATTTTTTCAAATTAAGTTTGTTTTTTAACTCAAACTCAAAATGAAAAAAACACTTTTCTATTTCAGTAGAACAATTCATACAAGGTTCAGTATTGTTTTATTTTTAACATTCTTTTCCATATCAGCTCTGTCAGCTCAAGTTGGAATAGGTACTGAAAACCCAGAAGCTTCTTCTATATTCGATGTAGCATCCACATCTAAAGGATTTCTTGTTCCTAGAATGACTGAAAGTCAAAAGAATTCAATTTCAAGTCCAGCTCAAGGCTTATTAGTTTTCCAAACAAATGGAACTATTGGGTTTTACTCATATGATGGATCTAATTGGCTTCATTTAATACATGGATCATCTCAAGGATTATACTTTGGTCCCGGAACAGGAAATGGAGATAACAATTTAGCGGTAGGAACTTCTTTAGGATCTGGAACTGGAAAAAGAAATACAGCGATTGGAAGCAGAGCATTAGAAAGTTATTCTGGAACAAGTTTTGATAATAATACTGCAGTAGGATATTATGCCCTTCAAAAAGTTACTACTGGACAACAAAATACTGGATTAGGTGCCGAAGTAATGTTTGAGTTAACATCGGGAAGTCATAATACTGCAATAGGAGCACAAACTATAATTAACTCAACAGGAAGCGGAAATACAGCTTTAGGATATAGAGCTGGGGAAACATTGACTACAGGTTCAAACAATACCCTTATCGGAAAAAACGCAAATGTAAGTTCAAATAACTTGAGTAATGCAATTGCCATTGGTTATGATGCTACTGTTAATGCTTCAAATAAAATTCAATTAGGAAACAGTAATGTTACATTAGTCGAAACATCAGGGACAGTTTCGGCATCAGCATTTGTTGGAGATGGCTCTGGATTGACAGGAATTATTTCGTCATCAAGCACACCAACTTTTTTATATGGTACAGAGAACATTTTACTAGATGGAACAACATCTCCAAATGTTGGTGATATGCACAGAAGTGTTGGTTTGGGCTATTTGACTCTAAATAGCGTAACCTCAGGGAACAAAAATGTAGCAATCGGCGCAAGATCAATGAAGGATAATACTACAGGATATATGAATGTTGGTATTGGTTATAATTCATTAACTAA
>ENA-ORDA01003453-ORDA01003453.1-marine-metagenome-genome-assembly--contig:-NODE-3453-length-11026-cov-3.000731_pt1 | contig 11026 bp, 6 predicted proteins | sample MGYA00237778_ERZ508506 | MGnify/ENA primary metagenome ERZ508506 (study PRJEB26177, sample SAMN06267891) | marine metagenome | isolation source: Monterey Bay, California, USA | place: Pacific...
TGGGGCGATACGGACTACGAAGCGTTCCTGCGCGCAAAGTACCACGAGATCCGTATTGCGCACCTTGCGTACAGACTACCAACGCTCACCGAGCGGGACGATGCGCTGAAGCGTGGCGAGGCGCTCCCCGAGATGATCAAGCACATGGCAAAGCATGACCCCAATAAGAAGAATTTTTGCGTGCACTTTGGCTTTGCGTTTGGCCACCCGATGGGTGAGACTGCCCTGTTTGTCGTGGCCGTGCTTCGCAGAACCGGCTACGGCGTGACGCTGGTCGTTGATCGCGACATCAACGAGAGCATGATCCAGCTGAACCGTTGCGGCGCTCAGCTGGTCACGCCCCTGAACAAGGCCGAGGACGTCCAGATCGCCGCGTGCATGAACCTCGGTACGCTCGAGGTTGAGTTTCCTGGCACAGCGCCTTCGCAGCTCGCTCGCCGCGGTGTTCTTTGGTGCATACCACGCTTCAAGCGGTGGGCGAAGCGCACGGTCGAGCAAATGTACGTCCCTGGTGGCAACGGCGCGCGCAGCGCGGCGGACAGGTTCGCAGCACTCGCCTCCGCGTGAGTCCGTGTTTTAGGTATTCAAAAAAACTTTTCACTTGTGCGGAGTATTAAACAAAGCAAAGTGCAACCGGGGCGACCGGGGCGCCATGGCCGATGCGCGCGAGGAGGCCATGATGGACGCCTTCTCGCGATGCGTGGCACTCTTGGCGTCGACGCGCACGCAGCTCATGGTGCGCGAGGGGCGTCACGTGAGCGACATCGACGGCCGACCGCCGACGGTGCCGCGCCACAACCCGTGCTGTCGCTCCTGCCAGAGGCCGTCGCAGGGTCGCCTGCTGTGCACAAAGTGTCGCGCCGACACCGCCGTGGTGCACGGCCCGCCCCTGATCGACATCATGTACCGCTCGAGCCACAAAAAGTTCGAGGTCGCGCCGGGCTCGGACAAGGAGGCCGTGCTGATCGCCCTCCACGCACAAAAGAACCTGGCCGTCGAGGCGCTGCGCCTCGCGGAGGAGCTGTTCAACTTTGCGCAGTCCGTGTACCGAAAAATGGTGCATACGCGCGGCCAGTCGAACAACACGGTCTACTTCAGCAAGGAGATGGTGGAGGGGCGCGGTGCCTACTGCAAGACGGTCCATTGTGGTGCCCCGAGCCTTCTGCACGGGTATGTGAAGGTGGGTGGTCTGGGGGAAAAGCTGCGCGAAGCCGTGTGGCAGTACGTGAACGATTGGCTCTTCGCGCTCGACGCGAGCTTTCGCAAGGCGTACGACATCCCGCTCAGCCGCGACGTGGGCGACAACTCGCTCATGGCCAACCTGACGTCCTTTGCCACGCTCATCACCAACCGCGTCGTGCACATGGAGGTGCCGGGCGACGACGACCCGACGAAGCGGCTCTGCTCGCTCGGGTGCGAGCACCTCGCGAGCATCCAGTATTTGCGCTGCCAGTATCACGCGGCCGCGCGCGTGAAGCGAGACGTGCACGCGATGCGCATGCTGCGCAAGCTGGCCGGGAGCAACACGGCCGCCCACGTCGACGAGGAGGTCCGGAGCGCGCTGCTGGAACTGCTAGAAGACCCGCCACCCGAGCTGCTCCGGGGACTGCCTACCATCTTCGCGGACATGCACTTTGGCGAGCTGCGCGACGCCATCGGACTGCTGCCGTGCGAGGGTAGCGACGCGACGACTGCGGCCGTCTCTGAGTGGCGCGCCAGCATCAATACCGAGTTTCTGTGCATGCGGCTCGACGCGGCTATCACGGCGGCAAACACGTGGCGACGCGGATTCCTCAACTGCTTGCAGCCCACGAAGCAGGGAAGTGTCGGCGCGATAGAGATGCCGCCCATGTCGTGGGTGGGAAACGGCCAGGCGTCGCACGCGTGGCACATCGTATCTGCGGCCGTCCACAGGCAGCGACGCACGGGGCTAGACCCCACAGGCCTTCGCATCGTGCTCGTGAGTGCGGCCATCATGCAGCTGCTGGGGTGCGAGAGTCCGACCTTCTTTGCGCCGGGCCAGGTGCGCTGCGAACTCGTGCACGTGGCCTCGCACGCGTCGATGCAGGAATCGGTACACGCCATAGGAGCGCTACGCGAGCAGATGCGACCGCTCGCAATCGGCGTGGAGTGGATGCACGCAAGGCGCCAGATGCAGGATTGGCAAAACTCGCACATCGACGCGCACGTGCACCGCGCCTTTGCGCAGCTGGGTGGATTCTCGTTCAAGGAACTGTGCGAGCGCTTCTTGGGCGCGATCGAGACCGTATGCGAGGAGTGTGGTGGGCGCGCCTCGCCGCATTGGGGGTGTCGCAACCCGCGCTGCGGCTGTGCGCACGCGACGACGCAGCGCACGATCTCGGAGCGGCTGGTCCAGGAGCTGCGGCCGCGCGTCACTCAGCTCATGCTGCCGCTGCGCCCCAACGTGGAGTACGACAGTTGGCTTTCGCTCACGGTCAAGGTCGCGATGCCCATGCTCTTACACGTGCGACAGAGCCTGGGGTTCAGCACCAACGTCTGCATCAACCCCGCCGGGGAGTGGCTGCGCGCCTTCCCTGCGCTGCGCGGCTGGCGGCCGGCGGACGGGCCCATATCGCTAACCTTTGGGCAGGTCTACCACGTGCCGCAAGTGAAGCAGCTGCTCCTTGAGAGCGCGGCGCGCGGCGACAACCTGGCCAAGAAGAAGCGCGTGAAGTCGGAGGAGGGCGATCGATGGGAGTGGCAGTTCAATAGCGAGCGGTTGCTCGCCGTGCTCGGGTCGGTGTAGCCAATTTTGATAAGCGATTCTTGGCCGTTGGTAGACTAAGAGAAAAAACCTCAGTGCCGTATGTCGGTTCGTACCCAACACGACCGCGTTCCTTACACGACCGCGGCCCAGCTGCGGCAGGACATCGAGTACGCGCGCCAGGCGGACGTGGCGTCCGAGCTGACCTTTGATCAGCTCTCGGAAGTAGAGAAGTCGGCGGCGACGATCGGCGTCTCACCCGAGGCGTGGCGGCCGATCGGCTGGATGAACGAGGCGCACTACGGCGAGCTGCTCAAGAACAACGTGCTCGGCGGCCGCCTCACGCAGCAGATCGAGGCCTTCAAGACGGTTGCCGCGCGCCCCTGAGAAGCAATGCCGCGCCCACCCACCCAATCGACCCACGCCCACCCCATCGAAAGCTGAAACCTGTGAACGGCTTGCGCTTGAGGACGCACCGCCGCGTGTCGTTGTTGTTTGCTTTGCTTTTTAAAAAAACTTTGGGCTTGTAACCCCGATATGAGTGTTGGAGCGCGAGCAGCCAATGAGCACGGATGGGAAAAGTCGCAAACGGACCGCCCCGCCCGCTACGGCCGCCCAAGCCCCCGCGCCCGAAGAAGACGAAGTCGCCGACGCGCACAAAGGAGCCGCGTCGGAAAGTGGCGGGTCGGAAGGCGGCGCCAGCGCGGGCTCGGCCACGGCCGGCGATGCGCAAGTGGAAGCGACTCAAGGTGGGGGAGCCGCGGCTCCGCGCGTGACCAACTACGGCAAGCGCAAAACCACGATCATCGCTCGCGTGTCGGGCGTGGTCGACAGCGTGAGCATTGGCGAGGGCAACGGGCACGAACGCGTCTTTATGAGCAAGCCGACGGGCGACGAGCCGGACGGCACGTGGACGGTTTCTCAGGTTAAAATGCTCTGGCACTTTTTTGAGCAGGCGCACCGCAACGCCAAGAAGAATGCCGTGCATGCGGAGCGGTACGAGAAGATGATGCGCATAGGAAACGGCGCGGAAGGGTTCGCGGGCGACAACGGCGAGCCGGAGGAGAGTAACGGGATGCTACCCAAGCGCCAAAAGCGTGGTAAGGGCGCGAGCACGACTGATGCGGCGTTCCTGCCCGAGAACGTCCCCGATGGCAGTGGCCTCCCGAAGCAGGTGTGGCGCACACGCACACTGCCCGCGTCGCTGACCAAGCTCTGGAAGGGTCGCTACTACTTGTCGATCAAGGACGGAACACGCGACCGGCACGGCAACCCGTACGCCATTCCCCTGGGGAAGACCGGGTCGTACATGGGCATGTTCCCGCACGCCATCTGCCACGAGGCGCAGCGCGGGCGCGAGCCGTCGACCACGCCCGTGCCGTGCTACTACTGCTCGGAGTCCAACAATATCACTGTCGAAGTGCAGCTGATGCAGCGCCGAGACCTTGGTGGGGGGGAGGTGAACGCGGAGGTGAGCGAGTGCCGCATCATGGAGGACCTCAAGGGGAAGTTCAGCGAGGCCGAGCGCCAGAACTGGGGCTACTACGAGTGCGCGTTTGGCGTGCATCTGCAGCTAGAGTTTGCACAGGGAGGCGAGGAGCACGACGACGAGGAGGTGGTGGAGGACCTGCTGATCAACCCCTACCACACCTCGGCGGGGTGCGCCTTCAAGAAGGTGCTGCAGGGCGACAAGCTGCTCGTGCCGTTTGAGAGCGACATGCTGTACTCGACGAGCCACTACGAGGGGGTCACCGAGGGCGGGCGCGTCGCGTTCAAAAAGTTTAAGCTGAACACCGGCACGTCGTCGAGCAAACTGGTCGAGCGCTACAAGCACCGCAAGTACCAGTTCGTGGCGCGCGTCACCAATCCATTCTTCGTTGGCTTGATCGAGCCCGTGCGCAGCGTGCCCTTTAGGGTCAAGTCGGTGATTTACAACGACCTGAAGGGCGACGACCGCTTCGTGTGCTCCCGGGAGGGCGAGATTGTAGCCTCCCCTGTGGAAGACGCACCTTAGCCGCACCGTCGCGATATTACGTGTTTGTGGTCTTGTTAGGATGGGAAGCAAAAAAATGAACGAATTGGCGCGTATCAGCACAACCACGGAAGCGGTGTCGTATCTGGACACGCGGTTTAAGAGACAACTCTCACACTCCGAGCAAGAAAAAACGCCTCCCAACACGCCCATCGCCGGCGACTCGAGCGTCAAGGCGGCCTTTTGCGCGCTGCTCATGCTCGAGGACCAGCGCGCCTTCTTCCTCAAGCTGATAAACGACCGGCGCTACTGGCCGCGCCTGCGCTCGCTCGTGGGCTCGCCTCCGTACGTCTTTTTGAGACCGGGCGACGACGGGCTGCTCAACGCCTCGGGGATCCACCGGAAGCGCGCGCATTTGGCGTCGAGCGAGACGCGCATGTCGTCGGCCTCCGACTTTGGCTTTGGTCACTTTAGGGACGCGCAGCAGCGGCTCTACAAGGTCGTGGCCAAGAAGCGGCCGAGCGGCAGCGTGCCTTGGCTAGGCCTGACGTCCGGCGAGCGCGTCGTGGTCGACGTGAAGCTCAAGCACACGACGCGCGACATCAAGGACGCGGTGCTGCGCGGTAAGACGGAGCATCGCGAGCAGCTGGTCTTCCCGCGGCCGGGCGACCTGCTCTCGCTCACGCTCGTGCGCCAGCTGAACCCGGGCGACGGCGACGTGGTAGTGCACGCGGTTGTAGAGTGTGGGCGCCAGAAAGCGCAGTTGGCGTCGATTGCTAGGTTGGTATTAAAGATTGGGTGAGGGCAAAGCCACCAACACCTCCAAGGGAAACGTGGCGCCCGCGCGCTCCTTTGTGACACACACCTTGCGCTTGCGCGCCACCATCGACCTTGCGAGCGCCCTCGGTCCCTCGATCACGCACTCGCGCCCAACAAAGGCAACGGCAGCGCAGCCCACGGACGTCATCAGGATGGACGCAAAGCACACCACAAAGTCCTCCTGTGACGAGAGCTCGCGGCCGCAGCAGAATGCCAGCCATGTGTTGATGCTGCACCCGATCAGGACGACGGCCGCGACCGCAGCGCCGAGCACCAAGGCGCCCCGGCTGCAAATGTCAACGCCCACCACCACCATTCGGGACGCCACGTTCGTGTACGGCGCCGCGCACACGGGACACACGGCCCGCTTCGTGCTCTCGAGCATCTTGGCCAAGCACGCGTCGTGCACGTACCGATCGGTGCACAGACACGCTGACTTGCGCGGCGCCGGATTGGTATCGGTGCAGATGAAGCACTCGGGGGGCGGCGACGCGTCCGCTGGCGTTGTTGCCATGAGAGGCACGCGCGCCCGCGCGCGTTGCACAGCAATGATGGATTCCTGTTATCAACGCACTCAATAGCGAGTAATAACGCTAACTCACAAGGCTGCACACCTTTCGCTAAATGCCAAACCGAAACGCCTCGCGCATGTTCTCAAGAAAGCGCGCCCCCGACCGGGACATGGGCCTCTTGACCCACTCCCATCACCCGCACCATGTCGGCGACTCCGAAGACCACCGCGTCGACTTTTCGAACGCGGGCCTCTACCTGGGCGGGCTGCAGACGGTCTTCACCGTCTGCGTCTGCGCGTGCGTCTCGGTCCTCTCGTGCTGGCTCGTTCCGACAGGCGGTGTATCGGCGGTGCGCACGCTCGCGCTCTGCTCCTTCTTTGGCGCCGCGCTCATGCGCAAACCGCTGCGCATCGGCCGCGCGCACGGGGTCACCGTCGTCTTCGAGTCGCTGCAGATCGCCGTCCCACTCTACCTCACGACGCAGGTCATCGAGCAGTTGATTCACACGTGCGCGAGCAGCAACGACGCGTCGGCGCCCAGCTGGCGGCGCGTCATCTTCCACCTGGCCCAGCTCGTGCTGATGATTTCCGGGTTCTTGCGCGCGCGCCGGCCCATGGCTGACACAGATGTCGATTTTATAATCACGGTCACCACGCTGCTCGTGATCGCCATGCTGCCGCCGCCGTCCATCGCCTTTGTGGGGCCGTTGTGTCAGTCCGTTGGGCTTTGGGAGGCCGCCGATCGCGTCATTCGAGCGTTCGTCTTCGCAACGGTCTACTGCGTCAACGTCTACTCGTTGACGTCGAGCGCAGGTATCTACGTTTCCGAGACGCAGGTCGTCGTCACGCGCAGCGCGTCGGCTTCCATCTGGGTTTTGGGCAGTCACGTCATCTGGCTCCCCTTCTCCATTGCGCAGTGCGTGATCATCATCTACGCACGCGTTCATCAAAACGATCGGGGCGAGAAGGGGTGTTTGAGTTCCGCGGTGGCGCCTGCGGACTACAGCGTGATCGACACGGCCGCGTCCACGGACGACGAGAACGGCGAGGTCAACATGGAGGCCGCGGAGCCGCCCGCTCCGATACTGAACGACCCCGTCGAGGAGCTGAACCGCATGCTCGCCGAGCCACAGCTGTACAGCTCGATTGAAGAGGCCGCAACCACCGGGATCCCGGTCAACGCGCCGCTCGTCGCGCCGGTGCCCGTTCCGATGACGGTTCCGTCGTCGCTGCTCCCGCCCACGCGGCCGCACACGCCCGCGGAGGAGCTTCAGCCGCGCGGGCCGATGAGCTTCCAGCTCGTGAGCGGCATTCCGCAAACTGACACCGTGCCGCTTTCTTCCTCGACCACCACCCATGCCAACTTCCATGACCGGGCCGCCGAGATCGCCGAGCGAATAGCTAGCCAGTGAACCAGTAACGCAAGTTTAATTCGTGCATCCCCTTTTTCCTAAAACCAACCACGCAAAATCCCACCGACTATTTCTGATCACAGCACACTCATGAAGTCTGTGCGCGCGTGCGCGCGCACGATCTTGGTTCTCACTAGTGAGGGAAGCGCATTTCCACGAATGTGGTGGTCGCGCAGCAGATGGGGCAGGCCGTAAGCGACGCGCAGCATGCGCCGCATCCGATCACGTGGCCGCAGGTCGTGGCAACGTGCGTGCAGATGGCATCAAGACAGACCACGCACTCGTGCTTGGGTGCGAGCCGCGACGTCTCGGCGTTGGGCTCGTGTGCGCGGAGGCGCGCGCGGAGCCGGCCGCAGAAGAGGTTGGCGCGCTCGCGCACGAGCGTGTGGTTTTCTGACTCGAAGGCGTCCAGCGAGGCGTTCTGGGTAGTGATCGTGTCGAGCTTGGCCTGGAAGTCCGCTTCTACCGCGCGCTGCTTGGCCTCGTGTGATGCCTGCTCGGCCTGCAACGCGCGCTTCCAAACTTCCATCCGGGTATGCATCGCGATGCCGTGCTCCGCCTTCTTGTCTTCGAGCTGTGCCAGATAACTGTCCGCCGCCTCCTTGAGCTCGCGCCGGTTGGCGTCGTCCACGACCTCGCGCTGGCGCTGCCGCACGCGGTCCATGTGGCGCGAGTTCGCCAAAAATGTGGCGCACTGGACGTCCCATTTCTGCCGCTCGCGCACGCGCGCGTTGACGTAGTCTTGTCCGCCGAACGCGAGCCACAGAGTGTGAGCCCCTGTGGCCCATCCTGTGCCACAGTCCCACTGCATCTTCGAATCGGCTTGTACGCGTGCTAGCTCCTTCTTATAGTCGCGACGCCACTCCGCGTGCGTCGTAACTGCCTCGATCGTCTCCACTGGCCGCTTCGCCGCCGCCGGCTCCAAAGGCGCCGGAGGAGGCGGCGGCGGCGGAGGCGGCGGGGGCGGCGGAGGCGGCGGCGGCGGCGACGGCGACTTGCCATTGGTCTCCTTGTCCGCCTGGCGCTGCGCAAACCGGAGGACGTCCCAGCTCGGACGCTTGTGCTCGGCCTGCGCCTTGGCCAGCTCGGCGGCCAGGGCAACCTCGGCCGCCTTGTCCGCCTGGAGGCGCGCCTCGCGACCGCGCTCCACATTGGCATTGTGCGTCGCCTCGGCCTCCTCTCTCTGCTTCATGTTCTCGCGCATGATGGCGTTGCAGTGTTCCTGCGTCGCGCGGCGCGCCTCGGCGAGCTTCTTCCCCTCCTTCTTCGCCTTGAGCGCGCGCGCTGCGTTGCGCCAGGAGTGCACGGCCTTGCTCATGCAGCACTTGTTGTACCAGTAGTGGGTCTTGCGCGTGAGGTCCTCGGCCACCGCGAAGCGCTCTGCGGCGATGCGCCAGAGCCGCATCGCCCCGATGAGCGCGGTGTGCTTGTGCAGGGCGCGATTCCGGTTGTACATGCGATCGACGCGCTGCTGCATGAGTCGGTGCTGGATCTGCGCCTGCCTTTCCGCCTCGGCCGGGTCTGGCCATTTCTCCGACGGACCCGCTCCGCCCGTGTCGATCGTCGTCTGGGTCTTCTGGAGCACTTGGCGCTTTTCCATGATCTCTTGCTGCAGCTTGGGGCTGGGCATCAGTTTTGTCAGCACGTTCTCCATGAACTCGAGCTCGCTCTCTGCCATCTGCTTGGTCGAGCGCGCCTCATCCACCTCCTCGCGCCGAAAGTGCCGCGCCGCCTCCGCCGCCTCCGCCTTTCGGCGCCTCGCCTCGCGCTTGGCCTCGCGCTTGCGTTGCGCAACATCGCGCCACCGTGCCAACGCCACGGTGAGTGAGGCGTGCTTCTTCTCCGCCCTGAACGCACACACGTTCTCCTCGGCCAGGTCCGACGGCCCCGCTCCGCCCGTGTCGATCGTCTTCTGGGCCTCTTTTAGCAATTCTCGCTTTTCGCGGATCTCGGCAAACCGCTTCAGACCGGGCGTGCGTTTTGTCAACACGTTTTCCATGTACTCGAGCTCTCCCTGCAACCGCCTCTTGAGCACGCGCGCCACGTCCACCTTCTGCCGCTTGGCCTCGCGCTTGCGCTTTGCGACATCGCGCCACCGTGCCAACGCCACGACGAGTGAGGCGCGCTTCTTCGCCTCCCGGAACGCGTCGACCTTGGGGACGACCATGCGGTCGAATCGCGACTGGTCGGCGCGGCGGTCCATCTCTGCCTCTTGCGGCACGCGCGTGGCCTCGCTCTCCTGCAGCGCGCGCTGCAGGTCTGCCTCTTCGCGCTGCCGTGCCTCCTCGGCCTCCCTCTCGCGCCGCGCGCGCTCCACGTTGGCCACGCGCTCGCGCTCGGCGGCGAGGGCGGCGGCGGTGGCGCGCGCCTCCTCCTCCGCCCGGCGCCGCTCGCGCGCGCGCTGCTCGGCCTCGACCTCGCGCTGCGCGCGCGCCGCGCGCTCCTCCTCCTGGGCCTTGTGCTTTGCGCGCTCCGCCTCCCATTGCACGCGCTCACGCTCCTTGGCGCGCTCCACCTCCTCTCGCTTCTCGCGCTCCGCCGCCTTCTTCTCGATCACCGCCCGCTTGGCGAGGTGCGCCTCGCGCCGCACCACCGCCTCGCGGTTGGTCTCGATCACGCGCTTGAGCATGGCCTTGCGCTCCGCTACCTGCCGCTTCGCCTCCTTGGCCAGCCGCCCGGCTTCCCTTCGCCGATCTTGCTCGAGCTGCTGTACCTCCCTCTTGCGCTTCGCCTCCGCCTCCACCCACTCGGCGTTGAGGTTGTCGCGCACGATCACGAACACCTTGCTCACAAACTGGTCCACTTCGCGCTTCTGCTCCTCTTCGATCTTTCGCTGTGCCGCCTTGGCCGTATGCGCGCGATTGCGGATCATGTTGACGCGCTGCTGCTCGCGCTTGGTGTCGGCCTGGTTCCACTTTGTCCGCAGCTCGCGCGCCTCGCGCAGGAACTTGCGCGCCCGGCTCGTCTCGCTTCCGTTCGCCATCACGCACGAGCCGGTGGCGCCCTGCACCGTCGCGGCCTCGAGGGCGCCGGCCAGGAGCATCTCGGCCATGTCCAAGTTGGTCGCGACTTCGACGAGGGTTTCCTCGCGCTCGTTGGACACATCTTCCATCAGCGGCTTCTTTTCGATCGTGTCCGAGTAGGCGAGCCGTCGCAGCTCGGCGTATCGAATCAGGGCGCAGCCTCCCCACACGAGCTCCGCCATGCGCCAATGGAGGCAGTGGCAGCCCTCGATTGTCTCCTTGATGAGCACGCTGAGATCCGTCGATGGTCCAGAACTTCCGGTAAGGCGGGAGGCCAACCAAAGATCGACACGATTGACCTCTGCCCAGTGCGCGGCGGCCTCACACGTGCGAGACAGGGCGGCGGTGAACGACGTGTTCGCGAAGCGGAGGCGCGGCTTGTTGTAGCACCGCCTGCGCGCCGCCGCTTGTAGTTTCATCGCGCACCGCTTGGCCGGGTGGGTCTGCCAGTACGCTGCCAGCATGAGCGGCGCCGTGTGTTCCGTGAAGTCGGACAGCGAGATCTGGATGTACTTAAAGAGAAGGTCGTACGCGACGTCGCCGAGCGCGTTGGCCAAGCCACAG
>ENA-ORDA01003454-ORDA01003454.1-marine-metagenome-genome-assembly--contig:-NODE-3454-length-11022-cov-5.000365_pt1 | contig 11022 bp, 22 predicted proteins | sample MGYA00237778_ERZ508506 | MGnify/ENA primary metagenome ERZ508506 (study PRJEB26177, sample SAMN06267891) | marine metagenome | isolation source: Monterey Bay, California, USA | place: Pacific...
TATCAATTAATGGCAAACACATCTTCAGGAGCTTGGGTGGAGATCGCAAGAACTAAAGCTTATACATTAGAGCAAGCGAAGCTAGGTTTAAAAAACTTTGCATCTATGGTACTTAAAGATGGCGAGCACTACGAGATACAACTAAAGGAGGAACAAGTATGAATATTAATGACGACTATCAAGAGGATGATAATTTGAGTGCAATTGAATTGAATGATGCCTGCATGGATGCCTTGTTTCACATGGTCATAGACCCAATGCAAGATTCCCTACACGATGAAGATTTATCAAGAGTTTTATCAATTGGAGCTATATTTAAAGAGCTAGCAAAAAAAGCTCATGCCTACGACCAATTGTCAAGCGAAGGTTTATCTGATCTTTCTAGAAATTAATCCTTGACTAAAATTAACAATACTATATTATTATAATTATGAATAACAACGAAAATACCATCGCTCCTCGCAAAGTTAACCTTAGCATTTGTGGAGGCAATCGCACCCTCGTAGACTACAATCAAGTCGTAGGAGTTCCCACTCCGCCTGTAGAGTTTCGCAAAAAAGAAAATGCTAATGGTGAGAGGGCAATCTCTTATCAACCCATCGCTCACCACGATTTAGTGACTCGCGCTAGAGGCTTCTTGGGAGAGCAAGGCTTCACCATACAAGACGAGGTTCACTCTCTTGCTAGGAACAATAATCATTATTTTGGATTGTTTGCCGTTGATCATGTTAATCGTGCCGAGTCAGATCGTGGTTGTGTTATCGGTTTGCGCAATTCTCACGACAAGACTTTTCCTGCGGGATTGTGCGCAGGTGATGCCCCCTTTGTTTGTGACAATTTAATCTTTACTAATACGATTAAGTTGGCACGTCGCCACACTCGCAACATTTTGCAAGACTTAGACATGACCATTAATCGTGCCTTGGGTAAGTTGTTTGGCTTTTGGAATGGTCAAGACAATCGCATTAAGGCTTACAAAGGTATGGAGCTTAAAAACTCAGAAGTTAATGACATTGTCATTCGAGCTTGCAGGGCAGGTGCTTTGCCTAAGTCCAAGATCATGGATGTTGTTGACCAATGGGAGTCTTCCGACCATCCCCAATTTTGGGATCGCAATGTAAATTCTCTTTACAATGCCTTTACTGAGATTTACAAGGGCAACTTAGTTGCTTTACCATCTCGTTCTGATGCACTTCACTCCGTGTTGGATGGAATTGTAGATTTCAAAATGGATCAATCACTCTTAGATGATGCTGACTTGATTGAAATCGCAGAGGTTGCCACATCGAATAATGTTATTGGCAATGTGAATGGAGAAGTCCCCTCTGATCTTTATGAGTTAAACCCTTCCTAATAAGAAGAGGTATTGCCACAAATAAGACCCCTCGCTGATTATCGGAGAGGGGTCTTTTTTGACCCTAATGTTTCCCTAAGTCGTTGACTATCAACGACTTGGGCGGGCCGGGCTGCCGTAAGTGCTTGATGCTCAACGACTTAGAACTATTTTCATTTAATTGAAGTTTTTTCTTGTGTTAATTGAAAAAGTACCTTAGTATGTAGTTATGATTAAAACAACACTTCTAACATCAGGTAACCAAAAGATTCTCAAGGGCGAGAAATTAGGTTACATCACAAAAGGAATACATTTAGCTCCCGCAAATTTGTCGGGCTACGAAACTTGCCAATGGCGCTCGAAAGGTTGCACGGCATCTTGCCTCAATACGGCAGGTCGTGGTCAAATGGGATCTGTTCAAGATTCGCGCATTAACAAAACAAAGTTATTCTTTGAGAAAAAAATGGAGTTTTTTGAGAAACTATCTAAAGAGATTACTTCTTCAATTAAGTCAGCGCAAAAGAAAAGTATGCAAGCTGTATTTCGTCCTAATCTTACAAGTGACATCATGTGGGAAAATGAGATCAATGAAGATGGTGCAACTATTCTCGAAAAGCATTCATCAACTCAATTTTATGATTATACAAAATCATTCAAGAGAATGTGCTCTTTTCTCGGTAAACCTTTTATTAAGGGCGAGGCAAAATTTCCCTCTAATTATCATTTGACTTTTTCTCGTTCAGAGAATAATGACAAGAAGTGCGAAATGGTTCTTTTAATGGGTGGCAATGTAGCCGTTGTATTTCGCAATCAATTGCCCAAGACTTGGAAAGGTTTTGAGGTCGTCAATGGTGATGAAACTGACTTGCGTTTTCTTGACAAGAAGGGTGTTGTCGTTGGCTTAATCGAGAAAGGAATGGCTAAGAAAGATGAAACAGGATTTGTAGTAGAAGGGACAAACTCATGAATAAATGGAAAAAAGAAAAAGTAACAAATACATTTGATAATAATTTATCAATAACACTTCGGGAGCTTTCTCAGCTTTCGGGGTGGTCAGTCACAGAGTTAAAGGAAGTTCTCCTAAGTGATTGATAGTCAACGACTTAGGCGGGCCGGCCGCCCCTAAGTACTTGATAATCAGTAGCTTGCAGTATGTTTCATTTAAATGTCATTTTTTTCTTGTAGTTTACTTCATATGCCTCTAGTATGTATATATGACAATAACTAGTATTAACAATCAATCAAGCAAACAACAATGACATACGTACTTACCACAATAGGGAGAGATAGTAAAGTTGCTATACTTGAGTGCAGTGACTCAGAAGAACCAAGGACAGGTGAACGTAAGATAAGTTTCGATACATTATTAATTAATGTTAAATCAGGCTTGTTTGTAGAAATGACAAATAAGGTCAACTATCCAGGCAAGGTCTTTGTATTGAAGGATGACCTAAGTCGTTGACAATCAACAACTTGGGGGAGCCCGGCCGGCCTAAGTCCTTGGCAGCCAACGACTTACGACTAATTTCATTTAATCAAACTTTTTTCTTGCTTTAGTTGGGTTTATGCCTTACATTGTATATATGACATTAAAAGACATAACAAACGGAAAAGAACTAACATTTGAACTCTTGCCAAACGGCATTCTTAAAGCATATGATTATCATTGTGGTTGGGATGTTTCATTCAAGAAAGTAGGCAACACTTGGCAGGGTCACATGAATGGTGGGTATGTTGGTTACAAGGGCATACTTGCACAACTTAACTTACTTCAACAAAATTTAGATGAAGTAAAACAATTAATGAAAATGGTAAAAGAAATCGTTTAACACATAAGAATATGATAATACAAATTGAAGACTACCGAGGAAATGATTTATGCTCTTTCTCTATTGATAATATTAGAGGATACGACATTAAAGATTTTAAAGATTGCAATTATGCCGACATGGACGAAGACGAGAATGGCGACCTATACATCAGAGTACAATTAGAAAAAGAAGACTTGACACTATACTCAAACTAAACTATATTAAAGATATGATATTAACAGAACCAACACAAATTGAAGCATTCAGATATAAAACATTACTTCGGGGGCTAAGGCTTGAGCTTAATGGCTTGAAGATGTCAAGGGGTAGAAGTTGCTACTCTATCGTCAAGGAAGAGTTTGGCCTAAAGGGTAGCAAGCAAAAAGTTTACGATCAATTCAAGCAATTATTAACACAAGGATAAGATTATGGAAGATTATAACGGATGGAAGAATTGGGCGACTTGGAACGTGGCTTTATGGCTAGCTAACGACGAAGGGCTTTATAAGATGGCTCGAAGATTTGTTTATTATAAGGATTTGGCGAATGAGCTAGAAGCTTGTGGCACAACAGAAACAGCCGACGGTGCGAGTTATAAGGATGAGGATTTAGACATCCATGCCCTTGACGAGTGGATGATGGAAGTATAATCTCCTAAGTGACTGTAAGTCAACGACTTACGGAGCGCGGGCCGCCATAAGTACTTGACACTCAACGACTTATAACTATATTCATTTAGTTGATCTTTTTTCTTGCTATAACTAGAAAACTGGCTTACTATGTACTTATGATTAATTACGAAGTACCAAACTCAGTCTCACAATTTCAATCTTCAGCTTTAAGACTTTTGTCTTTTGATGATCTTGAATTTAAGCCACATAGCATGGAAAATGCAGTTCAAGCAAGGCTTGACTTCGATAATGGCTTTTCAATTTCAGTTATTGCAAGTGATATGCCCGAAGGTCAAAGAGGATCATTTTACGGAAATGTTGCAGACAACGAATACGAAATCGCTATCTATGATGACAATGGCGATTATGTTCCTCTTCAGCTTTCTGACGATGTTCTCGGTTGGCAGTCTCCTTTATCAGTAAGCAACCACATGAGAGATGCACAGATCAATGGCAAGTCATGGGCTAGACTTTTACAAAAGCTAAGAGATGATTTTAGAAAAGAATTGCTTGACTAATCAACAAAACTAAACTACATTATATATTATGGAAGAACAAGAAAGAATTAACCTTATTAAAAATGCCGTCCTTGCAAGCCAAGGCTTTACTAGTAAAGCAGTTGAGAGTTTTGTTGAGGAAGTTAAAACCGAGGAAGTTATCGGGGAGAACGGACTATTTAATGTCGCCACCCATGACATCGAAGACGAGAAACAATTTCTCCATTCTGATGTTGCCGAAGACATTGACGAAGAAGACCAAGGCATCGGAGTATCTGACGAAATGAAAGGAGTTTATAAATGAGCTACGATATACTTTTGTTCCTGCCTTGGGTTGCAGTCTTTTATATTATGATTCGTGATCTACTTGCATAACAAGCCAAATAGAGCCAAATAAGACACTAGCCAGAACCGCGCTGAGGGCAGTTGACCTAAGTTGTTGTATACCAACGACTTAGGGAAGCCCGGCCCTCCTAAGTACCTGATAACCAAGGACTTAGGGGGTATTAAGCACTACCCACTGCATAGCCACCTCCACTACAGAGCTACCATCCCATAGGTGTACCTCTAGCTGGAACTCGGGGGCATCCCTTAGGGGTGTGTCTCTAGGTGCATTACCATTCATGCACATATTAGCTAGAGCATACAGAGAATCAAGCCCTGCCCTAGAGTTGGATGCTGAGCATACGACGTCTCCATCTCGTACTAATTGGTATATAGATGTCATTGGTGCCATTGTGTTAGTCTACTAGTATGAGGGGGGTAGGCAGTGGGGTGTTGGCTATGTAAGCCTCTAGCTCATTAGCCTCTGCCTGTGCTACCCTGTCAAGGTCTGCTTGCGCGGCTACACATTGCATCATGGCTGCGCCTGATCCGTTATTAGCTGCTTCAAGGTTATCGTCGATGATTTGCTGTAATCTTTGTGTCTCGTTCATATATACAATATAAGGGTTAGGGTTAATTAAGTCAAGCTATTTGGCGATTTATTTTGTTTATTACATAAGTCCTTGTATACCAACGGCTTGCGCCGGCCGGGCCGCCGTAACCCGTTGATTATAAACGAATTACGATTAACTCTGTTCTCCCGAAATTAATTTCTGCATTGCAGGCTGAGAGAAAAGCCTGAATTTTATTTCTGTTGGTAATTTTATTTAGAGCGATATTTAATTTATTCATATATATAATCTAAGGGTATATCGGGCGAAAGTCAAGAAAAAGTTTCACTTTTTTTATCTTTCCATAAGTCATTGAGTATCAACGACTTACGCGGGCCCGGCCGCCGTAACCCGTTGGTTATCAACGACTTGGGGGTTTAAATTAGATCGTAGTATCGGGCGGAGTAATTGACTTGACATTCTCGAGATTCAATTTCTAGCTCAACATCCTTGAGCTGATCCATAGCTGATTTTACTAGCTCAACAGGTGGGGTCATCGGAAGTCCATTATCTCCGTAAGCTACAATTTCCTCAACCGAATCGAAGTAGCCGACCACATGAATTGCTGAAACTTGATCTCCGTACAATTCTTCCTGCTCGTCTGTGTAGAAGGAGCATCTCAGGATCATTTCCTGGCAGTCGTCGTTTGAGATTGATGCGAAGAACATATTCTCGCTAGGGTGGATATCGTCTATTATTAATTTCATACCTTAATGTACCTCTGTTTTGGGCAAAAGTCAAGAAAAAGTTTCACTTTTTTTATCTTTACATAAGTCATTGCATATCAACGACTTAGGGAAGCCCGGCCGCCGTAACCCGTTGGTGGTCAACGACTTACAGTATTATTTAGAGATGTCAGCTTTTCTCGCTATTATTAGAGTTTTCTGCATATGTGTATAGTTAGTCATTTTACGAATATTTGGTTGATGTATTTTGTGGCTTGCTTGTCGTGTCCGAGTGTTACCTTAGATTGAAGATTTTCGACAATCTTGTTTATCTTTGTTCTTGCTTCGCCCTTATCTTCGGCTTGCACTACAATTACATTATTAGTCATTACTGAGTTAATGAATGTATTGGTGTTGGTGTTGAACAGGGGAAGCTTACTATCATCATTAGAAGAGATGTGAACATTGCCTGTGAAAGTTTTAGTGTTATTCTTTATCATATATACAATCTAGTGCATAAAGTGTGTAAAGTCAAGCTATTTGATGATTATTTTTCATTTATTTTTCTTATTGCGTAAGTCCTTGTATACCAACGGCTTGCGCCGGCCGGGCCGCCGTAACCCATTGGCTACCAACGACTTAGGGATTAACTATCTTGATATGATGATTAGCCTCTCACCTGTCCTTTGCTTGTGCTGTCTCTGTAGCTTGCTAGCGATCTGCATTGCATTAGCTGAATTCTTAGCATTATCCATTAGCTTACCAAACATAGTGATATTTAGCCATTTAGTGAAATTCTTGTTCAATGTAATTATTATCATATATACAATATAGAGGCGCGCATGCCTGAAGTCAAGCTATTTAGTGATTTATCTTACTGCATAAGTACCTGCACACCAACGACTTACGCGGGCCGGCCCACCCAAGTCGTTGGTGGTCAACGACTTAGGGAAAACCTACACCTAAAGGGCTATCGCCTTCGGTGGTGGTGGTAGTGATGCGCTGACCCCATCATGACACTTGACGAACCAAGCGCTTTCATCTGCCGGCTGACCATCTAGGCAGGCACAGAATTTGACCTGATGAAAGCCCATATCCGTTATACCGTTGACTCTTTCCCTTGTCGTGGGTGTGTTCCAACCTGCAAGGGTAGCAAACACCAACCCACTAGGGTCACGTCGTACAATCTCATTGCCATGTAGCCAAACAGATGTTCCATCTGTTTGAGTGTTGCCTATCTTTAAGGATGTACCCTGTTCAAAGGCTTTCTTGATTCTTTCGGTTATTTTACGCATTTTGATTTTCTTTGTTTATTAGTATTAAGGCTATCACGATTACGGCGAATATTTGCAACACCATATACTTAAGCCTTTTCTTGGAGGTAATTGTCAAGCCACTCAAGCATATCATTTTCTACGAAGCTTTCGATTTCTTCGTTTGTTATGGTCAATTCAATAGGTTGGTCATTGTCGCCATATTGTTGTGCTGACATGACAACGGCATTGATTTGCTCTAAGGCATTTTCTTCAAAGTCAATGAGCCAATCCATGCTAATCTGAGCAATCACAGTATCCTCTCCATAGTAAAAAGTACCCTCAAAGGTGTCATTGTCGTTTAAGTCTTCAAAGTCTTCTAGTATTAATTTCATATATATAATGTAAGGTATTTTTTTACTTTAAGCAAACTTTATTTTCAGTTATTTTATTGCTTGTTTAATCATTTCAAAACTCCACACATGCCCACCGGCACATTCCCAAAGGTCAAAGGACTCAGTCATGGGGCTTGCTTGGATACGAACAAGGTTATTATCTTGAATGAATTTTTTTATTTCTTCTGTCATCATATTTTTTTTCTTTAGTTATTTTCTAGTAAAAGAAAAGAGTTTGTAATTTTAATTCCATGGCTTTGGGCTTCCTTAAAAGAATCAAAAGAGCCGGAGTAATTATTTCCGATGTATAAGTCGAAAACGACACTTGACCAAGTAGAGAGAGATTTAATCTTAATTTCCATATATACAATGTAAGGGCAAAGCCGGCAAGACACAAGCTTTTTCTCACTTACCTTTCGATTATTTTAGTACACAATACCCCTCCCCCGGTTTTTTGAATTTTACTTAATAGGGACATACGGCATGGCGCCGGGGGGGCCCTTTCTTCATTCTCCGAAAAACCAAATTACCAATCATAATTGCTTATTGAAAAAAAATCGGGGCTGTATTTTTGAAAAAGGTAAAATATATATAATATAAAGTGTAAATAGAAGTCAATGAAAATAGGGTTTATAATAGAATTGTTATTAGTGGCAATTATTACAGGTTTAATGTGGTGGGGTTTAATAAAATTATAAAAAACTTGAATTGTATAATAAAAATAGTTATCATTTAGTGTATATAAATATTATGAAGGAACTAGATTTCACTGATCAAATCAAGAAAGCTTTGGCTGAACAGCAAGGCTCTGAGCAAATTATAACGGAAGAAGCTTGGGCTCAAGAAAAAGAATCGGGCAAAAAGCTTAATAAGCCATTCAGGACATCAGGAGGTCCCAAAAAGTTTTCTGTTTATGTAAAGAATGAGAAAGGAAATGTTGTTAAGGTAAATTTCGGCGACCCAAACATGTCTATCAAACGAGATGACCCTGCTCGCCGCAAAAGTTTTCGTGCCAGACACGGCTGCGATAACCCCGGACCAAAAACAAAAGCTAAATACTGGTCCTGCAAGATGTGGAGCAATAAACCTGTATCAAAAGTGACAAAGGGAGAAATCTCTGCAGAAGAAGACATGGTTGACTTTTTAGATGAATCTGTTTCTGAACTAACAGAGCAACAAAAGAAACTGCCAGATGCTATCAAGAAATCCATTTTAAAGAAAAAAGGAGGAGACCCCAAGGACGACAAAAAGCCAAAAGATAATAAAAAAGAAGAAAAATCGGACAAAAAGCCCGAAAAAGATTCTGAAAAAAAATCTGATGCCAAGAAAAAAGGTTTATGGGAAAACATCAGAGACAAGAAGAAAAGAGAGGGAAAAAACTATAAACCTGCAAAACCAGGCGACAAGGATTATCCCGACCCCAAGTCTTTGAAGAAAGCTCAGAAGTCTTCTAAAGATAAAAAAGACTCTAAAAAATAAAAATCTTCCAGAGTTTAGCCTGAGCTGTAAAATTTCGGGGCTACCCAGTTAAGGTTCATTTTTTGTTGTGTATATATTTTCATGCCAAAGAAGACCTTAGACCAATACAGGGATGAGAGCCCGGAAATCCCTGGAATAACTTGCCCTTATATTGACTTCACTAAAGATATACTACAGGAAATAAAGGACGATAGCAGTTCTTTGTTTGTGGAAGAAAAAGTAGAGTTAATTAATAACTTATTAGAATACTTAAGAACAAGCAATGATGCACTTAGAGTCAACTCTAAATACTGGCATGATAAGTTTGTATATGTATATAATAAGAAAGATAAACAAGTCTAATTAAAATTTCGGGGCTATTAATATAATATATACATTAGTTGTTACTTTGATAAGCAAACTCAATATACAAGAGCTACAGTAATAGATTAAAGCTCAACAAGGGTATAACAATAAGCTTTTAATTAATATAAAGGATATACTATTATATCAAGTATCTTCAAGTAAAGAATAGAACATATCTTTTGATATAATAAAAAATTCGGCGGCTTCCTGATTGAAGTCAAGAACCATTTTCGCCATCCTATGTGAGCCGTCGATCATTCTATATTTTCTGTTGCAAGGATTCATAACTCCATCGGCAACTATGGGCGGAAATGATAGATCAGCATCTTTGTATCTTTGCTTGATCATTTTACCAGGTCCAAACTTCTTTCTTTCTGGGTTTTCGCATGAGGCCCAGCAGATGTCTTTGAATTGAATATATTTTTTTTGTTTTAATTTACCGTAAAGCTTATCGCAGTAAATAACCTTTGGCTTGTCCGTAACCGACCAATTTCTCCCAAATATACCTTGGGCACATATGTGCTTCATTTTAAGTTATCAAAGACTCTAAACCCTAATGACATTCTCGGGGTAGAGGTATAAACACAGTGCCAGAATGGTTCATTTTTTGTTACATAGAACTCTCTCATGTTCCAGCCGACGAAGTCAGAAGATATGCATTCTCTATTGTTTTTTATATATTTAAATATTGATTTATTTTTTTCTTTAACATAAGATAGATATATTCTTCGTCCTGGAGAATTGCAGTTTGTATGCCATGACATAAAGCCGTTTTCTGGATAAAAGAAATTTCCGCTTCTAGTAATAGATGCTTTTGGATATATATTAGAAATATGTTTAATTATATTAACTTTTTCTATTTCATCTAGATTAATTTTAGTATAAGTACTTTCTTCTGCAGTGTCTATATTTTTACTAGTTTGTAGATAATATTCATAACTAGTATGTGTTTTTGCATCGCCCGGATAACGCGGCGGGTGCGAGCTATAATATTTATTACTAATTGAATTTAAATAATTATTAAACTCAGTTGGTATTTGTTCATGCATTACAGCAAGATTGGAGGCATGACGTGGAACAGGTCGTAAACCGTTTCTACCATTTCCCAGTTGATGCTTTCTGGCATTTTTCTTAAAGCCTCTTTCTCGTCTTCGATTTCTTTTACTTTTTTACTGTCAGATACTGCAAGTGCCTTAAGCTGGTCAATGTCTAATTGATTAAATTTATTGTCTCTAATTTTCCTAAGATGATCTAGGAATAATTCCTTGGCTTTGTCTAAATTCACCTGTATCTCTCCTTCTATTAACTCCCAGGCGGGCCTAGCTATATGGTTTGGATCATCCATGCAGAATGGCATGGTGATCTCTACATAATTATTTTTTTGAGCAAGATTAATAGCTTCAGTGTTTTCAGTAGAAATTCTGGATATACAGACTCCCTCCCCTTTCGAGTGCGCGAAATATTTTATATCATTCATAATTATTATTCTGAAGGGACTCCAAGTATCGCTATACATAAGACAGTGGGTTGGTAGGTTTGTGCTGCACCCATTCTAGCGAAATCATTTTCTAAATTGTAATAATGGTCTTTCTTGTCATCGCCCCCTGAGCTAACGACTCCTACACCTGGAGTAAGTGG
>ENA-ORDA01003457-ORDA01003457.1-marine-metagenome-genome-assembly--contig:-NODE-3457-length-11018-cov-3.085915_pt1 | contig 11018 bp, 11 predicted proteins | sample MGYA00237778_ERZ508506 | MGnify/ENA primary metagenome ERZ508506 (study PRJEB26177, sample SAMN06267891) | marine metagenome | isolation source: Monterey Bay, California, USA | place: Pacific...
GGAGCGACGCTATCGGTTGATGGCGGCGATGGGCGTTCGGAATGTTGGTGGCTTTAACCGCAAAGTCAAAGATGCGATCAAAGCGGGTGAGCCGATAGCAGATCCCCTTTGGCGGCCCGATCCGCTGAGTGAGGATGAAAACCAGGTTGCACCAACTTTGGAAACCTTGCCTTTTATCGTTGTTATTATTGATGAGTTTGCCGACATGATGATGATCGTTGGCAAGAAAGTTGAAGAGCTCATCGCCCGAATCGCGCAGAAGGCCCGTGCTGCGGGTATTCATCTGATTTTAGCAACCCAGCGCCCCTCGGTTGATGTCATCACAGGCTTGATCAAGGCAAATGTGCCGACCCGGATCGGGTTTCAGGTGTCAAGCAAGATCGATTCCCGAACGATCCTGGATCAGGGTGGGGCGGAACAGCTATTGGGGCATGGCGATATGTTGTATATGCCGGGTGGGACGCCCATTCCCATTCGGGTTCATGGCGCGTTTGTTGATGATGAAGAAGTACACCGTGTCGTGGAGAGTTGGAAGGCCTTGGGGGAACCCAATTATTTGCAAGAGATCCTAGATACAAGGACCGACTCAGAACTGCTACCTGGCTCTGGCGCCAGTAGCGAGGATGAAGGGCCAGAAGCGGATGCTTTGTATGATGAAGCGGTTGCGTTTGTAACCGAGAGCGGCCGCGCATCGATTTCAGCGGTTCAACGAAAACTTCGCATAGGCTATAACCGAGCTGCCCGAATGGTTGAAGCGATGGAAGCCGCGGGGATTGTCAGCGCGATGAATAGCAATGGTTCTCGCGAAGTCTTAGCCCATGCGCCGCCGGATTGAGGGCTTAGGCGTGGGACCAGTTTACAGGCAGGTGAAGCGTGGTCTTTGGCGCATCATGATCGCTATGATGCTGGGTCTCGGCCCCCTCGCTGGGGCGGCGCCTGCAAACGTGGCGCCTGCGGCGTTTGCGTTGCCTGCGTTGATGAATCTTTTGAATCAATTCCAGCAGTTGCATCTTCGATTTGAACAGCAAGCGACGGGTCCAGGGGCCGAACGGCAGCAGGGTGATTTTTATCTCCAGCGACCCGCGCAATTCCGTCTGCAATCTGTAGATCAGCCCTTAGTCGTGTCAGATGGCGAGACAATCTATGAATATGATCCTTTGCTTGCCCAGCTAAAATTACAAACCTTTGATGCTTTAGATGCGTTGTCCCCTGCCAAGGTGCTCTTGATGAGCGAGGCTGAGTTAGGCGCGTCCTTTGCAGTCACCTTTGATGGCACACAAGGCGCAGCGGAACGCTTCCTATTGGTGCCAACAGAGTCGACGTCATTGATTGCTTGGGTGCGGATGAGCTTCGCAGGGGGTGTTCCGAGCCAGATCACCCTAATGACCCATTCTAAAATGCCGGTATCGATTTCCCTGGCCTTGGTCGCTTTAAACGAGGCTTTGCCTTCATCGCTGTTTGAATTTGAAATCCCTGAGGGAATTGATGTGATCGATGACCGGTAATCCATGGGGTGATCGGGCATGACGGACGACAGGGTCTCGACCCAAGATCTTTTAAGCAGCATTACGGCGCCTGATGTCAGTGGGCAACCTTTAGCGGCGCGGATGCGGCCTAAAACGCTCGAAGAAATATCGGGTCAAGATCATCTGCTCGGTCATGACCGACCGCTTCGTCTGCTGATCGAACAAAGTCAGCTCCACTCTTTGATCCTCTGGGGGCCACCCGGAACAGGTAAAACCACGCTGGCACGATTGATCGCCAGCCAATGCCAGGCACATTTTATCGCCCTGTCGGCTGTCTTGAGTGGTGTAAAGGACATTCGAGCTGCCATCGAGGAAGCGCGGTATCAGGCTCAAAAAGGGCAAAGAACGTTATTGTTTGTCGATGAAGTGCACCGTTTTAACAAATCCCAGCAGGATGCGTTTTTACCGCATGTTGAAGATGGCACGGTCATTTTTATCGGTGCGACGACCGAAAACCCGTCGTTTGAGCTCAATGCGGCCTTATTGTCGAGAGCGCGCGTCTATGTGTTAAAGGCGCTCGATGTCGTTGCGTTAGGCGAGATTTTAGTCCGTGGTTTGGACATGCTCGCGGCGCGATTACCTGAATTAGAAGAACATGTTGTGCTTGAAACTATTGCAAAAGCAAGCGACGGCGATGCGCGCTTGGCGCTCAATCTGCTTGAAATTGCTTGGACCCACCGGTCCACTGACCATCTTGCGTCAGCGGATTTGGCCGCTATTTTAGGGGATCATGCCCGCCGCTTTGATAAACGAGGGGATGTTTTCTTCGATCAGATTTCAGCCTTGCATAAGGCAGTTCGAGGCTCGTCTCCCGACGCGGCTTTGTATTGGTTGGCTCGGATGATCGATGGTGGCTGTGATCCGCTGTATATCGCCCGCAGAATGATTCGAATGGCAACCGAGGATATTGGCAATGCCGACCCGAGAGCGTTGCAGTTAACGCTCAACGCCTGGGACGTACAGCGAAGGCTGGGCCCGCCTGAAGGGGAGCTGGCGTTGGCTCAGGCGGTTGTGTATTTGGCCGTCGCTGCGAAAAGCAATGCCGTTTACGCGGCGTGGCACGCTGCGCGCGCGTTGGTTGCGGCGGGCGGCTCAGAGGCGGTACCGATGCATCTGCGGAATGCGGCAACGAGTCTAATGAAGTCTATGGGTTATGGTGAAAGCTATCGATATGCCCATGATTTTGACGAGGGTTTTGTCCCTGGAGAGCGTTATTTTCCAGAAACAGTTGGTGAACAAGTGTTTTATGAACCGACCGAACGAGGTCTTGAAGGTAAGATTCGCGAGAAGCTGGTGTACCTGCGCAAGCTCAGTGCTGACAGCGATTTTCAGCGCTATGAAAATGATGCAGAGCCGGGTGATCCCGGGGGGGATAACCCGAAAGCGCCTTAAACCCAGTGCGCGCAAAGGATGTCACACTCGACAAGGGTAGAACGATGCGATGAGGTTTTGATGATTTGGTTTTGGATTGGAACGGGTGGTGCACTGGGGGCTGTGTTACGGTTTTATCTCGCCATGAGTATTGGGCGGGCCGGCTTTGGTGGCTTCCCGTTAGGCATTTTTTCCGTCAATGTTTTGGGATGCGCGTTGATGGGCGTGGCTTATGTTTTTATTGAACGTTTGGAGCTGCCTGAAGAACTTCGATTCTTTCTGACGGTGGGTCTGCTTGGCGCATTTACCACCTTTTCAACCTTCAGTCTCGAGGTCTATGAGTTGTTAGTTGAAGGCCGGTTTACGGTTGCACTTGCCTATATGGCTGCAACGTTATTCGGCTGCCTGCTTGCGCTTGCAGTAGGGATTACTGCGGCAAGATGGGTTATGGGCCATTGATGTCGCACAGTCATTTCTCTAAGATTGCGGGCTTTCGTCGGTACGCATTGGTTGCGTTGAAGGTCTTTTCGAAAGTCTTTCAGGCGCTTTGTTATAAGGGAGATGTTCCATGTTAGATCCAAAGTTGATTCGAGGTGACTTGCCGATGCTCGCGGGCCAACTCGCTCGTCGTCAGTTTGTACTCGATGTTGAAGCGCTCTCGGGGCTGGAGGCCAAGCGAAAATCCGCTCAAACCGCGATGGAAACCCTGCAGGCAGAACGAAACCGCGTTTCAAAGGCCATTGGACAAGCGAAGGCGAAAGGCGAAGACACGGCGCCCATTATGGCGACGGTCTCTGACTTGGGCGCACAACTGGATCATCAGAAAATCGTATTCGATGATGCCTCGCAAGCGCTGCAAACGGTCCTGATGAGCTTGCCGAATATCCCGGATGAGACCGTACCTGAGGGGCGCGATGAAACGAGTAACGTTGAGGTAAGGCGCTGGGGTACGCCGAGGGTGTTTGACGTTGCCGCACAAGATCATGTCAGTCTCGGCGAACGCGGCGGGTTGATGGACTTTGATGTCGCCGCCACCATGGCGCAATCTCGGTTTGTGGCGCTTAAAGGCGAGTTGGCGCAGCTTCAGCGGGCGCTGACACAATTCATGCTCGATACTCACGTCAATGAGCACGGCTACCAAGAAGTTTATGTGCCGTTTTTAGTGAACGAAGAAGCATTAAAGGGTACGGGTCAACTGCCAAAATTCGGTGATGACTTGTTTCGAGTTGATTTAGAGCGGGCCTTATATTTGATTCCCACCGCAGAAGTGCCCGTTACGAATTTATATCGCGACCGAATTTTGGCGATGAATGATTTTCCCATCAAAATGGTTTGTCATACCCCGTGTTTTAGAAGCGAAGCAGGCAGCTATGGTCGAGACACCCGGGGCATGATTCGTCAGCATCAGTTCGAGAAAGTTGAACTCGTGCAGCTGGTGCCGCCCGAGGAGAGCGAGGCCGCGCATGAAGCCTTAACGCAGCATGCCGAGACTATCCTGCAGAAGTTGGAGTTGCCGTATCGTGTAATGAACCTGTGTGGAGGCGATCTTGGCGCCTCTTCGAGCAAAACCTATGATTTAGAGGTTTGGCTACCTGGGCAAAACCAGTATCGAGAGATTTCTTCTTGCAGTAACTTCAAGGATTTCCAAGCTAGGCGGCTGCAGGCGCGCTATCGAATTGAAGCCAATGCCAAGCCAGAGTTGGTTCATACCATCAATGGTTCTGGTCTTGCTGTTGGGCGCGCGCTTGTGGCGGTGCTTGAAAACTTTCAGGATGATCAGGGGCAGATTACCGTCCCCGACGCGTTACGGCCTTATCTTGGCGGTAAGACGCAACTGCTCGTGCAATAGTGGATTTTTTACCGCTGCACTTTAATCTTCGGGGCGCGCCGGTGCTCTTGGTCGGGGGCGGCGAAATTGCCCGTCGTAAGGCCGTGCTGATCAGTGAAGCTGGCGCGGTCTTGATATGTGTTGCGCCGACGCTCGAATTCGATCTGAGGGCGTTATCGGCTCATCATGCCTGGCGCGAGAAGACCTTTGAGGCAGCAGACGTGGTCGGGATGCGCTTGGTCGTTGCGGCCACCGATGATGCGTTGGTGAATGAAAGGGTCTCGCTTGCCGCGCAAGCCCAAAACCTGCCGGTCAATGTTGTGGATCAGCCGAGCCTGAGCACCGTGATCTTTCCGGCAATTGTTAACCGGTCCCCGGTCTTGCTCAGTGTTGGTACGGGCGGTTCCTCGCCAGTGTTAACGCGATACCTTCGTGAGCAACTTGAAGCACTGGTGCCTCAGAGCCTGGTTAGAGTCGCAACGTATTTAAAGTCGCGTCGTCCGCGGCTTAAGGCGGCAATCCCGGATATTCGAACCCGCCGCATCACTACCGAGGCGTTTTTCGCAGGGCCTGGGTTTAGCCATGCGGAAGCGGGTGAAGACGATTTGGCGGACGGCTATCTATTTGAGCCCAGCCAGGGTTTTGGGGAAGTGTTTTTGGTGGGTGCTGGTCCTGGGGATCCGGATTTGTTAACGCTTAAGGCGTTGCAGTTGCTGCAACGTGCTGATGTGATCTTGTATGACAACTTAGTGTCCGCAAAGGTCTTGGATCGCGCCCGGCGCGATGCAACGTTTGAATATGTGGGCAAGCAAAGTGGACTGAACTCAACGCCTCAAAACTCGATTAATGCACGTCTTGTGACCCTCGCGCGTCAAGGTCTGCGGGTTGTCAGGTTAAAAGGAGGAGATCCCTTCATTTTTGGTCGCGGTGGCGAGGAGCTTGCCGAACTCATTGAGGCGGGTATTGCATTCCAAGTTGTGCCTGGGATCACCGCGGCATCGGGTTGTGCAGCCTACGCAGGGATTCCCTTGACCCACCGGGACTACGCTCAGTCTGTGCGCTTTGTAACCGGGCATCCCAAAAATGCTTCGGTCGATTTGCCCTGGCACGAAATGGTCTCGCCGGGTCAGACGTTGGTGTTTTATATGGGGTTAGGTGGGTTATCGGATATTTGCACGCAATTGATTCGGCATGGCAAGGCGGTCGAAACCCCGATTGCCGTGATTTCCAAAGGGACGACGCCGGAGTCGGTGAGTGTGATGGGGGACCTTGAAACGACCCCGGGGCTTGTTGCACGGGCTCAATTGCCGTCTCCCACTTTGATCATTGTGGGGGAAGTGCTTCGGGCGCCCAGCGTTCGGCCCTTGTTGGCCAAAGCAATCGATTAATCACAATCGCTTGGCTTAGGCAGGCCAGCAATTTGGGCTAGCTGCCGTCTGGCGCGGCCGCCAAAGAGCTGCATTAAGGCAATGCTGGAGAATTCGGGGTCGTGCTCACGCTTTAATAATGTCATCAAAACTCTGCTCGGCGGCGAAAGCCCGTATTGCGCATAGTACCGGCGTAGCAAATCGATGATGACCCAATGTTGCGTTAACAGCGCAAGCCCCAAGTCTTCTGCAATCACGTCGGCAATCTCGGGTGTCCAGTCCGACGGTGAAACCAAAAATCCTTCCTGGTCGCGCGGCGCCACTATCGAGTCCAACTGAGGCAGTGCTGACTTTCAACCGTTAAGCGAACCCAGTCTGAATAGGTAATGCAAGTGATTGCGCTAGGTTCTGGCAGACCGCGCTGCGCCAAGTCCTCGCGCAAGACCCGAATTCTCTTGTCCTCAGTAAGGTCTTGTTGGGTGGTAATAAACACCCCATCTTCGATGAGTAATATTAAGTCTTCGGCGCTTGCCCGGTGACCATGCATGCGATACGCATCAGAGCTGTTGAAGGTGTGTAACATCATCAGAAACAAAGCACGCGCTGGGCACGTTTAAGGAGCGCTGCGATATCGGGTTGCGTCAGCAAGGTGGGTTCAATGACCAAGACCTGGTTGTGAAGCCCAAATTGGTTAAAAGAATCCTCGCAACCATAAACGTCATGCACGTCATAATCAGGCAGGGCTTTGAATCCCCGCTGAAAATCCTTGCGTTGATGGGCCTCGACCGCGAGCTTGGGTTCGATCAGTTGCAAGCAACCTGGGCCCACAAACAGCATACCGATATGGGAGAAGGCAGATCCGGCTAACGCTGCATCAAAGGCCTCTTGAGCATAGACGCTGGTGCCGGGCGGGTGAGAGAGGATAAAGAGTAATTCGGTCATCGGGTCAGGCGCCAAAGCTTATAACGCGGTCGCTGACAAGGCTTGCCTCGATCAGTTGGCCGAGGCCGGAGATGTTGAAGCCGGCAGCGAGGTTGCTCGTAGTCTTCTCAAACCGCTGCGCCTCTGAATCATTGAGAATGCCGCGGCGTAAACAGGATGCAACGCACAGGCAGAGGTCCAGATTATAATCTTGGCCGAGTGTTTGCCAAGCAGTGGTTAAGTTCATCTCGTCTTGGGGCGGCGCAAGTAACGTGTTCGCCACCAGCACAGCGTCATGGTAGAAAAAGACACGATGAATGCGGTGCCCTTCGCTTAAGCAGGCCTGCGCAAAGTTTAAAGCGCTCCAAAGGCTATTGCTGGTATGTGGTGAGCCTTGAATGTTGAGAGCGAAATTCATGCCAATGTGATCTCGTAAGGCCTGTGTCAGATAGAAAAAACCCGGACAATTGCCCGGGTTTTTCGCGGTCTTAATGCGTTCTTCAAGGTTAGTAGGTTAGTCGTCAGCAAAGCCGAACAGCATGAGCAGATGCATAAACAAGTTGTAGATACTCAGGTACATGCTGACCGTTGCCAACACGTAATTGGTTTCGCCGCCAGAAAGGATCCGATGGGTGTCATACATAATGAGGCCTGAAAAGATCACAATGGCCATACTGCTGAGGGCAAGGTGCAGACCTGCAATCTGGAAGCCAAAGAGGCTGCCAACAAAACTAAACAGAAAGCCGCCAATCAAAATCCAGAGTCCAACAGAGAGGAAACCGCCCAAGAAGGAAAAATCCTTTTTGCTGATCAGCGTGTAGCCCGAAAGGGTCATAAAGATAGCGCCGGTTGTTGCCAAGGCATACACGATGAGCAGGCCGCCAGATTGAGACATTTGCAGGTAGGCATTTAACATCGGTCCAAGCGAGAATCCGAGGAGTCCCGTAAAGGCAAAAGCCCAGCCTAATGCGGACGGCTTGTTTGCGACCTTGCCTAGGCGCCATAAAGCAAAAAACCCGGCGAGCAAGCAGACAATGCCAGTCATGGGGGGGGGCGCAACCGCCATTGAAATACCGGCAGTGACTGCGCTAAAAATAACCGTCATCGACAACAGCATGTAAGTCTGTCGTAAGACTTTGTAACCAGCCTCGCTGCGGCCCCCTGCTTGGGTTTGGGTTTGGGTAATGAAATCTGCGTCTGCCATGATGTCTCCTGTGAAATGATCTGACCTAAATCAGCGCGGCCGATAACGGCTGCGCGTTTAGATTGTAAGGCCTTTCGCCGCTAATTCAAGGCGCAAGATTCAAAATCGTTCCTTGTCCCTCAAAGGCTTTACCCTCTGCCGCGCGTCGGCAGTTATCGCGCTTGGGCCTGCGCGGCCATCACGACCTTGAGCCCTTCAAGGTACTGCGTCCAGTGCACCACTTGCGGTGGTGCAAGGCTCGCTTTCATGCGCTTATCGAATTTGCCGTATTGTCGATTGGTTGCGCGCTTGATGCGTTTCGGGATGTCCGCGCCACCTCGGCGAATCTCTTTTTGAATAATCCCTTGCAGGCCGCTCAAGCAGTCTGTCAGCCCTGCTCGAAATTCTGTTTTCTGGTCTGAATTTAGAGCCATCGCAACAAGGTGAACCTGCAACTCGGGTTTAAACCAAGGTGGTAAATCGGTTGCCGTTAGGGCGGATTCTGCCTGGCCTAGGCTCGCAAAAAGCGTGAGGCTGAGCGTTAAGAGGGTGTTGATCAACGTTCGGCTAATCGATTGATGGGCTTTCTTGGTCATAGAGACTCTCCTCGGTTGTCGAAAAACGCAGGCCCTGTATCGGTCTGATGCATCCCAAGTTCAGGTCGGTGAGGCCTAGGTGCTTTTAAGTCGGGCATGATCCCGATCAAAAAGACTAAGGGTTTTTACGGTGTGGGTCAAAGGCTGAGGGGCCGCTGGATTCAAGCACGCACGACGCATGAAGTGGGTCAAAACAAGGTGATTAACGCAACAATGGCGCCACTCATCAAAGTCACCAGGGTGCCGCTTAGAATAGATAAAGGCGCGATGCTTAAGAATTCTGCACGTCGCTCGGGCACCAAGACGGTGAGTCCGCCGATCAAAATACCGAGGCTGCCGATATTGGCGAACCCGCACAATACGTAGGTTAGGATTAACCGGGTATTGGCGGACAGGGTATCTGCTTGTCCTGCCATCTGAATGTAAGCAATGAGTTCATTTAGAATGATTTTGGTGCCCATGATGCTACCTGCCAGTTGCGCCTCGGCCCATGGAATACCGATGAGCCAGGCAACGGGCGCGAACAAAAGCCCGGTGACATACTCGAGTGACAGGGTCGTGCCATCGACTGAAAACTGCCCCACAATGCCGTTCGCTAGGGCGACCAGGCTACTGAGGACCAGCAGCATGGCGCCGATGTGCATGGCGAGCGTTAGCCCGTCAGATGTGCCGCGGGTAATCGCATCCATAAAGGAGGTGTATTGTAAGGTTAGCTTAGGCTTGGCTAGAGAGGCCTCAGCTGCCGACTCCGGCATGAGCAGCCGCGCGAGATAGATCGCCCCAATAATATTGATAATCGATGCGGTGAAAAGGTGCCCGACCGGGTTCGGCAAGACGTCCCGTAAAACCGAAGCGTACAACACCATCATTGTGCCGGCGATGGTGGACATGCCGCAGGTCATAACGGCAAAAAAATCGCTGCGTGACATCTCTTTAAGGTAGGCGCGAATCACCAGTGGCGCCTCAACCATCCCTAAAAATAAACTGGCGGCCGCGGCGGTTCCCAAAACGCCAGAGACATTGAGCCCGCGCTTAAGCAGTGCGCCTAAGAGCCGAACCAGTGCTGGCAAAACGCCCCAGTACCAAAAAATGGCCACCAGCACGCTGAATACCAGAATTTGAGGCAGGACTCGAAACGCGAAGATGTAGATCGAGGCGCCCGACTTCAGTTCAAACGGCGCCTCCGCGCCACCTAAAAAGCCAAACATAAAACGGGTCCCCACTAAGGTCGCCTGCTCGATCGCGGTCACGATGGTGTTGAATATCATCAATGATTCGGCGATCCAGGCAACTTTTAGAAAGAGGGTGGCTAGGGCAAACTGCAGGATAAGGCCGATGGCGATGAACCGCCATTGGATCATTGATCGATCTTTACACAGCAAAAACCCAATGCCGAGGATTGCGAATATTCCAATAATTGCTTGCATAAAAACCTTTTAAGTATTTGTTATATATGTATTATTATAAATAACCTTATCGCGACCCATGACTATTTTTTAGGTTAGCTCAGATAGGGGCCGATGACGGTTAACTGCTGTTGGTCTGCATCGAGGCGCGCCATCGCGCCAACCGGCACCGTCGCTTGATCCTCGATATGACCGATCATGAGGCCTTGTAGCACAGGCATCGCCAAAGGCGCAACGCGATCCCGAAGGATCGCCTCGACGGATAGACTCGGTCCGGAGACACGGGCATTCGTAAATTTGCCAATCACGAGGCCGGCGATCTGGTCAAAGACGCCGGCCAGCCAAAGCGCGGTTAACATTCTATCGATTCGGTAAGGCGCTTCGTCGACATCTTCTAAAAATAAAATAGCGCCCTTGAAGTCTGGCGCGTAAGGGGTGCCCAAAAGGTGGGTTATGAGCGATAAATTACCGCCAATCAAGCGCCCGGTTGCGCGGCCCGGCTTTAGGGTTTTAAGACGATTAGCCCTTTCAGCGCGCCCGGGCGTTTGGGCGAAGGGGGGTGGCGCCGCGATGATCGGCGCGGTGGGGACCGTTTGTAACACTTGCTGAAAGGCGGCGAGCGTATAAGGGCTAAATTGCTGGGTCGCGATCGGGCCGTGGAACGTAATGAGCCCGGTTTGAGCGTTAATCGCAAGGTGCAGGGCGGTAATGTCGCTATAGCCCAGTAAAACCTTTGGATTGCGAGCAATCGCGTCATAGTCGATGAGGGGCAGAAGCTTTGAGGCACCGAAGCCACCGCGGGCACAAAAAATTGCGTCAA
>ENA-ORDA01003460-ORDA01003460.1-marine-metagenome-genome-assembly--contig:-NODE-3460-length-11009-cov-3.377973_pt1 | contig 11009 bp, 9 predicted proteins | sample MGYA00237778_ERZ508506 | MGnify/ENA primary metagenome ERZ508506 (study PRJEB26177, sample SAMN06267891) | marine metagenome | isolation source: Monterey Bay, California, USA | place: Pacific...
CCAGTCTGACCGCGCTATTTGTTGCCGTTGTGTTTTTAACCTTGGCGGCGATGCTGTCTGCCTTGTCGGGGATCGGGCGCGGCATCCGATTGCTCTCGAATCTCAATATGGCGCTGTCTTGGCTGTTATTGGTGATCTTCGTGTTTTTTGGTGCGACGGCTTTCGCCGGCGAGATGTTTGTGGCCGGCCTGCTCGAATACCTTTCTCAGATTGGTCAGATGTCGGTCACCGTCTGGAGCAGCACCGACACACCCACCGCACGCGCTTTGAGTGACTGGCAATCTGCTTGGAATATATTTTATTGGGCGTGGTGGATCGCTTTTACGCCCTTTGTCGGACTGTTTTTGGCACGGGTATCTCGAGGCAGAACGATCGGTGAATATGTAGTGGGTGCGATTCTGGCGCCTTCTCTCATGTGCTTTGCTTGGTTTTGTATCATTGGCGGGACCGCCCTAGACCTCGAACTCAGTGGTGTTGCTGAAGGCAGTATTCTCGGTGCAGATCTGTCCGCACAATTATTTGCGACAGTAAAATCGTTATTCTCTGCAAGCTGGGTGTTGCCGGTATCAACCCTCTGCACACTGCTGCTCATCACGTATCTTGTCACCTCCGCCGACTCGGCCGTGCTGGTCATCAATACCATCGTTTCGGGTGGTTCAGAGGATGGCACGCATTCGCGACACATTGTCCTGTGGAGTGTGCTGCTCGGATTGGTCATCATCACGCTGCTGATTGCTGGCGGCATGGACGCCCTCAGGTCAGTCATGATCATCGGCGCACTGCCCTTTTCTGCGGTGATGCTATTTATGCTATGTGCCCTGTTGTACGCCATTTGGAAGGACGAGTCCTCCCCCAGTACGGAGCGCTGACGCAGACCGCCCCGCGGTCTCAATGGACCACCATCGAGAACCACTAACCGTCTCATTAAGGCCAAAAACGCGGTCTTAGTGCCCCAATCAAAATCGATGAGGCGCGGCTCATCAGAGTTGGATATAGTATCTGCCAGAGCAACACGATGCAGAGCCAGCAGTATGTCAGCAGATGCACAACCACCGATCGGCACACCGCGTCAGGCCTCAACTGGCCTCGGCAAACTATTGGGCTCGGTCGTCAGTGTCGGGCGCGACATCCTAGCCCGACGACGACAAGTGGCAGCGCAAGCGCCCTCTGATGATTTAGCCGGTAAATGCCAGCAATTACTGCACCACCGGGGCGAGGCATCGGGGCTGGCGCTGGCCTGCGAAGTCATTGCAGATTACCAACAGCTCAATGACGCCAATAAGGTGCTGTTCTTTGAAGCGCTCGCACGTGATTTTGATGTCTCTACGGATGCCATTTTGGGCGCAGCAGATGACTATAAAAATGACCCGCAGGCGGATCAACTCGTTGCGCTTACCAAGGCCATTGAAGCCCCCAGAATCAAATTATTTCGCAGAATGAATATGGCGCCCGATGCGACCGCCGTGCTCGTGAAAATGCGTGCTTCATTGCTCAAATTGCTGCCTGATCACCCCCATCTAAAATGTGTCGACGTAGATTTGAAGCATCAGTTTATTTCGTGGTTTAACCGCGGGTTTCTCGAACTCCGCGCCATTGATTGGAACTCCCCCGCCGCGGTACTCGAGCGCATCATTCAGTATGAATCTGTGCACGAGATTCGGGGTTGGGAGGATCTCCGAACCCGACTCAGCGAACAACGGCTCTGCTTTGCATTTTTCCATCCGGCGATGCTCGACGATCCGCTGGTTTTTGTGGAGGTAGCCCTTACCGCAGGCATCCCTGACGCGATCGCGCCTTTGATTGACCGCACCAATGGCACACCCGACGAACAAGACCTCGACACAGTGGTGTTTTATTCCATTAGTAACTGTCACCCCGGATTAGCCGGCGTCTCTTTCGGTAACTTCCTGATCAAACAAGTGGTCGAAGAAGTCGGCAAACGCTACCCCCTCGCCAAGCGCTACGTCACGCTGTCGCCCATACCCGGGTTTGCACAATGGCTGACCGCGCATCAGGACGAGCATCAAATCGATGTTCATGACCTCAAATCTATTGCTCGGCTGCAAGCAAAGGATGCCAATGAATCCGTCAAAGAAAAAATCCTAAAACTCTGCGCGGCTTACCTCGTCAACGAACGGGCAAGCAATGTTGCCATCGATCCCGTCGCACGATTCCACCTTGGCAACGGTGCCAGCCTGCGCGCCATTCACTGGGGAGCGGACCTCAGCGAAAAAGGATTGCATCAATCTGTCGGCTTGATGGTGAACTACCTCTATGACCTCGACAGTATTGAAGAAAACCATGACGCGTACTTTGATCAAGGTGAGATTGTCGTGTCTCGCACCGTCGCCAAATGGCTACAGTAAGGCGCAAAGCCATCACCCCAGAAAAACCCAATAGCCACCGGTAACGAGCAAACGCCCGGCACGCCATAGCAAGGAAAGTAGCGCTAGCAATGCCCCTGAACACCGGTATTATTCAAGTCAGGTTGATGTCGTGGATGTCGCCACAACCGCAGCAACATAATAATGATAACGAGGGTGCAGCGCTGTATGGCTTTTAATTTGAAACAATTTCGTGAGTTTCGTTTCGGCTGGCCCGTTGTGCTCGCATCGACCTTTGGCATCTCGTTGGGGATGTCGCCGTTGCCCTTTTATACGATTGGCGTTTTTGCAAAGCCTTTGGCTGCCGAATTTGGCTGGGGTATTGATCAAATCATGTTCGGGCTCGTCCCCTTTTGCGTAGTGACTGTGATCAGCGCACCGCTGGCCGGCTATCTGTCTGACCGGTATGGCGTTAGACGGGTGGCGCTCATCTCTATGGTGACTTTCTCGCTCGCGATGATGTCTTTTGCGCTCAATAATGGCTCACATACGCTCTACTTATTTCTTTGGGGGTTACTGTCTATTCTCAGTGCGGGGACGCTACCGATCACCTTCACCAAGGCCATCTCGCGTTGGTTTCACGAAAAACGCGGGCTGGCGCTGGGCATGGCGCTGGTGGGCACCGGCATTGGTGGCGCCGTTGCCAAACTATTGGCCGAATCACTTATTAACGCCTATGGCTGGCGAATGGCCTACGTCGGCATTGGTTTTTTGCCGCTGGTTGTTGCCTTACCGATTGCGCTGATTGCGTTTCATGATGTGGACGATCCCAAAGTAGCCAAACGGGCGGCGGGACTTGCCGAACTGGGTCGCGAGACCGGCACGATGATTAAGCAGTACGGGTTCACCTTTGCACAGGCCATACGCGACTGGCGTCTATGGTTACTTGGTGCCATTTTTCTCCCCCTATCCTTTGCGATTGGCGGCCCTATTCCAAACCTAGAAACGATGCTGGGTTCCAAAGGTTTCGATCGGGTCGATGCGGTCATCCTCGCCAGCTTTCTCGGGTATTCGGTTTATGCTGGGCGCCTCATCGCTGGCTACTTACTCGACTATATCTGGGCACCAGCGATCGCCTGTGCATTGATGATCATGCCCGCGGCCTCCATGCTCATGTTCACTGCAGTGGATCCGGGTTATTCACAAATGGTGATTGCCATTGTATTGCTCGGCGTTGCCGCCGGTGTTGAGTACGACCTACTGGCTTATTTAGTCTCTCGCTATTTCGGTGTTCGCAGCTATTCCCGGATCTATGGCGCACTCTATGCCCTCTTCGGACTGGGCGCAGGATTTGGTCCCGCCACCTTTGGATGGATCTACAGTAGCTCGGGCTCTTATGATCAGGCCCTGTATTACTCGATGTGGGGGTTTATCATTTGCTCGCTTGCCCTATTGTTACTCGGTCGATATCGAGACGAACAGTTAAAGGCCATGGTCTAAGCCGCTCATGAAGCCCGACCCCAAGCTCCGTCGGATCGCGCCCGATGAGATGCCTGACGATATTGCCTCAGCCTGGCGCCACTCCATGGACCTGCGGGGGGACGCTACGTTTTTTGAAGTCTTCGCGAATCATCCCGAACTATATCGCTGGTACGTTAATCAGTTTTATGGTGATGTCTTTCGCGGTGGCAAAGTCGCGCAGCGCTATAAAGAGCTCCTCCGACTCCGACTCTCCACTTTGCACGGTTGCCGCTTTTGTAACCAGGGTAATCGGCTTGACGCGCTCAAGGCAGGCCTCACCGAGGCACAGATCGTCGCGTTTGAATCACCCGAATCGGGGCCGTTTACGCCGGCCGAGCTTGCCGTGCTGGCGCTGGGGACTGAGCTCGCGCTGACCAATTCAACCGGCGTACTCAGTGAGGGATTACATTCGCAGCTGGCCGCGCATTTTGATGAGGCTCAAATCTTAGAGCTCGGCCTAGTCGGTGGGATTCTGGCGGGCGTAGCGAAGTTTATGTTTGCCTATGACTTAGTCGAAAAAGAAGATAACTGCCCTTTTCATCCGCCGTCTTAAGATCGATCAGTGCTGGCTACATACTCGCTGACTAAAGCAGCTATCACCTCTGCCCCTCGTTCAAAAGCCGGCGCCGTGACGTCATCTCGTTCAACTAAGGTGGCATCCGGTATCCAGTCGGCGGTTTGCAGCGTCCCGTCGCGCAAACTCGATTGCGTGGCGATCACCAGCGTCGGTTTTTGAACCTGTCGGCAGGCTGCCTCCACCTCATAGGTGGCGGCCGCATGATAGCCCGCATTACGGTTCTCCCCCGCGCTGATAAAATCGATGAATAAATCAAAGGCCCGGTCATAAGGCACATGCGCTAATCGATCAATAACCATCGACTGGAAAAGCCCGTTCAACGGATCTTCCTGTGTCAAATACTGAGGCGGTATGGTCAGTGATTCTCGCAGTGATGCCATATCTGGTCCCGCAAATACCGGGACATCCACTAAGACTAAACCCGCAACCTGTTCAGGAAACGATTGCGCCATATCGATGGCGACTAAAGCGCCTGAGTGAAAGCCGGTGAGCCATACCGGCGTTGATGAAGCCGCTAACAACGGAGACATCGCACGCGTGAACCTCCCCACCGTGGGCGCGTCACCCAAGGGATCAGAGCCGCCATATCCGGGGAGGTCAGCACTCCATACCGGCCCCTCGTAGGCCGTGGCAAAACTTGCGAAGAAACGCCCGCCAAAGGGTACTGGCGGCAAACAGATCAGGGGTGGCTGATTGGACTGACTGCCTATCCATGACCACACATGAAGCTGCCCCTCAGCATTGTCGATATAACTGCGGCGGATATGGGTCATCTACAGTAGCCCCTCATGTTCTGTCACACCGCGGCCATAATTTACCAAAATACCGCGCAACCCTAGGAGAACCGGCACCCCAAAGATCACCGGAATGAGCGCCATCGAATAGCGAATGCCATCGACGCCAAAAACATGATCATTCAATAGCGCCACGGTTGTGGGACCCACAAATAAGCCCGCCATGCTGATACACATGTAATACAGCGCCACCGTTTGTGCCTTGATCGGGCCCGGAGCGATGCGCAATAGTGCAGTGACACCCATGGCAGAGGTCATGCCTATTCCCATGTTGTTCACTGCAAAGACCCCCATTGCCAAGGGTGCCGTGGGCATTAACGGAAAGGTCGCGCCCGACACGACAGTCACCAACACACCGAAAAATGCGATCTTCATGGCGACGTCTTGTTTACCCTGTGACAGCCAATGATCACAAAGCCAACCTGCCGATAGCACGGCAGTGGGACCAAAAATAATGAGTAATACGCCATTAATCGAGGCGTAATAACTCGTCTCCCAACCCCAAGTGCGTTCAAAAAGGGCCGCACCCCAACCTTGGCTGTAGGCCACGATGGTCATAAAACAAAACAGGCTGACAAAACCGCCATAGAGCCGCCAACGCTGACGTACGTGCCTGAGCATGTCAGACAAGTTGCCCCCCATCGTATTGATTCCCGCAGAACGGGCAGGCTCACGCAGTAAAAAAAACAACGCCGACACCACAAGGCCCGGTAAACCCACTATAAAAAACGTGGCCTGCCAGGGCATGAGTTCACCCACCACGGGCAGCGTGATGGACCCGCCCGATTTTGCCCAGGTCAAAACACCTGCCCCTAGTAGCGATGCAAAACCCGCGCCCACCGAAAGCGCCATGGTGTAGACGGCGATAGGGCGGGAGCGTTTCTCCGGTGGGAAGCTGTCTGAAATAATCGACATGGCGCAGGGGCTCAGTGTCGCCTCCCCCACCCCAATACTCATGCGGGCAATAAAGAGGTGGGTAAAGTTACGCGCGAGCCCTGACGCCGCAGTCGCAATGGACCACACGGCAATGCCGATCGCGACGATCCGCACCCTATTTTTTTTATCTGCCAACCACCCCAATGGCAAACCCATCGTGGCATAAAAAATCGCAAAGGCCGGACCCAATAACAGCCCAATTTGCGTATCGGTAAGACCAAGATCTGCCTTAATCGGTTCAATCAGCAGCCCCAAGACGTAGCGATCAACAAAAGAAAAAACGTAGGCAATCGTCAGCAGCCCCACCGTCAGCCACCCATAGGTCAGGCTGCTCGCTGGCGGCGTATTGGGCACCGCAATGGAATCATTCATACGAACTGATTCACTTCCACAAAGTACCCGTTAGGATCAAAGAAGCTAATACCCAGCACTCTGAATACCCCCCCATCCGGTTTGGGGTATTCACTGATGACGGGGTCACACACCATTTCGAGCCCCGGTACGTCTTTTAACTGCTCAAAGGCGCCCTTCACATCCTCATGGTGCAAGACATATACGGATTCACCCACCTGTACCCGATTGGGTACTGGCCTTGGCGGGGGATCGGGCAGGGGCGGGTCGATATACTGCAGGATACCGAGCATGCCGATGAAATCGTCTTTGCACTTGAGCATCACCAAGCGGGTTTGAGAATTAGGCTCACCCGCCGGTAGGCCATCCCCCGATACCAGTATTTTCTCATCGTAGTGCACCGCCATCCCTAAAATATCTCGATAGATGCTCAGGGCTGAGTCGATATGATTCACCAACATAGTGGTGCGACGGATTAGAACAGGGACATCACTCATCGTGTTACCTTTGTTTTATAGTTATAACATTAGTACTTTACGGGTCTGACCGACAAGGAGGCAAGTACCATGACGCCAGCAAGCACGATTTCAGGGCCAACTCAGGACTATTTGCCCCCCCCAACCCTACGCGCGCGGCGAAGGCACACTCATTTACGTTGCATGGTGGGTGCCGCACTAGGGTTAGCCCTCACTGTGTGCCTGCCCGCTACCCTCAGGGCTCAAGGACAAGATAGCGCTACGTGGAGCCGTGATCGCCAGGTCATTGAGGCGCTATTGCCTGGGTTTTATAGCAATGCCAACCAGGCTTATTTCGACGGCCGCCGACAAGTAGCTCAACCGCAAAATCGGTATAACGTCGCGATCGAAGCCTCAGAGGAGGCCCATGTTTTTATTGCTACGCGCACCGATACCGAGGGCGCGGTGATCAGCGAGCAACGATGGTCACTCTTTGATGACGAGGCCAAGCAAGCGGTTCGTATGGAGGTAGATGACTTTCAAGCCGGCAAACAATGTCCGGTTTGGTGGACACGGGATGCCGCGCAATTTAGCGCAGAAGCAAACGCCGACTGCGCCAAAGACCCCGGCAGTCCTATTGCCTTATCACTGGCACAGCAGCAGCTCTGGTGGTCGTCTAGACAAAGCGATAGCACAATCAAATTGCATCGCAGCCGCGCCTTTACCTGTTACGCCGACATTCCGGGCGTCGGGGGTGGGCGTGACGAGCCCTACACGCGCTACGACAACTTGAGCCTACATGATCAGGGGGCAGAAACTTGGTTTACCGATAAAGACGGCCGGACACTCGGGCTACGACTCTTTAACGTCGACTGGCCCATTAACAATTATGAAGGCTACTTTACCCGGGACTCTCTCGTGATCTACGTGGTCGAAAAATTCGAGGATGACACGACGAAAGAACACGGTTACGCCTTCACCCTGCCAGAGGCCAATCGCATCGGCATTAATCTCAAGTGGCTATTAGCGAGTTGTTTTATGGTCTCGGGTAAAGTGGATACGCCAACCCTGTAGGGACGCACCCCCCAGGCATTGGTGCAATGGCGATAAGGCTGAGCTGTCCCCACCAACCCTCAGCACTGAGGAGATCGCTGCGCGCGCCGGCCACTGTCACAAACAACAGCCTGTGACCCACTGCCAAAGGAGACATACTCAATGACACTCACTCGACGCACAGTCTTACGCAACGGAGGTGCCGCATTGGCCTCACTGGGTGCTGCCAGTAAGGTGGCCATTGCGGCCGAAACCCCGCCTTCGCAGAAGAATGCACTTAAACAGGCGGAAGCAACCTATGTTTTGGTACACGGCACCTGGCACGGCGGTTGGGTGTGGCGCGACGTCGCAGATCGACTCATTGCACAAGGACATCGGGTGTTTACGCCCACCTGCACCGGCTGTGGCGAACGCCTTCATCTCACCGGCCCGGAGGTTGGATTAGAGACTCACATCGATGACATTGTGAATGTGATCGAATACGAAGAACTCAGCAGAGTGATCTTGGTAGGGCATTCTTTTTCCGGCATCACGATCACCGGGGTCGCCGATCGGTTGCGCGAAAGAATCGAGCGCATCGTTTTTTTTGACGCGCTGGTACCTCGCCCAGGCCGCATGAGCGGCGTGGCCAAAGACCCCGCAACAAATGAATACCCTGCATGGTGGCGAGCACGGCAAGCGCACTTTATTGAGGGTTACCAAATGGATCTCTGGCAAGACTACCCCATGGACATGCTAGTGCCGCCCGACTATCCCGAAGTAACAGCCAAGTTACGGCGACTCATTACCCCCCACCCCGCCAAACAGTGGACTGATACTTTGGTATTACAGAACGGGGGATGGGCCGGGTTACAGCCCACCTACTTTCATTGTGTGGGCCAAACCTACCGGAAGAGCTCTGATCTGATGGTGGGCCCTGCCAGAGGTCCCGACTGGCGCTTTGTTGAGCTCGATATTCCTCGCGATGGCATGTTGACCCACCCCGACCTGGTCGCCGATGAACTCGCTCGCACTCACACTGACCAACGCACGGCTCATCAGTCGAGCCTCGCGACCCTATAGGGCGGGCTCAGGGTAACGAATAGCCTCCTGACATTGCTAAGTGCAGTGGTTCGGCCACGTGAGCACACGAGCCCTAACAGCAATGAATGACTGCTTCCGACGGTGCGGGATAGAAAGAACCAATCCGACTGCAAGCCCACGTATTACTGAGGCGCCCGTGCCTTCAGCGCAGGGGCCACGCGGGCAGCGATGTCCAGCAGTAATGATTCCGTACTCTCCCAGTCGATACAGCCATCGGTGACAGAGACGCCGTAGCGCAGCTGTGACAGGTCTGCTGGGATTTTCTGGTTGCCCGCCTCGAGATTGCTCTCCAGCATCAAACCGATGATCGAGGTATTGCCATCGATAATTTGTTGGATCACGTTTTGCGCGACAGCCGGCTGAAGCTCCGGATTTTTTTCTGAGTTGGCGTGGCTACAGTCGACCATGATGTTAGCGTTCAACGCTGCCTGCTCCAACGCCGCCTCGCAGTGGGCAATATGCTCCTGAGCGTAGTTGGGCCCAGTGGTGCCCCCTCTGAGCACAACATGCCCATAACGGTTGCCATTGGTTTCGAAGACAGACACTTTGCCATCAGAATTAATGCCCAAAAAGCGGTGCGGGTTGGCGACAGATTGCAGGGCATTAATGGCGACCTCAAGGCCACCATCGGTACCATTTTTGAATCCAACAGAAGACGATAGCCCACTGGCCATCTCTCGGTGCGTCTGCGACTCGGTTGTTCTTGCCCCGATGGCGGACCAGCTGATCAGATCCTGAAGGTACTGCGGTGTGATGGGGTCCAGCGCTTCCGTTGCAGTCGGCAGCCCGATACTAAGGACCTCCTTTAACAACTCTCGCCCTATTCGTAGGCCACTCTCAACCTCAAAAGAGTCATCGAGCATAGGATCATTGATCAGTCCCTTCCAGCCAACCGTGGTGCGCGGTTTTTCAAAATAAACGCGCATCACCAAATACAAACTGTCACTGACCTTGTCGGCTAACGCTTTAAGTCGCTTGGCGTAATCGAGTGCTGCGGTGACGTCGTGGATCGAACAAGGACCCACCACAACCACCAGCCGATGGTCCTGACGGTCGATGATGCGCTCGATCGTCCCTCGGGATTCAGCGACGAATTCGAACAGCGACTCGGTAATATGAACCTGCTCACGCAGGGCAGTGGGCGACATCAGCACACGCTGGTCAGCAACGTTCACGTTATGTATCTGCGGGTTTGACACCTCTTACTCCCTCGTCAGGACCGGTATTGAAAGCGATCGATGTTGCCAGTGATCAAGCCAATTCCCCAATGCCCGGGCCGGTTATTCAAACAGACGCGAGTGTACAGATTCATTGGGCTGAAATCAGCTCACCCCCGGTCCCACTCAAGGCGAGCGTGTCACCCAGCGTTCCTGCTCTTTCAGACAGCGCTTGAGGACAAGTAATCCAGTAAAAACCGTGTGGCATGAGCTGCTGCGTGTCAGCGTTCAGAATTGAGCGGAGTTGAGTGGTATGCGCAACAAAGTGACCAGGAGTTTGAGATCAAAAAGCGCGAATGTCTCCAGATCATCAAGCCCAGCCGACAGAATCAGCGAGGGTACCCACTCTCAACAGGGCCTTTACACGCCGATACTTCATTTTTCCTTTTCCGCACACCCTTATCGACAAAACGCCTCCTATCAAAATTCATGCTGCGGCGGACTCCGAGTCTTACGGATATTCGCCATCGCTGCTGTCAGTTGATATTCTCTTTTCTGCAGACGGTGACTTTTCCTCAACCCCCATACAAGCTTCAGTCCCCATACGAGCGTGAATCCTCATACAGGCTTCAGCCCCCATACGAGGATTACAGCAATGAACTTTGTACAGGCCATCAGAAGTGGATTCGTCAATTACTTCAACTTTTCAGGGAGAGCATGTAGGTCCGAATATTGGTTCTGGGTTCTTTTCCTTATGC